>OFGX01001499.1_pt1 | contig 13810 bp, 13 predicted proteins | sample 1521831 | NCBI WGS metagenome assembly OFGX01 (sample SAMEA3504080, study PRJEB24116) | mouse gut metagenome | biome: mouse gut; feature: mouse-associated habitat; material: faeces | place: Denmark | collected 2011
CGGCACCTCCCCATACCGCTCGCAGGCTGCCCGCAGGGCTTCCTCGCCCACCCGCTCGACCACCAGGGCCAGCGTTTCCCGCACGATGAGGGCCGGATCGGCCAAGCGGCCGCGCCCCACGTCGCCGCAGGCCAGATAGCCCGCATCCCCCTCGATGAAGCGCACGCCGCGCGAGCGCAGCGTGGCCATGTTCGCCTGGGTGGCCGCGGCCTCGTACATATGCACATTGGCCGCCGGCGCGATGGCCAACGTCGCGGTCGTCGCCAGGGCCGTAGTGGACAGCAGATCATCGGCAATGCCGCAGGCCACCTTCGCCATCACGTTGGCCGTGCAGGGCGCGATGAGGAACACATCGCACTCCTGGGCCAGCGAAATGTGGTGGATGGGGTCGCTCGGATCGTCGAACAGCCCCACGGCCACTTTCTCGTGGGTCAGCGCCCGGAAAGTTACCGGATCCACGAAATGGGTGCCGTGCTCGGTCATGACCACCTTCACCCGCACGCCCGCTTTCTGCAGCCCGCGCACGATCTCGCAGGCCTTATAGGCCGCAATACATCCGGTCACACCCACCAAAACACAAGGGCGCTCCATGCTCATACCAACCTCCAAAAAATGATTTTCCCGCTATTTCAACGAGCCTGTCGCTGAAAAACAAGGGTATAGACGTACACCGTATCGAGAGCATCGAAATACTCGTAGAAAATATCGAAGGGATCGACGACCATCTTAAGGACACCTTCCCCAAACTCTACTTGGATCATCCGGGGAATATTCCGCGAGCCAATGGAGGGAACAGCCTCGATGATATCCAAGGTGTCGTAGATTTTCTGATCCACTCGCGCAGAGGTCACTCGGGAGAGCTCCCGGGCGAACCGCGGCGAGTAAACCATCTTAGTCATGCTGGGCTCGCAGTTCGGCAACCGTCTTGCGAAGAGCATCGGTGCCTTCGATGCCAAGACCCGACGCGATCTGCTCGCGACCTTCGAGAATGCCGCTCCGCACCAGCTCAACATAGTCAGCATCCACCTCATCGGCGGGCGCAATCACCACCCAAGGCTTCGAGTTCTTAAACACCGTCACACGCTCCCCCGTCTCGCTTACCGCCGAGGCAATGCGTGAGAAATTAGTTCGAGCCTCTGCTGCCGTAGCCGTCAACACTGTCATTGCAGCCTCCTTTACTAGACTGGAAGAAATTGTAGCGTAAATTCAAGCGTAAATATAGTGTCTCTGCTCTTCTGCCACCGTTCTGAAGTCGCAAGGAAGCCATAAGAAAAGGGGCAACCCGAAGACTGCCCCCAATCCCAGACCGTCAACAGGCGAGAGGAAGCTCCCCGCACCGCCCGCCGTCGCAAGACAGGATGCCGCTTCCTACATATTCACGCAGTGGATCTTCTCGCCGCGCTCCAGGTAGGCCATGACTTCCTCCACGGACATCTTGGCGCAGTTGTCCTCGGCCTCGGCGGTGGAGGCGCCCAGGTGCGGGATGACGATGGCGCGCTCCATCTTCACCACGGACGGGTTGGCGAAGTCGGTCACATAGGCGGCCACCTTGCCACTCTCCAGGGCGGCGGCCAGGCCGTCCTCGCTCTTGACGGCGGCGATCACCGGGCCCGAGGCCAGGAGATCCAGGAGCTGGTTTCGATCCATAGGGCTGCACCCGCCTTTCATGGGGACAAAAAAGGGCGCAAAACAACCCGGTAGGGCTGCCTTGCGCGTCTCAAACTCTGCACAAATATCAGGTGTCTCTATCATAGCAGGGGTTGAGGGAAAAAGCAAGACGGAAAAACCTGCTTTTGACATTTTGGAGAGAGAGACAAAAAGCGGAGACAGGATTTGGCGGTTTTCGCCAAAAATCAAAAAACAGATTGACAAAAAACTGTGGGGCTGGTATGCTGAAAGCACGGCAATGCTGAAAAGTGGATATCTGCTCATGAGTTTGGAGAAGGGCGTGACAGTCAAAGAGACTGGCACGTCCATTTTTGTTGGAGAGGGGGCCGGAAGAAGCCTTTGGGTTCAGTCATAAGGTCTGCGAGATAAGAAAAGGGGGTAATTTTCATGACAAAGGTTAAAAAATCAACGAGGATTCTCTGCATCGCGTTAGCTGTCCTGCTTATCAGCTGCATCGGCGCAAGCCTGGTGCAGACCGGGTTCGGAAACGTCACTATGAAGGATCTCCGCTGGGAGACGGAATCCGGTCACCAGATGAGCGCCCTGCTGTTCATCCCCAAAACCGCCCCCATGGACTACTACACCCGGGAGTTTGAAAAGGGCCTGCAGCTTTACGCCAGCGGCGTGCTGATTATGGAGAAATGCGGCGATCTGCTGCCGGAGCATTTCCGCTTTATCCGGGGCGTGGTGGATTCCCCGGACCTGAGCCTGAACATCTCCCGGGAGCTCCTCCAGCACGACCGGCAGCTGAAGCTCATCGCCAACAACATTGAAAAGAAGGTCAAAGGCGAGCTGGAGCGGATGCTGAAGGAGGACCGGGAGGGCTACGAGAAGTTCTTCCAGAACTTTGGCCGCCAGCTGAAGGTGGGGTGCCTCAATGGCTACGGCGCCAAGCGGGACCTGCTGCAGGATCTGCTGCTGTTCTACTCCTCCACAGAGAAAAAGCTGGTTACCCTGGCCGAGTATGTGGACCGGATGCCCGAGAGCCAGAAGTATATTTACTACGCCTCCGGCGAGAACGCCGCCGCCATGGACAACCTGCCCCAGACCGAGCTGCTGCGGGAGAGGAATATGGAGATTCTCTATCTCACCGACCAGCCGGACCAGCTGCTGATGGAGATTCTGCGGGAGTACAAGGACAAGCCCCTGCGCTCCGCTGTGGACGGCGACCTGGATCTGGAGGACATGCCCGAGGAGAAGGGCGCTGATGCGTACAAGGAGGCCCTGGACTTCATCAAGGAGGCGCTGGGCCAGGAGGTGGACGAGGTCCGGGTGTCCCGGAAGCTGAAGACCCACCCGGTGTGCCTCACCTGCGGCGAGGGCGTCAGCTTTGAGATGGAGCGCTATTTTGCCGCCGCCCAGCCGGAGATGGGGCTGAAGGCCAAGCGGATTCTGGAGCTGAATGTGGAGCACCCCGCCTTTGCTGCTCTGGAGGGCGCGCGGAGCGCCGAGCCGGAGAAGGCGAAGAAGTATGCGCAGGTGCTGCTCAATCAGGCCAAGCTGATTGCCGGCCTGCCCATCGGTGATCCGTCGGGGTATACGGATTTGCTGTGCAGCTTGTGGACGTGAGGGGCGCGTATAGCAAGTGATGTGAGGCGCTTTATTCAGGGGCTGAGCGGGCGGAGGAGGCCTGCTCAGCCCTCTGCGTCGGGTGATTCTGGGCCCTTCAATTTTTTCCATGGAATTTATGGGATTTTACTTGACAGATTGGGGAGGAGAAACTATAATAAGAAAGCTATCCGGGTGTAGCGCAGTTGGTAGCGCGCATGGTTCGGGTCCATGAGGCCGTGGGTTCAAATCCCGCCACTCGGACCACAAGAAATCCTCGCATTCTTCAAGAATACGAGGATTTTTCTTTGTTTTAGCCATGTTTCGCCTGAAAAAGTTTCTGTTCTAAGAACTCGTATTTCAGTTTACCCCAGCAAATACCCCTTACAGGATTTTTTCTGTTTTGGGGTATGTTGATGCGGATTTACAGTTCAGAGCAAAAGCCTTGCACCCATATAAGGGTACAAGGCTTTTAATCTTTAACCACTTTTCTTAATCCTGTCGATGTAGTCCTGCATCCGGTCAGCACTGGCACGTTTCATCTGGTCGGTGACATGACCGTACTTGTCCAAGGTGAACGAGGCCGTAGCATGGCCGAGGTTGCCCTGGACCGTCTTAATATCATCCCCGGACCGGATGGCAGCCACAGCATATGAATGTCTGAGGTCGTGGAAACGTGCGTTCGGAATACCGATAGACGCCACAATCTTCTTGAAATTGTGATAGACCGTGTGGGGCATCAGATGCACACCCAACTCGTTTGTGAATACTAGGCCGCTGTTTTCCCAAAGCTGTCCGGCCTTCAACTGCCATTCGGCCTGCTTGCGCTTCTGACCGCGAAGCAGCTTTATGACATATGCGGCGGGCGTGATAGTCCGCCCCTTGCTGTTCTTCGTGGGAACCAGATGGTAGACGCTGCCGCCTCCAGTCTCCTTCTGAATCTGCTTATTGATAGTGATGATTCCGCTGTCCAGGTCCACACAGTCCCAGGTGAGGCCCAGGACTTCGCCCTGACGCATTCCGGTGAACAATGTGACCAGGAACACGGTTTCGTATGGATGGCCCTTGATGGCCTCCAGAAAGCTCGCTGTGGCATCCTCGTCCAGCGGTTTGATGTCCTTCTGGACGATTCGCGGCAGCGTACAGGCATCGGCAGGGTTCGAGCGGATGTAGCCAATCATGACCGCCTGGCTCAACGCCTTGTGCAGCACACCATGAATGTTCTTGATGGTCTTGGCAGAAAGAGCTGGCTTGCCGTCTCTCTCCTTGCCAAGATTGTTGTAAAACTTCTGGATGGTATGAGCATCAAGCATATCCAGCTTGATGGCTCCCATCGCGGGGTTGATGTGGTTCTTGATATGCTGGGTGTAGTTGAGGACGGTGTACGGTTTCACACCGCCCAGGTACTCTTTTGACCATATATCCATCCACTGACTGATGGTCATTTTGGATGGCTCTTTGTAGTCATCCTTGTCCAGAGCGGCCACGGCCTCGGTCATTTTCTTTCGTACTTCCCGCTGGGTCTTAGCATAAACGCTCTTGCGGATTTCCTTCCCGGTTCCAGGGTCGATGCCGGTGACAAACCGGGCCTCCCAGGTTCCGTCTTTCCGCTGGCGGATACTGCCCTCGCCACGGGCGCGGCGCTTTTTTTCAGCCATGGTGAAAACTCCTTTACTGTAAATTGACACCAGGCATGTCTCATGATAAAATGGCCCATGCTGCGATGTCTGTGTGTTTTGCCCCTCCACTACAGATTAGACGTTTTGGGAGAGAACTTTCACAATCACACCCGTATCCGCTTGCGGATACTGCCTGTCCAGTGTGTGGAGCCGTGGAGCTGGCCCACACACTGGATAGCAGACGACTTGGAATTACAGATTAGGGATTTCCGTATGGCTTGCTGCCTGTTCGTTCAGCCAGGCTTCAAACTTTTCGCGGGGGACGATGTAGCGGTGCCCGACCCGTAGAGCTGGAATCTTTCCAGCTTTCGCCAATTCGTACAGGCGATTTTTCCCGATGCCGGTGCGTTTGGCCGCCTCGGGAATCGTCATAGTCAGTTCAGCCATGACATTGGACCTCCTTTCCTAGATTCATGTCCGTATCGTTCAAGTAAGATACTTGACGAAGGACCTGCGTACCAGTCCCCGATAGCCATCATTGAGCTTGGGGCAATATAGAGCCTGTTGATTCGCGCCGTTTATCCAGCCTGTCAGATTGTATTCACCAATCAGAGGTTCTGGACCTGGCATAAGATGAATGCCGTGCGATTTAATCTGCGTTGGAATTTTCCTGCTTTTATCCAGACATATCCACTCGGGATTGTCACAGGCAATTTTAATCAATTCCTTGATGAACGTATTGCGCCCCACTGGAGCACCAGAAGGCTGGTTGATACGAAGCCATGCCTTGTACAAGTCATAGAGGAATGTAAAAGGGAGTAAATGCCATCTGCAAAGCGGGAGAATTTCCGCTGTAAACTGCCGCAGAGGGTCATTGTATTCCTTGTACTCTGCTTGCAAATCCAAACATGCTTTAGGAACAGTGAACGTGTCATAGTTCGATTCGAGAACCAGCTTCAACACGTATTCCAGTACGTCCGGTCTATGGAGGTATTCCTGCTTGATATACTTGCGCTCGTGACCTGTAAAGCATTTCGGCATTGGAACCATCAGCATCCGACGATAAAAGGAATCAGATTTATCCTTGATGCGGGGAAGTTCGTTGATACACTGGACAACCAATCCGAAAAAGCGATACGCAATCGGATTCATGTACTTGCGATTGATTTGGATTACATCATGCGTAACAATCGCTTTCAGAATTGCTGCTTTGTCGATGTATGTACCCACATCGTTTTCGTCCACGATGACCGCCGTAGCGTGGGTCAGTGGTTCCAACATGAAGTCCTTTCCCATGTCCGATAAGGGAATACTGGCATAAGTTCCTTCGCCGCAAAGCTGGCGAAGGAGTTCACAGAGAGTTCCCTTGCCGTTGGAACCGGATTCTGAGTAGAGGAGAATAAACTTATCCCAGCTGACGAACGGCCGGATGATTGCTCCAACAATTTGCCAAAGCAGCAGAACAACCTGCGGGTCATCCGAAAGAGAGTTCATCCAGGATACTACATCCCAATCGGTGCCGTCTGTGTCATTATGAATCAGGACGTTCCAGGCATTTGGATTGTAGTTGATACGGCATTTTGAAAGCAGGACTACATCAGGACTAAACGCATGGAATTGCTTGCTTCGATAATCGAAAATGCCATTGTTCACCGGAATGTAATCTGGATTAACGCAACGGGACATTCTAGGTGCGAGGTCACGCAAATGCACCTGGACTTCCTCGAAGTCCCGCTTTGTGATGTCAAAACGAAACAGCCGGATTGTTCTCCGAAGTGTGGCATCATCAGTGGCGTAGAGGCCCATATTGGGTTCATCGGTTTGATAGACCCCCAGCAGGTCTCGGGATTCATCCGTGCTTTCCCCTGCGCAAGAAATCCTGACTACCTTGAAGTACACAGGAACAAGCATAGCAACTTGAACAAGGGAAAGGTTTCTGGGGACAGGGAATTTCTGGCTCCTAACCTTTACGGAATTTTCCAGTTCAATTTCATCGACCGTGCGCGACATCAATTCACTTGCAGCGTCTCTCGGGGACGGTAACTGGTTGGTTGGAAGGGATTTGAGGTGTTCAATATATTCCTCGGTTGCGTCAAGGACGACCTGAGAATAAGAGCGATTAGACATAATCCATCGCCCCATTTCCCAGGCCACCCGTATTGGGTGGATGCGTTTGCCAGATAAAGGTATGGACAAACATGTTAAAGCTCCTTTCAAAAAGAATCTGATTCTGGAGGAAACATAACAATCTCCAAGAGGCTTTATACGCCTTTGTTGATACCGCTTCGTCCTTCATCTGGCGCAAGTTTATCATAGCAGCCAGGAGTTGTCCAGGAAATGTCCAAGCGATTTCTTTGTGAAAATTTGTTTGTAAATTTATATATTTTATATCTAAATAGCTGAAAAATATTGCATGAAAATTTGCACTGTTTTTTCGCGTCCAACTTTCTCGGGAAGAAGCGGTCCGATGTCCAATTTCACTATGAGGCACCATTTACTATGTCCAGAAGAAATTTTTTTGAGGGAGTTTGAAATATGATTGACGATGTATCATTAGTACCATTAGAAGAAATTCACTTGAATGGAGACTCATATTCCCCGACGGAAATTGTTGACGAAATAATCAAGTATTGGAGCATTTCGCTAATAAAGACTGACAAAGAAGATAAGAAAAAGTTTGATTCACTCCGCAGGTATATTGAGAGAGCATTTAAGCGTAAAGGAATATCTCCAGTAGAACCATCTAAAGGTGGCATAAAAAGATATGATAGGAAGAACGTTGAAGCCATTCTTAACAGCACACCCGTCCGAAATCACATCTTGAAAATAAAAAAGGATTGGTATAGTGAACAACTCCGGCGCTTAAATGATTCCAAATCCCCAACAGCTAAGACTATTCAGGAGAATTTGAAAAAGGCTGATTCCGAAAAGCAGGCCATACCTTGTGCGGAGGCTGCCGCAGAAGCGTATTCGGAACATATGTGTAAACTAATCGCTAGTACATATGATGAAGAAATTGCGGAAGCTATTGATGCAGAAATAGATGAAAACGAAAAAATCAAGAGGGCGAAGCAGGAGATTTTGTCACAAGTCCTTGAAGACTTTATTTTTAGAGAAGTTATAAAATTTGACGAGGAAGCATACAAAGCCGACTTGAAAAAAGTACCAGATGCCTCCGATTTATACCCTTCCTTATACCAAGCCTATGCAAATGAACGCCTTTTGGATTTACGTAATTATTATAAATACAGAAACGATGGTGCTTTTGGCGAAACTGCCCTCTCTCAAATGATAAAGCCCATATTAGCAGAGCTGCGCAAGGATATCAACGATGATATCCGAAAAGCGTTAAAAGAAGCGTTTATGTAAAATTATCCGGGATGCCCAGAGACCGGGTTAAAGCTCCCAAAATTAAAAAGGTGGTAGAGCACGACGGTAAACGCCGTACTCCACCACCTTAGTGTCTGCTTGTTCTTATTTGCTAATTCCTTACCAGCCTGTCAACTTTCCGTTCAAAAAATCTGTTCATGCTGGCCGTATCGTTAATATCCGTATTTCCAGATTCCACGTATTCTTTCGCCCAGTCATATGCATGCCGCATAATACAATCCACCGGAACATCAGAAAAACGGGAGTTTTCACGTTTTAAGGAGGCAGCTACTTTTTGGGAAAATTTGTAGAATGCAATCTCCCTGATTTTCTCCTGTTCCCTTGCGGCCTCTCGTTGGGCATTGCTCCGATTGGCTTCTCTGTTCATGAGGGAAATAATGTGCGACATTTCGGGGATGTCTACGCGAATTTCATCCGTGCTATGCGCCTCAGCATTTTCGTTTATGACTATTTTGGAAAAACCATGTTTCTTGCACAGTTCATTCGGCACGAACCGAATAAATTCTCCGTAATCCAGGGTAGTTATACTGGAATCAGGTTGTTCCTGATACTTGTTATAACAGTATTCCACCATTGCGTCATGGATGCTCTGCCGGAGGTCATGTCCTTCCGATATACAGTACATCACATATATGTCCGTTATTCCGTTTGCAGTATTACACGGAACACAATGTAGCTCCCACATGACAATCTCACTCCTTCGTGGTAATATTTGAATAACTTTTCCTGGGATTATTATACCAAAATAAAATGAGATGTCAAATTTTCGCCCAAAACTCAGAACTTTTTGAGATATTTAGAGCATATTCATAAACGAGGAAATTCGATACCTTCTGTTTTAAGGTGCTCCACTCACGAAAAAATTTTTTGAGAAAATCGTAACGAAGTTGCAGCAAACGGGCCTGCCCCCACATCGAGGCAGGCCCGTTCTGTCGCTTTAAATTTGGTGTGATTTCAGAGGTTTATTTCCCTTGGCTGCGATAGAGGAATGTCACGGTCTGTCCACGGGTGACAGTATCGGCGGGGCTGAACGTGTTCGCTCCGGTGCCAGAGGTAATGCTGTTCTCGACGGCCCACAGCACGGCGTCATAGTAATAGGTGCCGGACTGAACATCCGTGAACGGGTTGCTGCTGGCCGCAGGCTTCGGAGAACCGGCAGAGCGCCAGAGGAAGGTCACGGTCTGCGCACGGGTACAGGAGTCATTGGGGCTGAACGTATCCGCGCTGGTGCCAGAAGTGATACCCTTCTCCACGGCCCAGAGGACAGCATCGTAGTAGTACGCTCCCGCCTGGACGTCTTTGAACGGATTCGTGGTAGTCGTGGACTTCGGAGAGCCGGAGGCGCGCCAGAGGAACGTCACGATCTGCGCACGGGTACACGGGTCATTGGGGCTGAACGTCGTGGCGCTGGTCCCGGAGGTCACTCCGTTCTCAACCGCCCACAGCACAGCATCGTAATAGTAGGCGCTGGAGGCTACATCGGTAAAGGGATTCGTTCCGGTGGGCTTGGTGGGCTGTGTAGTGCTGACGTTGGGAACTGTCCCCGCCAGAACAGAGCTGTCAGAGCTTTTCCCGTCTACTTTCAAGGTTCCCTTGGTGTCCAGGTTAGTCCCATACAGCTTGCCGGAGATTTGCGCAACAGCGGTTGTCTCCGCAGAGGTCGTACCGGTCAGGGTGACTTCCTTGTAGCCCTGGTCCAGCGTTGAGGAAAGCGTAATGTCATAGCTCTTGCCCGCACCGTCCACCTGGACGCTGTTGGTGGCCTTGCTGTCGTCCACCAGGAAGGTGACGCTGGAGGCGGCGGTGCTGACGGTAGCGGATTGGTCCACGTTGACCATGGTGACACCCAATGTTCCAGTACCAGTGTTAGATACGGTATAGGTGCCCGTGGGCAGCCACATAGCGGTGCTGGAATTTGCGGCAGTCTCTCCATCCGATGTAGGAGCGATGTTTAGGAGCGGGAAAACCTCAGAACTTACGACGGTTATTTCTCCATTTTTCACAGTAGCGACCGTATTCCCGGCGCTATCCGTAATCGTTGCATTGGATGTTTTCAGACTCAAAAAGTTCATGGCATCTGTATTTGCGCTCGTACTGGATTGCCTCCCTGCCCAAATTCTGTTGATGTCAGATGCGGAGATATAGCTGATAAAGTAGTTATATTCGGTTCCATAATCTATGGAATCATTCATAAGGTAGTGCCAGCTATATATAGCATTTCCGCCTTTGACGGTTTTCGTAAATGGAATATAACGCTCTGTGTTGGGGAAGTTGGGGTCATAAATCATCAGGCGGGTTTCCGTGCTGCTCTCTACTACATCGTAAGCCACAACAGCATGGCCGCCATACGTTACGTTGTGTAGCATGGAAACGACTACTGGCCCCTTTTTGACTGCGTTAAACAGGTCGTCTATTTTATCTTTGTTCCTCCAAGTCGCTTGACTTCCAATGGGGGTGTTCTGGGCTACCTGCATGGCTTCAATGAACTCCGTCAGGGTAAACTGGCTGCTGGCATCTGTCGGATGCAAGTCAAACGGTACCTTCGCGCCAGAACGATAAGAGCCGGTGGAAACATTACCCTCAAAAAACATCACGGAAGTGCTGGACATGCCAAAACAACTACCGCCCCAGGTTCCTCTACTGTTATACAATTCCGTGGCGCGTGTAGTTTCACCAAACATCAGTTGATAGCGCTCCAGAGGAATTTGATAGTTTTCATCGTATCTAAACGAGCCGCTGCTATTGGGACAATAATAGGTCAAGCCATTTAAGGTTTCATCGGTTGGTATCCCGGACCAGAAAGCATATAGGGTGATATCTTCTGTTACTGTATCCCCATCTACCCATATACGGGCATTTTTCAATATGCCATTATCAACATCACCGGACATCCAATATAAAAATGTATGTCCACTCCAAGTGGGAGCATCTGGCAAAACGGGGGCGCTGCCTTTGGCAACCTTGATAGACTGCATTGTACCAGGAGCGCCATTGAGTTGAAACCGAATCGTACAGTCCCCAGTAGTCCAAACAGCATACAAAGTAACATCTTCCGTCACTTTGTCGCCGTTGCGCCACTGGACAGCATCGGTCAGTTCATTGCCCTTGATAGTGCCAGAGAACCAGCCCTGGAATACATACCCGCTCCGCGTCGGGTCCTTCTCCGGCAACGTGATAGCTCCGTCCTTGGGGACTTTCAGCGGCTCCGGGGTAGTTCCCGACCCACCATTCAGATTGAAGGTAACCGTGTAGGTATCAACAGCCTTAGTCCACTTGGCAACAAAATTTGTGTACTGGGTATAAGCCGTAGAAAGGCTCGCTTTCGGGTAGCTCCCGAACTCGGTCATAAATTCCGGCTCTGCGTTCATATCCGCAGATTGCGGAATCTGGTTCGCGGGTACGACATACCAGCCGTCAAAGGAGTAGCCGTCCCGTGTAACAGTGGGGAAGCAGGGCAGCTTGCCGCTGGTATCGGCGTACACCATTCCGGCCTTGCTGGTCAGTTCAATCCCAACGCCAAGATTGGTAACGCTCAATGCGTCGCCCAAAAGCTGGCTGCGACTGTGACCGTCAATTTCCGTGACCATGCCGCCGTTGGGGTAGAACATCATCATGTTGCCCCGTTCGGGCTGCTTTGTCCAGTGTGCCCAGAGGTTGACCAAATCCGTCCTGGATTCCGCTCCCGCATTACCCAGATAGGGGTTCAGAACCGTGGTCGTTGTAATCCTCTCGCCGCCTGTCTCGGCGGTATACCAGCCATCAAACGTATACTCCGAACGGGTGACCTGCGGAAGTGTTGTAGCTATGCCAGCGTTATCGGACAATAGCTGATAGAATTTGCCTCCGTAGTCTCCCTCGAAGCCCTCCAGGCCCTGCGAACTGGCAAGCATTCCGCCGTTATAATAGAACCTGACTTCAAAATTGGTAATCTGCTGCGGCTCCTGGGTCCAGTGGGCCCAGAGAAAAACTTGACTGCTACCTGTATCGTAGAGGGACAAGTCCGTATCTGAGGATACCTTTGTCCCGCCAGTCTGGGCGGTATACCAGCCATCGAAGGTATAGCCGTCACGAATGGCATCGGGGAACACGGGTAATTTGTTGGTGCTTTGGAGCAGAGTTTCTACTGTAAATCCGTCCCAGTCTTTATCGAAATACTCATAGTTGGCGGGTTTGACTGCGGTTCCGCCGTTGGGGTTGAACCAGATTTCACAGACGTAACTACTCAAATCTGGTTCGTTTTCTGCCGCCAGGGCAACACCCGGCAGCAAGCTCAGGCACATCGCCAGTGCCAGCAGCAGCGCCAGGATACGCTGGCGGGATTGTGTTTGTTTCATCGTACTATGGTTCCTTTCCGATATTTTTAATAAAGCACTTGGAAACATGAATATTCAATACGTGGATGCATTGTAGACAGCATGGCTCACCTGAGCGGCGGCAGCTCTGGTTTCAACCTGTGTTTGCATTTGGGCCGCCAGATTTGCGGCACTGAGAGCATTTGCATACTCCATCAGTTGTATCATCCGCTGCTGGTTGTACACAGCCTGCCTTGCCAGATTGATTAGCTCCTGTTGACCATTGAGCATCTGCTGGCGGAAATTGTTCTCTTCATAGAGGTCAATCAAATGTCGGTAATCATCCGCACGGTCATTTCGGAGGCCATGAATGAAAAAGCGTACAGCATTTAAGCACACATAATCCGGTGGAAAATGGATGGTCTGAACAGTTTTTGCTATCTCTCCCTGGAGAACACGAACTTCTTGCGTGAGCGCATGGCACTGGTTCACAAGCGCCTCGTTATGTGTCTGACGTTGAGCATTTCTTAGCGAAATTCTGTTGTTTTCGCTCTCTGCTGCATAGTTCGCTTCAGTTGCCAACTTCCTTGCGGAACGTGCAACGATAAAATACGCAACAACGAGAAGCGCCCATTTCAAATAGGGGATGTGCAAAAAATTCCAGTCCACGTTATAACGTTCGATAAGCAAGGGTATAACACAAGACAGCACCACAAAAGCGCCGAGCACTGCTGCTATCCGTAGCAACTTGGAGTTTGTACGCTTCCTCGCTATGATATATGCGAGGATTAAGAATCCGTATATAAATGAGATAATGCCCCCGAGAAACAGCAGGAACAAAATCCATATACCGAACACTTTACACCACAAGGAGAAGCTGCGGTCCGACAGCTTTGAAATATTCCATGACAGAGGTGGTATATATTGATACGATTCTTCTTGTTGGACTGCGTTATTCAGCGCAGCCATCTGGTTCATTTTTTGGGCAAGCTGTTCCAATTGACGGCCCAAATAGCAGGTGTTATTAAGCAATTCTGCCTGATTCATTCGCCGCACCTCCCCTCAATACCGAACAAGTAGGCAAGCATGGCCCCATTATGGACCTTGCTGCCGCTGTCTCCGGAGGCAAGCGCCGGAAACAGCGGCGGTGCAAGCGAAGGAAAAGATAAAAAGCGCCTCATTTTGTAACCTCCTTGCCGTTTTGAGCGGCCATCCTGTAATCTCGCGGTACTCGCCGTTGGGGGTGGTACTTCCATTCCCGGCCCCCGCAGGCTTTCCCTAGCGAGACAACAA
>OFGX01001500.1_pt1 | contig 13808 bp, 12 predicted proteins | sample 1521831 | NCBI WGS metagenome assembly OFGX01 (sample SAMEA3504080, study PRJEB24116) | mouse gut metagenome | biome: mouse gut; feature: mouse-associated habitat; material: faeces | place: Denmark | collected 2011
CATTTAAGTTGTAATTTGTATTTTTTTCTTCTGTCAAGTTATCTGTTTATATATGTTTAATTATATAAAGCATAATTATGTAAAGCAAGAAATATTAACTAATTTAATGTTTATCAGTAATTTTCAAGTTTGTTATGTTTACATACTCTTGGGAATTTTTAGGAAAGTTTCAACTCTGGACCTAGGAAATTAGAAGGCATTGTTAGCATGATATAAGTTTTTTAAATATGTGAGATATTTGTTTATTCTGTTGCAAAGATTTCTAATAAAGTAAATATTTTCTGGGTATTTCACATCTGGAAATCACATGTCACTTATTTATTAAATCCATGTAAAGTTATCTTTACAAGTGAGTGAACAGTAAAAATTTCAGTAGATAATTGTTTCAATGAAAATGGATTGATTCAGTTTTAATATTTTAAGTTCTCTAAATTAAACCTTTTAACATTTCCACTGCTATATTTTTGAGTAACCTCTTCATTAGCAGTGAGAAAATTAGTTGTTTTCCTCAAAGAGTATAAAATTATTTAAAGTCAAATTTGAATATAGATTATAAAGAATGCATGAAAATCATGATTTATGTGAAAGGACAGGTGATAGAACAGACAGTATCTGATCGTCTTTGGAAAATGTATAGAGGAACGCATGCGGGTTCAGATCTTCTTGTCAGTTTGTTGATGGGATTTGAAACATGGCTTCTTAATGTGGTGAAAAATTCTGATGCTAATGTGGTAATAGATTTTTGTAGAGATATATTAATAAAATCTGAAAATGTTATGTTGACAGCAGTTATTGTAAGTATTGCTGAAGCGTATCCAGAGAAAATGATTGATATTGTCTGTGATTTCCTTAAAACAAAAGAGATATTTCATTTTGATTCGGATCGATTTGTATCCGAACGACAGGCATCATTTTTGTTGCATGGAGATAATATTTTTGAAGAGGAACGGAGAGAAGCTAATAAACTTCCACATAGACAAAAAAGGTTAGAGGACATTATTCTTCAATACCAGACGGACAAAAACGAAATATCTGAGGAAGAATACAGTGTACAGTTACAAAAAATTTATAAGGCTATTGATGATGCGACAAAGGATATTGATACATGGCAAACATCAGATAAATATGCATATTATAGAATGGATTTGCGTCAGTACAAAAAAGTGGTTAATGTTGAACCCGATGGCAAAGGAAATAATATGTGCATGGTGATGCCTGATTTTACCGAAGATATGGAGGAATTAAGTAAAGAAAGCAGAGAGGTAAGCGATTATCATTTTCAATATATGGATTTACAGTTATGGAGTGATTACAAATTTAACGGGAATGAGAAGTTTAAGGAATATGATAAATATGCCAATATTTCAATTGTATTGAAAGAATTGAGCGAACTGTGGGAATTCCTATGCAATTATAATAGCAAGAGTAATTCGGAATCTAAGGATCAGTCGTTCCTCTTTCATCGGTATCTTTCAATTGTTCCATATACATGTACAGTATTGCTTAGAGATTTTGAAAATGATTTGACAGATGGATACAGGAATTTATGCAGGGATATTATTTTTGAATTTGGATATTTGTTTTCAGAAATATCAGATTATGAATTTGGACAAACTGGAAATGGGATAGAGGCGATTGCGCTTGGGCTTATATTATTAATAAATGGAGAAAACACAAAAACAGCAGACAATGAAAATCCACTATACTTGCTCTTAAAACTGGTACTTAAAGACTGGAGTGATGACAGCCGCATTATAAAACAGGTTGCGAATGCCATTTGGAAACAGAGTCCAACTGATGGATGGAAACTTGTTTATATTTTTTCTTTGCTTGCTGATGAGTACGAAATACAAATTATGAAACACAGAGAACTTTCTCTTGATGATTTTTTGGAAAGCTATCAACATAATATAGAACAGGTTTTAATGAAAGATTCTATTGGTCTAGCTGATATTGATTTTACAAGGCTAAGTGGAGCGGTGACTTTTGTTGTCATATCATTTGTTTCTGTAGATATGAAAGAGGCATTTAAGATTTTTGAAATGACGAAAGATAAAACAATAAAAGTGACATTTGGCAAAAAATATGATGGGAAAGAAGAACGAAGAAATCTCATAGGCTATACATTGAATTTCATTGTTTGGTTTGCAGATGTACTGTTATATTGTGATGATTTAGAAAGAAAAGTTATGATTGAGTCTTTTATGGAAAGGGCAGATATCGTCACAAATGAGAATGTAAGAGAGCTATTAAAATGGCTTATTATAGATCAGGAGATTTATAGAAAAACAAGTGAATTTTGGAATATATGGGAGCTTATGAAACCAAAGATGATTGAACTTGGTAATAAAGGAATGCGTGATTATTATACGAACAGCAATGTACCTTTTGGAGAGGATAGGGTTATTGTAACGTATCTGTTTGCAAATACTTCTTGGCGGAAAGATGTTCATAAATGTGATTTGCTTTCCAAGAAAAGGGCTGCATTTTTTACGGATTTTGTTGAAAAATCAAGAAGCGTTAAAGCGGTGTTTTATGCGTTGGCTAAGCTGCTGAATACAGTTGGGATGGAAACTTATAATGAGATTGGAATTGAGTGGATATATAAACTGATTATGAAAGACTCAGAATGCAAAGTACAGTTTTATGACTATACACTATATTATCTTGAGGAATATATTGGTAGTTTTGTGGTATATCATAGAACAGAGTTTAGGGAGAACACGGGGCTTTTACAGAAGATACAGGCTGTATTAGAATATTTGATAAATCAAGGTTCTCAGATAGCGTATTTTTTGGGAGAAGAAATATGATTGGGAAGGAGTGGAATTGTGACAGATAAAAAAAAGGATGTTGGGAAAAATGTACAGAGCGAAATTATCATATACCAGACAGAAGATGGAAATACAAAAATAGATGTTAAATTTCAAGATGAAACAGTTTGGCTTACGCAGGCTCAATTATGTGAGTTATATCAAACCAGTAAATCTAATATCAGCGAGCATATTAGGCATATATTTGAAGAAGGGGAACTGGACGAGATTTCAGTTGTTCGGAAATTCCGAACAACTGGCGCTGATGGCAAGAATTATAATATTACTCATTATAATCTTGATATGATAATTTCTCTTGGATATCGTGTGAAATCTTTAATTGCTACACAATTTCGGCGTTGGGCCACCGAACGCCTGAAAGAATATATGATAAAAGGTTTTACAATGGATGATGATCGTTTGAAAGGTCTGGGTGGAGGAAATTACTGGAAAGAGTTATTAGACCGTATACGGGATATTCGTTCATCTGAAAAAGTAATGTACCGGCAGGTGCTTGACCTTTATGCTACCAGTGTGGATTATAATCCCAAAAGCAGTGAATCTATTGCGTTTTTTAGAATGGTTCAAAATAAGCTGCATTATGCAGCGCATGGGCATACGGCGGCAGAAGTAATATATGAACGTGCAAATGCAGAACAACCATTTATGGGGCTTAAGAATTTTTCAAGTGAGTTTCCTACATTGAAAGATATTGGCATTGCAAAGAATTATTTAAACGAGGAAGAATTGAAGATTTTAAATAATATTGTATCGGGATATTTTGATTTTGCAGAAATTCAGGCAATGCGCCATCATCCCATGTATATGTCTGATTATGTAGAGCATCTTGATAATGTATTGAAAACGACAGAAGAAAAATTATTGCAGGGAGCAGGGACAATCAGTCATGCACAGGCAATGGAAAAAGCAACAGAAGAATACAGAAAATACCAGGTTCAGAACTTATCGTCAGTTGAAGAACAATACTTAGAAAGTATTAACAGCTTACATAGTAGCTCCTTCACAGTGCCATTCTTGATCGCTTTGAAAATAAAATGTGCTATACTGTTTGGGGAGGGGAGTATGTGAAGATTAGACTTGTGGAAAAATCGGACATGGAGTGGACTTGTTCCCTCATAAATAAGATGAAAAATGCCAGGCAGCGCATATAAAATGGCGGCCTGGCATTTTTAAGGATGAGTGAATTTAAATAAAATACAAGTTAATCAAAGATACTTTCCACATCCCAGTCAATGACTGCACCTGAAGCTGCATCTATTTCAAATTCATATTCCAGCATATTATAGTAAAATTCGCCTTTATAAATGAGACGTCCATCGTCATACTCTTTGTATACACGCCCCCAGGTCACTTGACTATTTTTTAGATTTGCCTGCTTTAAAGCAGATGCTTTGGCTTCCTCCAAACTGATAGAAGTGTTGGCAGCAGCGGAAGATTCAGACTGCTGTCTGCCTGATTGGGAGGTATTTGCCTGCTGATTTTTAAGAGCTGTATCTTGCCGGGCATAAACACTGTCATTGTCAAAATCCCAGGCAATGATCTGGCCGGTCTGGCTATCTACATCATAATCATATTTCTGGTAGGTGCTGGTATAAAATTCTATCTCATAAACCAGCATTCTGTCATCCCAATCTGTTTTTTGCTTGAGAAAAGTTACCTGATCTGCTTTTAACCCAGCATTTTGTAAAGCAATAGCCTGTGCTTGTTCAAGTGTAACACTTTGGCTGTTTTTGTCCGCTGTTGGAATAAGCTTCTTTTCAAAGTCAGCAGCCAGGACAACTCCAGAGTCAGACAGAATCTCATAATCATATTTATCATTGGATTTGGTTATAAATTCTACATTAAAGATTAGATTCCCATCATCATATTCCTGTTCAGCAAAGACAAAGGTTACATCCTCTGATTTAACGCCCGCATGTTCTAGGGCAATAGACTTTGCTTTTTCCTCGGTAACAGGGGCAGCAAATACGGAAAAGGAAAGTGCCGCTGCAAAGAACCCTGCTATGAAGGAAGTGGGAAGAAATACGCTTCTTTTTTTCATGGTCCTGTACCTCCTAAAAGAAATGGTGAGACATAATATGCTAACATGTTTATTATAGCGCAAAAATCAAAAAAAGTCATATGTTATTTTGAAATTTATTGCAAATAAAATTATGGAAAAAGTTTGTTCTGGAAAGGATGACCGAAGAATAGAATAGGAATGATTGTCTTATATACATTGTTTTTTGGGGCATACTGTTAAAAAATAATTATAAGAGGTAATGATACATGAATCCCTATCCCTATCTGGTCATTGATCTAAAATCCTTTTATGCTTCTGTGGAATGTGTTGAGCGTGGACTTGACCCTATGACTGCAAACCTGGTTGTGGCTGATCCAAAACGGTCTGCGGGAACTCTTTGTCTTGCCATTACGCCGTCTATGAAAAGGCTTGGTATTTCTAACCGGTGCCGGCTTTATGAGATTCCAAATCATATAAGCTATCTGGTGGCAGAACCTCGCATGAAGTTGTATTTGGATTACTCTGCTAAAATTTACGGTATTTATCTAAAGTATATATCAAAAGAAGATATTCATGTATATTCCATTGATGAAGCGTTTTTGGATGTTTCTGATTATCTTTCCCTTTATCACATGACTTCACAAGAATTGGCTCAAGTCATTATGAAAGATATTCTGGACACTACCGGAATCAGGGCAACCTGCGGAATCGGGACGAATCTTTACTTGGCAAAAGTTGCGCTAGACATTACAGCCAAACACGCGGATGATTTTATAGGATGTTTGGATGAAAAATCCTATTGTGATACACTTTGGGATCATCGTCCATTAACTGATTTTTGGAGAATCGGAGAAGGAACTGCAAAAACGCTTAAATCAGTAGGTATTATGACTATGAGAAAATTGGCTCATTTTGACGAAAATATTCTTTATGATATGTTTGGGATTGATGCTGAACTTTTAATAGATCATGCGTGGGGAAGGGAACCTGTGACAATTTCAGATATTAAGGCATACACGCCTAAATCCAGAAGTCTTTCCAGCGGGCAGGTTTTGATGAAGGATTATTCTTTTGAAAATGGGAAATTGATTGTAAAAGAAATGATGGATCTTCTTTGCCTAGATATGGTACAAAAAAATCTGGTAACAAATTCAGTATCCCTTCATGTAGGATATTCCCATACCTGTCCTGTCAGGCCATCGAAGGGAACTGCATCCCTTCCTATGGAAACCAATGCGGACAGTATTATGATTCCTTCTGTCATAGAGCTGTATGAACACATTGTAGATCCAAGATCCCCCATTCGCCGGATCAATATTTCCTGTAATCATGTGATTCCGGAAAAATATCATCAGTACAGCCTTTTTGACTCTGATAAATTTTTGGAACGAAACAGAAGGCTCCAGAAAGCTGTACTGGAAATCAAAAGCAAATATGGAAAAAATGCGATTCTTAAGGGAATGGATTTAATGGACAGTGCAACAACAATTCAGAGGAATCATCAGATTGGAGGCCATAAGAGTGGAGAGTAGGCCAAGACCGAAAATGCCGGTATCCCAGCGGGCAAAACAGTTTTTACCGTTTTCTGCATTGCAGGGGTTTGCAGAAGCGCTGTCAGAGCAGGAGAAAATACTTGTTTCGATGGCTGAACTGTCTGAGGATATGCAGGAAGAACTGAACGGAAAAATGAAAAAGATATGCTGCGGAAAAATCATATCTGTTGTATATTTCTGTAAAGGAGAGACGATCCGCATCACTGGCATGGTGTCCGGCATAGATAAAACAAATCGGATTCTGCAGATTGTTCATACAAGGATTCCTTTTCACAATATTTTGAAGATTGAGTTTTGTGATTCCTAAAGTTTGCTGATTCTTATAATCGTAGAAACAGGTGATATTTGTATTGCTTTCATAATTAATCTTAACATCAAAATTTCAGTGTATAAATTCCTCTGTTTGACAGATACTACATTTACAGCTAAAACAACAGGTAAATGTCAGAATGCAAAATGGAGGAATTTTTCTATGAAAGCTACGGGAATTGTGAGAAGAATAGATGATCTTGGAAGAGTAGTCATCCCTAAAGAAATCAGAAGAACTCTACGCCTTAGAGAAGGGACACCGCTGGAAATTTTTACTGACCGTGAGGGGGAGATTATTTTAAAAAAATATTCTCCAATGGTAGAGTTGGCTGCATTTGCCACTCAGTATGCAGAGGCAATGGCTCAGTCTACAGGGTTGATGGTCTGCATTACGGATCGTGATCAGATTATCGCAGTATCAGGCGGGCCTAAGAAGGATTTGATGCAGAAGAATATCAGCAAACAGTTGGAGCACGCTATTAATGAGCGGGAAACCATTGTTGCTTCAAAAGATGATAAACAATTTGTGCCGATTATGGCAGAGGAGATGGAAGGAATCACCTACGAGGCAGTAACTCCTATTATTTGTGAAGGAGACGCTATCGGGGCAGTGGCGCTCTTGAGCCGAGATGTAAAGGGCAAGTTCGGAGATATGGAAGTAAAGCTGGTGACAACAGCAGCAGGATTTTTGGGAAGACAGATGGAAGGATAGAGAGCGTCTTGACCGAATTATATCTGGCTAAACTTTGAAGGACAGCGTGTTCTGTTTTATCGGGCATAAATTTTCATCAGCAAGGCGGGGTATAAAGGCGATGCGGCGGCATTGTTTTACCGCTGACAACGCAGTCTGATGGAAATTTATACAAGAAGGTTTGCCGGAATATGATGCAGGCAGTATTGGTTGGGAAGCGATAGGAAAGATGCAAAAGACTTATGCAGGCTGTCAGTAATTCAGGAATCACTGTATAGAAAGAAAAAAGAGGTTGTCAATTTTTTGACAGTCTCTTTTTCTAAAATATATGAAAAATCCCTTAAAAATTCCTCAAATATATGGAAAAAATTTCCAAATAGTGCATTATTTGGAAGTGGTATAACCGAGAATGGAGATAGACTAAGAATAGTAGCATATTTGGAAGGAGTATAATATTATGAGGGAACAGGAATTACTATCAGCTCGCATTGAGTTTTACCGCAAAAATCAACGGCTGACCTATTACAAACTCGCCAGCCGTTCAGCAATTCCGCTGACCACCTTGATGCACATTGTAAATGGCTCAACGAAAAATCCTGGAATATTTACCATTATTAAAATCTGCAGTGGACTAAATATTACTATCGGAGAATTTTTTAATTCCAAGGAATTTGAAAACATTGAGTTTGAGGTAGAATGAACACAGAAGTGGAATAAACACACATAGAATGAAAGCGCTCAATGGATATGAGGAGGGATTATTAAAATGAGTGGGCAGGAATTGTTATCAAGCAATGTGGAAAAAAAGAGAAAAGAAGAACGACTGTCTAAATATCTCCGTGGATTAGGAGAAATGAGGCTGCAGACAGATGCAGAAAATAAGAAGGATAGAATGGGCATAGCAGAAAGCATAATACAAGAGGAATAAGCCCCAAATTAATTGCATTAATTCACAATCAGACGGTGTATTCGGCTGTACTGTTTAGACATTTCCTTTTGCTGCGGGTTTTTCATGCTCTGCTTTTCATGTTCCATAAGAAACCTTCAAAAAATATCAAGAAATATTAAATTGCGGAATATGAGATAAAATGATATACTGTGCAAAGAATGAGAAGATTGTCACATTGACAGGAAATTTTGTTTGTGGCGGTTGCTGTGATGTTCTGTGTCAAAGCGCAGGACCGTAGGAAAATAGGGGTGCAGAGTGACATTTTTCACTCTATTTTCGACACATCGGCCGGAGATTCACAGGGCTCCGCTTTCTGTTCATATGTAGAGCGTTACTAATGACGCACATGGAGATTTCCTGTCAGAATGGCAGATATGAGGTTAAATGTGAAAAAGTATGAACGCTATAAGCGAATGATACGTCTGACAGCATCCATGATTTTAGTAGTATTTTTGGTTGCCGTTTATATGGTATTTTGGTATAGACTGATTTCTCCAACTACCCAGGTGTGGTACTGGAGAAGGGGAAACTGGGTAATTGCCGGATTGTATACAATTTTGGTTTTGTTTTTTATGTCTATGTACGGCGGCTTTCGATTGGGAGATTTGGAAAAGGGAAATGTAATATATTCCCAGATTTTGTCTCTTACTTTTGTTAATTTCATTACCTATGTTCAGATTTCTTTGCTGGCATATCGATTTCCAAAACTATGGATCTTTTTGCTTCTTACCTTATGTGACATTGTGCTTATTGTGTTATGGACAAGTCTTTATGCCATAATTTATCAGCATATGTTTCCTCCCCGCAACCTGTTGTTAGTTTACGGACAGCCTCACGCCTTGGAGCTTTTAGGAAAACTGAAGCAGCGGGGAGATCGGTACCAAATCAAACAGGTGGTGGCAGCAGAGGTTGGCGAAGACAATATTGTCGCAATGGCAGAAGGATATGATGGGGTAATGCTGTGCGATATTCCCACAGTCACAAGAAATTATATTTTAAAGGAATGCTTTGATAAGTCAATCCGTGTTTATATGACACCTAAGATATCAGATATTTTAGTACGCAGCTCACGGGAAATGCACACATTTGACACACCCCTTCTTCTTTCCAGAAATAACGGTCTGACAGCCGAGCAGTTGTTTGGAAAGCGCTGCCTGGATATTGTTGTATCTTTTTTAATGATAATTCTGGCATTCCCGGTTATGCTTTTGACAGCTTTGGCAGTAAAATTATACGATGGAGGCAGCGCCATATACAAACAGAAGCGTCTGACACTGGATGGAAGAGAATTTTATGTATACAAATTCCGCAGTATGCGGATGGATGCGGAAAAGGATGGCGTGGCTCGTCTGGCCAGCGAGAATGATGAGCGGATTACGCCTGTGGGAAAGCTGATACGTATGATGCGCATAGACGAGCTTCCTCAGCTCTGGAATGTCCTTATAGGGGACATGTCCCTGGTAGGTCCAAGACCGGAACGTCCGGAAATTGCTGCGGAATACGAGAACTGGCTTCCTCAGTTTAAGAGCCGGTTAAAGGTAAAGGCTGGCCTTACGGGATATGCTCAAATCTATGGGAAATACAACACGACTCCTTATGATAAGCTGAAGCTGGACTTGACCTATATACAGAATTATTCGTTTGTTTTAGATTTAAAGCTGCTTTTGCTGACGGTGAAAATATTGTTTATGAAGGAAAGCACAGAGGGGGTTACATCTCCCGAGGAACCAATGACATTACAGGCAGAGGAATGGAAGAAGAAAAATGGATAAACGCAGGTTAAAAGTATTGCAGCTTGGAAAACAATATTATCCTCATATCGGGGGCATTGAGATTACCATGCAGCAGATCGCAGAAGGAATCCAGGGTGAGGTAGACAGCTATGTGCTGGCTTCGCAGGGAAAGGGCCCGGCATATAATGAGGTTATTAACGGCGTACCGGTATATTTTGCGAAAAGCTGGGGAATCATTGCATCTCCGCCTATTTCTTTGGACTTAATCTTTTATCTGAGAAAACATTGTTCAGAGTACGATGTAATTCATCTTCATATGCCATTTCCTTTGGGGGATTTGGCCTGCCTTTTGTCTGGCTACAAAGGGAAACTGGTGTTATATTGGCATAGTGACATTGTAAGACAAAAAAAGGCTTTGATTTTCTATAAGCCTCTCATGAACTGGACTCTGCGGCGGGCTGATGTGATAGCCATCGCAACACAGGGGAATATTGACGGTTCTCCTTATGTAAAGCCATTTGAGAAAAAATGTGTGAAGATTCCCTTTGGACTTCGCAAGGCATGGGAAGAAAAGAGCGATATTTATTGGAAAAAGCGTGAGATACAAAAGGATCCTGGCAAGACTTTGCGTCTTTTGTTTATTGGGCGCCTGGTATACTACAAAGGCTGCAGTATTTTGATGGATGCCATGAAATTGCTTAAAAAGGAGCTTCAGCAGCAGATCAGCCAGATAGAGTTAGTGATCGTAGGTACAGGTGTTCTCGAGGCAGATATGAAGGCAGAGGCAGAAAAAAGCGGATTGGAGAATGTTATTCGTTTTCTGGGAAAGGCTCCGGATGAAGTACTGGAAAGAGAACTGGAAAGGTGTGATGTTCTGGTATTTCCATCTGTTGCCAACAGTGAGGCGTTTGGTCTGGTTCAGTTGGAGGCCATGGCATATGGAAAGCCGGTTATTAACACCAGCTTGTCCACAGGGGTTCCGTGGGTCAGCCTGCATAAAGAGACTGGCCTTACAGTTCCGCCGGAAAATGCCAGAGCTCTTTATAAAGCGATTCTCTGGATGCTGAGAAATCCTGAGAAACGTGAGGAGATGGGGATAAGAGCACGGCAGCGGGTGAAAAAGGAGTATACCCAGGAGCAGATGCTGAGACGAATTGTAACTTTATATAAAAAGCTGTGCAGGCAGTAATTGCTCCATCCCATCAGAGACAGAATATATGAACAGCTCCATTGAGCTAAATGTTCAATGTTTCAAGCTCTAAGATCTGTTTGCAGATGAGCAAAGCGAAAGGAATGTAAGATAATATGAAAAAAATATTATACATTGCCATCAGTTCTCAAACAGGAGGAGTTCCCAGACACATTCTTCAGGCATTGTGCCATGCAAAAAAATATGGCTATAAGGTGGCAGTGGCATCTCCGGATGACGGAGATTACTATCCATGGTTTTGTAAGCAGGCATCAGGTATGCTGAAGGTCAACTTAAAACCATATTCTTTGCGGTCCTTATGGAAGATTCGGCGTTATATTAAGAAAAACGGAATTGAGCTGGTGCATTCCCACGGAAAAGGAGCAGGAATGTATGCCAGACCGCTGAAACTTCTGTGCCCTGGAATTAAAGTGGTGCATACTTTTCACGGCGTTCATGTAGAAGAATACGGGTCCCTGCTTAGATTCTTATACTGCTGGATTGAACATATTTTAAAACATTGGACGGATCGTTTTATTTGTGTATCTCAAAGCGAACGGAAAGAAGCTTTGCGCCTGCATTTTGCGGTTAAGAGGCGCACCAGCGTAATCTGTAATGGTGTAGATCCAGAACATTTTCAGAACATTTCAATAAAAAAGGACGAATACTTAAAAGAATTTGGATTTCCTCAGAATTCATATGTAATAGGATGCGTTGCCAGACTGGAGCGTGTCAAAGGTCATCACTGCTTATTGGCGGCATTTGCAAAGCTTATAGAAAAGCAGCCTCAATGCAGGCTTCTTCTTGTGGGAGACGGGCCGGAACGGAAATCCATAGAAACCCAGATTCAAGAACGGAACCTGGGATCGTTTGTATATATGGCAGGGTTCCGTCATGATGTTCCTCAGCTTTTAAAGCTTTGTGATATGCTTGTCTCTGCATCATTAAAGGAAGGAATGCCCTATACCTTAATCGAGGCGCTGGCTGCAGGAACACCTGTTACGGCAACCGATGTGGTTGGCAACCGAGATGTTATCCGTGATGGAAAAAATGGTTTTTTAGTACAAGCAGAAAATGCAGAGGCACTGGCAAAGACGCTGGAGCATGCCATACAAAATCCGGCGCTTTGCAGAAAATATAGTGCACAGGGACAGAAGATATTTCATGAATTATTTACGGAAGAACAGTTTGCAAGAAGGCTGTTTGGGATGTATGATAAGGTAATAGGGATAGATTCAAACATGTTTTAGTATATTATTTTTTAACAAATAGAGGGCATGTACCATTTGATGTTAAGATTTTTAACATCATAATGGGGCATGCCGGACAACCTATAGCTTTAGCCCCTGACTGGATAAAGCAGAGGCAAAGCCGGTATGAAGTCAGTATTTCCTTGTAATATTTTGGCTTTTTTGTGTATTTCTTAATAAATTTATAAAAAAAGTTACTTCCGTTTTTTGAAAGATATGGTATACTATTAGTCGAACAAGCAAGAATAAAAAGAGAATGGTTGAAAAACTGTCGTAAAGATGATATAATTGCTTGAGTTAAAACTGAACTGACAGATGAGAGTTTGAAGGCTGCATCAGTCGGAACGGGGTTATATTGGTCGTGCACACGCGACGTCATGTCTCTGGGATATTTTTTTTAAAAATAATCGCAGAAATGGCGAAGCCTGTCCAAAAAAAGGAGAATGCTTATGTGGTATGTGCTGCAGACGCTGACTGGCAAGGAAGATGAGCTGGTTCGGATGATCAAAAAAATGGTATCACCGGATTTATACACGGATTGCTTCATTGCATATTACGAAAGGGTTTGGAGGAAGCAGCAGGAAAGCATTGTGCATGTAGAACGGCTTTTTCCTGGATATGTGTTTATCATTTCAGAAAATCCGGACGAAATTTTTTTGCAATTAAAAAAAGTTCCGGCTATGTCAAAAATGATAGCAGACGGAGAATTTACCTTTCTGCCCATTGAACAGGAAGAAGAAACCTTTTTGGATAATATGCTGAGAGCGGATCATATCGTGCGCCTTTCTTATGTGGCAATGGATGGAAAAGGGCGCGTTTACAGGATATTAGGCCCACTAGAAGAATATGCTTCCCAGGTGGTGCGATATCAATTTAAGAAACGGTATGTGATCATTCGCTTAAGGCTGCTGGGGGAGGAAAAAACTGTTGCATTGGGAATTATCCTCAACGAAGATATTCAGAGAGAGATTTTATACGGGAAAGTAGAAACGCCGTTTAAGATGCCTGAATATTATCAATTACCGCAGGGAAGCGAAGAACGGCCTTTTGCTGTAGGCGACCATGTGAAGGTTACATCAGGCCCATTGGAGAACATGCCTGGCGTGATTTGGAAAATCAAAAAAAGCACAGTTGAGATTGGTGTACGCCTGTTTGGACAGGACATGCCCATGGAGGTGCCGGTCGGATCTGTTGTGGCCAACTTCCGATAATGGCGGTTATGGGAAGCTGCGATGCGGGGTGATACTTCCGATAATGTGCATTATTGGAAGTGAAACCCACCCATGTTACACCGGATT
>OFGX01001506.1_pt1 | contig 13776 bp, 12 predicted proteins | sample 1521831 | NCBI WGS metagenome assembly OFGX01 (sample SAMEA3504080, study PRJEB24116) | mouse gut metagenome | biome: mouse gut; feature: mouse-associated habitat; material: faeces | place: Denmark | collected 2011
CACAATTTCCCAGGGCATCTGGTAATTATTTTTTATCTGCATGACTTTATCCCCTTCCCTGAAAAGCCGCTCCCCTGCCCTGCATTCTCTTTTCCCCGGTTCCGGCGGGTTCAGGTACTGTTGCAGGATACCATTTAAAACCTCCACCCCCAGGGTTCCCTTCCGCATAGGGGTAAGCACCTGAATATCATATGGCTCTGCCTTAACAAAGGGGGGGAGTTTTTCCCGGATAAGCTGTATCATATGCTTATAGATCACATTGGCGTCCCTTCTCTCCAGGAAAAAGAAATCCTGGCTTTTATTGTCCAGCTCAATTTCCTCTCCCCGGTTAATTTTGTGGGCATTCACGATAATATCGCTCTGGCTGGCCTGTCGGAAAATCTTCGTCAGGCGCACCACATGGAACACATCGGAATCAATGATGTCCTTCAGCACATTCCCCGGCCCCACACTGGGAAGCTGATTCACATCCCCCACCAGAATCAGCCTGGTGCCGGGGCTGACAGCCTTCAGCAATGCATTCATCAAATAAATATCCACCATGGAAGTCTCATCTATAATCACAGCATCCGCATCCAGAGGATTGTCCTCTCCTCTCTCAAAATGCATTCCCATGGTTCCTCTGTCATCCTCCGGCGCCCCATTCAGCTCCAATAAGCGGTGAATGGTCTTAGCCTCATAGCCCGTGGCCTCTGTCATCCGCTTTGCAGCCCTACCTGTAGGCGCTGCCAGAAGAATCGTCATTTCCTCCTGTTCAAAATAACGGATAATCGTATTAATAGTAGTGGTCTTTCCTGTCCCTGGACCGCCTGTAATGATCAATAGCCCGCTGTTGACTGCCTGTATTACTGCCTGAAGCTGCATCTGATCTGCCTCAATCCCTTCTTCCCTGCAGATTTGTTCCAGCTTCAGACGAATCCCATCTTCTGACTCCCTTCCACGGAGATTTAAGTCATGAAGCATTCTGGCCGTATTTAATTCCATATAATAATATTGGGATGCATAAATATGACGGCTTCCATCCTCCCCGGACTTTACTACCACCTTTTTCTCTATTTGCAGATCCATCAAATGCTTTTCCATCATCCCAGGATCCACGTGAAGAAGCTCGGATGCATTTTTTAAAAGCTCCTCCTGGGGCAGATAGGTATGTCCGTTTGCCGATGACTGTAAAAGGCAATAGAAAATCCCGCTGTGGATCCGATAATCCGAATCCATAACAATTCCTACACGCTGGGCTATTTCATCTGCTATTTTAAATCCTACCCCCTGAATATCATCTGCCAGCTTGTAGGGATTCTCCCGGATAATCCCATACATCTGCTGGCCATATTCCTGATAGATTTTTAAGGCCAGGTTCATGGAAATGCCATACTCCTGTAAAAACATCATGGCCTGACGCATTTCCTTTTTTTCCTCCATCTGCTCTGAGATAGACCTGGCCAGCTTTTCACTGATCCCTTTTACCTCTGCCAAACGCTCCGGTTCTTCTTCGATCACCCGAAAGGTATCTGCCTTAAACCGCCGCACAATACGGGCTGCAAGAGCCGCCTTTACCCCCCGGATCGCACCAGAGCCCAGATACCGCTCCATGGACGCCGTATCCTCAGGAGCCTTCAGCTCATACTTTTCCACCTGAATCTGTTCTCCATAGAGAGCATGTTCCACCACTCTGCCCTCTGCCTCAATCAGATCTCCGTCACTGATATAAGGAAAGGTTCCCACCAGCACATAGCTCTGGCCTTCAGCGCCTATCTCCAGGACAGAATAACCGTTTTCCTCATTGCGGTATTTTATCTTTTCCACATATCCTTTTACTGTTGCCATCCTTGTGCCACCTGCTCCCATATCTTTTTTGAAACTTTGATCCTATGTTTCCGATATATGAAAAAAGCCCCGCGCCTGTACCCGGTGCGGAGCAGCCTTACCTTTTTTATCTTTCTCCTGATTCCCAGATATAAGAAATTTTGTATCGCCTCATTCTGATGAATGGACTGCAAAATGTGTTTAGATTATTGCTTAGATCAATACTCATGGGCCCTGATATCCCCATGCTGAAACTCAATAAACTTTCCTGTGCCAATGGCTACTGCAGTTAAAGGTTCCTCTGCCACCATCGTAGTAATGCCGGACTTTTCCTCAATAAGCTGATCCAAGCCATTCAGCAGTGCGCCTCCGCCAGTCATCACAATCCCCCGGTCAAAAATATCCGCTGCCAGCTCCGGCGGTGTCCTCTCCAGCACATTGTGCACTGCATCCACAATCTGCATGGCCGGCTCCCGAAGCGCCTCTAACGTCTCGTCTGAAGTTACCACTATAGTCTTGGGAAGTCCTGTCACCAGGTTTCTCCCCCGTACCTCCATAGTCAGAACCTCCGGACGACGGTACGCCGCGCCGATGTTGATCTTGATTTCCTCTGCGGTACGCTCTCCGATCAGAAGATTATGCTTTTTACGCATATAACGCACCAAAGCCTCGTCAAAATCATCTCCCGCCACTTTAATAGATGTGCTGACCACAGGTCCGCCCAAAGAAATCACCGCAATATCTGCCGTGCCTCCTCCAATATCTACAATCATATTGCCGCAGGCCTTGGATATATCCACTCCCGCGCCGATAGCCGCTGCAACCGGCTCCTCAATAATCACCACATCACGGGCGCCGGCATTGTATGTGGCGTCCTCCACGGCCTTCCTCTCTACCTCTGTTGCCCCGCTGGGAATACAGACCGCAATACGAGGCTTGCGCAGTGTCCGCTTTCCTACTGCCTTGGTAATAAAATACTTCAGCATCTTTTCTGTCACCGTATAATCCGAGATCACACCCTGCCGAAGCGGCCGTATGGCAATAATATTCCCCGGAGTCCTGCCGATCATTAACCGCGCTTCCTCACCGATAGCCATGATCTTGCTGGAATCACGATCAATCGCCACCACAGACGGTTCCTTCAGCACAACACCCTTTCCCTTAATATATACTAAAATACTCGCTGTACCTAAATCAATTCCAATATCATTGGACACTAACATTCTTATTCTTCCTCCTGCTTGTTCCTTCCGATTCCTTTATTTACAGTATTTACAATATTTCCAATGTCAATCTTATAACTTCATAATAATTGGTGTTTTATTTTGTTTTAATTTCCTGTTTCCCTTATAATTGGATCAACCGGAATTTCCATAATTTCCATAAAAATCCGGCTTTCTTTATTATATACAAAGATATCCTATTTTGAAAGGGTTTTTTTATTTTTTATTTTGTTTATATTTTTTTTATGATGGAGACACACTTTTGACACAAATATTTTCTATACTATAGTTACATTATCCGAGAGGATAATGAGCCTTTGTTTCAAGTTAACACTTGAAATTGTAAAGCTTTTTCATACTCATACCTGCCAGAAGCAATTCTGGCAGGCCCCCCTAAAACCATTTTCTTTTATTTGTATACCTACCATTCCCAAAAGTAATGCGGAGAACCCACCGACCCCTCGGTGGGTTCTTCGTATATTCTATATTATTTTTATTTTTTAATTTCCTCTTTCATACTTTTATCACTAGAGTATACCTTTCCTGCATATATTATCTGCAGAAAATAAAAAGGAACGAGATAATTCCCATGGTACTTCCATTAACCCACATGAATCCTGGTGAATCTGCCCGTATTGTATGGATTGCCAGTGATCCCTCTTTTAAACAGCACTTAGACAATTTAGGCTTCTGCCCCCAGGAAATCATAACCTGTATTCAAAGCTGTCACCGCCGCAGAATGAGCGCTTACCGGGTACGTGGCCTTACCATTGCCCTCCGCCGCGAAAGAGCCAATGAAATCTTTGCAGAAATTCTCTTTTTAAAGTTTTAAAGTAAAAAGGTCTGGCAATCTTCCTTCTGGAATATGGCCAAACCTTTTTCACTCAATCTTCTTCCTCATCTTCTTCCATGACTATCGCTGCAGCCGCAGTCGCCACAGTCGTCACGGTAGCAACCACCGCAAATATAATCACCAACAGCACACCGCCCATAAAATACATTAATTCCATTGTCTTCCTCCTGTTTCCCGCCTATAAATAACTTCTGTTAACCAGTATATCACATTTCTTTATGTCCATCAATTACTATTTTCAGACACGCTGTGCTAGTAAATCCCCCGAATCCCTAAGTCCGTGTCCACGGTATTCAGATTATAAAGAACCAGCACATCTGTGACTCCCTCATGGCCTTTGATAAAGCTGGACGGACCCAGCTTATAATACCGGGTATCAAACACATAAATTTTTTTATAATGATGTGCCAAAAAGGGAACCATGGAATTTGCATAACTGTCTTTTATCAGCGCCAGTTCTCTGTCTGACTCTGCATTCTCATTGGTAATCTCGATCAACGGATGAAGATTATTCAAAAAAAGCGAATATTTATCTTTCTTTCCCGCGTATTCCAGATTATAGAGACTATCCGTTGTTTCTTTCGTGTCCTCATAAAACACCGTCAGCTTATCAGACGGATTTCTATAAATCGTAATCACGTCCCCTTTTTGGCTATAGTCATTTACTTTGGAATAAATAGTCCCGCAAAAATCATCTGCTGCGATCTCTTTCTCCAACCCATCCAAATCTATGGGCGTAAATCCTTTTTCCCGGCAAAATGCCAGATATCCCACATAAGCCCCATAAGTGGTCCAATGGTGATCCGTCCTATAATAAAGCTGACCGTCCTTTTCATGTGTCAGCAGATCCTGGCTGCAGTCAATAGGCAGAAGACCTGAATCTTGATAAATCTTCCTTGCTGTGTCCATCTGATCTGCAGCCGGCGCAAATTCCGGAAGTTTATTTTTATAAGTATAAATAGCAGTGGGCACCAGCATAAGATGAAGTTCTTTTCCCTTCAGCTCCTCTTTTTCTCCAAATTTCTTTAATGTTTGGGAAATCTGATCTGTGTTTACAGGCTTTTGGTAATTTTCAATCAGATATCCGTCCTTGCCAATAAAAATCTGATTGATCTCCTTCTTTCCTAAAGTAATTTCTGTCTTGGTCTTCACACCGATAAAAAAGTCCCGAAGGGGAAAATGATCGCAGAGATAGGAATTAATATCTTCCATATATTGTCCGCTTTTCACAGATTCCCAGGTAAAGACTGGAAAAGGCTCTAAATACCGATTTTCACTCTCAGAAAAATCCTGTTTTTTTAAAAGAAGGAATGACACGGAAAGAACCAGCACTGCAACTGTCAGGAAAACAGAAGTCACGGTGTGGATTGTATTTTCTCTCATTCTATTCTATCCTCTCATTTTAAGGAAACACTTAATTACATTTACTCTCCTGTTTTAAAGAAACACCTGCTTAAAAACGGAAGTATAAAAATGGATTGTAGGTATCATTAACCAAATAAGCTATCGTCAAACCAAAAAGAACCACATATCCAAACATTCCGGCCAAAGAAGCACAAAGCCTTCCTCCATCTCCCCATTCCTTCCTCTTTTTACAAATCCATGGATAAAAAGGAAAAGCAAGCAGCAGAGCCATCAAAAGCACTGCCCCATAATTCTGCAGATACCAAATGCACTCTATTCCCCACAAGGCATTTCCCGTACAGCCTGCCATGGAAAGCAGATAAATTCTCAAAAGTCCCATATCATCAAACACAAACAATACAAAACCCATCACTACGATCAGGATCGTATAGAGATGTCGGAAAAAGGAAGGAAGCTGTTCTAACTTTTTCCCCCATATATATTTTTCTAATATCAGCAGGATACCATAATACATTCCCCAAAGCACAAAATTCCAGGCAGCCCCATGCCAAAGCCCGGTCAGAAACCAGACTGCCATCATGTTAAGCAAATGCCTTTTTACCCCTTTACGATTTCCTCCCAAGGGAATATACACATAATCCTTGAACCAGGTAGACAAAGAAATGTGCCATCTTCTCCAAAAATCCGTTACAGACACAGACCAAAGAGGATAGTTGAAATTTTCCGGAAAATGAAATCCCAGCATCCATCCCATTCCAATAGCCATATCACTATAAGCGCTGAAGTCAAAGTAGAGCTGCAAGGTAAAAGCAGCGGCTCCCAGCCAGCAAACTGCCACCGAAGCCTGTCCTGCCTCCAGAACCCGGATCTCCTCCCAAAGTGCGCCTACCTGGTTTGCAATCAAAACCTTTTTAAACAATCCCTGCATGAAACGGAACAATCCTCTCTGAAATCCTTCCAGACTGATCTTTCGCTCATGCAGTTCCTCGTTCACTGTAGAAAACCGCACAATGGGACCGGCTACCAGTTGGGGAAACATAGATACATAGGTTAAATACGTCAAATAATTCCGTTCTACCGGAACCTGGCCCCGGTACAGATCAATGATATAACTCATAGTCTGAAAGGTAAAAAAACTGATTCCGATGGGCAGACCAATCTTAAGGAGAGGAAACTCTGTGTGAAAAACCGCATTTATTGTTCCCAAGACAAAATCTGCATATTTAAAAAAAGCCAGAACAGAAAGATTGATTACCACAGAACTAATCAAAAAAATCCGTCTTTTTCCCTGGCTGCTTCCAAAACGTTCCATCAAAAGCCCGTTTCCAAAATCCACTGCTGAAGCAAACAGCATCAGCAAAATATAAACCGGTTCTCCCCATGCATAAAAAATCAGGCTGAATACAAGTAAAACTCCATTCTGCAGTGGTATCTGATAGTTTCTGCTCCCTGCAGAATGCCCGGTTTGCCCCATAACATAAGAATGTTTACCATGCAAAATGCATGGTAAACACGAAACTGCATAATATAAAATCAGACAAAGAGGAAGAAAGAAAAATAAAAACGGAATACTGCTGAAAACCATGTCTGTCCCCCGCCCTACTGGATTCCTGCCTGAATGATCTGGTTAATGGCGCCTGCCTGCTCAGAGATTACCAGATATACATAATTTCCATTTACCTGAACAGAACTTTTATCTACAATCTGAAATTGATCCGGCAGATAATTCTCCATCTCTGACTTCTTCTGGTCAATCACAGTCTGGAGCGCAGCGCTTAAGCCTGCTGTACTTCCTGCGTCCTTTGCCTTAAGAATAACCACGGTCTCTGCAGAGATCGCTGCCTCTGACATGGAAAACACATATTCTTCCAAAGATCCAACATCAATCCCGTAATAATTAGAAATAAAATCATCCGGAACAACCATAGGAGAATTAAGAGCAACCTTCTGTGTAATCTCCCCATAAATATCTTTAACGCTTTTTCCTGTATTCTGAGGAGCTGTTGTCTCCGGAACCGTCTCTGGCGCTGTCTCTGGAGTCAGCGTTGCTTCCGTCACTGCCTCTGACTCTTTTTTTGTTTCTTCCTCAGCCGTTTCCTTTGTGCTGGCTTCAGAGGTTTCCTCCTCCGTGGTCTCCTCTGCCTTCGTTTCTTCGCTGGTTTCCTCCTCTTTTTCTGTTTCCTTGCTTTCTTCTTCTGTAACTTCTGCAGTAGTTTCCTCAACAGTCGTTTCCGCAGCCGTAGTCTCCGCAGAAGATGAAGCTGCTGTTTCTGCCTTTTTGCATGCCCCAAGCATCAAAACTACTGCCAAAAGATATGCGCTTCTCTTAAAATTTCTTGTATTTATCATAATAATCTTTATTCCTTTCTCTATATATCTAAATGTATTGTTTCAGTGTCAAAAGGTCATGGACGCCGGCTTGTTAATCTGCCTTTACTCCAGGTCCGGTATTCTGGCTTGTATTCTCTCTGGGCATTAAAACCCTGGAAACCTGTGTTTCTGGTTCTTCTGCATTTTCTTCTGTGGATGCAGAAGCAGTCTCCTGAGATGACATTTCCTCAGATTCCTGTACCTCATTTTCCGGCTGTGGATTTTGTCCGTTTACCGGAAACGGGCTGGTGCCTTGGAGCTGAGTCCTGGCATATTCCCGCAGCACAGCAGACCATACATCATAGGCAGCCCCAGTCTGATGAACATAATTATCACTGCAGTATACGGCCGGCAGATCCCCATTGGCATCTGACAGATGGGAAGCAAGATCTACAAATCCCCATCCGTTCGCAAGAGCCATCTGCTTTAAAAGCTCATTAAACCGCCGGATATTGGGATTGTTTAAATTCCCTCTGCCCTTTCCCTGCTTTGTGTAGGTCATACTGATAATGTGAATCTCCGCATCCGGGCAATGGGCTTTAATGTTTCCAATAACCTGGGCATAGCAGTCACAGGTGTTTTCCAAAGTGCCCATGTTCATATCATTAAGCCCGAAAAACATAAACACTCTTTTTGCATTAAGCATCCCCATGGATTCCCATACCGGTCTCTGCTGTCCCTGATAAACCGGATGCACACTTTTTGAAGATACAGGCCACAAAGCATTGTGAACCGAAAAACTGCCGGAAGCTAAAAACTGGATTCCTCCCAGATAGGTATTCCTTCTGTTCATTGCATAATTCCGAAATCCCATCATCACCGAATCACCGGTAAACACACTTCCTGCAAAATACTGATCAATAGCAGTCTCCATGGCAAGCGCCGGATCTTCTTCTGCTGTCCCTTCTGCCTGCTCTTGGACTGTATTCTCCTCATCTGCATAGGCAGCCATAGGAATCGCCCCTGCCAAAAGCATTGCTGAAACCCCACTGAGCAATCGGTATTTCCATCCTTTTTTCATAATCCTCTCCTCCGCGAAATTTGTCTTATAGTATACCAAGAATAGTCTTACTTTTCAAGCAAGATTCACATTCTGGTTTTTAAAATTTAAGAATCTGTTGAAACCACTTAAGGTTTCCTGACCGGCAAAACCATTTTTCCCGTAAAATGTTGTCACACACAGCAAATCCTGCGGAATATCATACAGTATAATTCAACCCATGAGAGGACTTATCCTATGAATGATGTTTTACTGCCTCAGGTCAACAATAATTGCCGGTTCTGCAACTTCAATCAATGGATGCCGGCAGGCGTGCGTGTCTTAAATGCTGCTGTCAACTATAATCCATTTTCTGTCACCATCGGCAATACCAACGTTGCCTCAAGCCTTGACCAAGGCGCCATCACCCGCTACAGCCAGGTCAATCAGGGCTATCAGACCGTCACCTTATCCGGCGCCAATGGATATGTCTATGTGCAGAAACCAGTTTATATCGGAGACGGCATGACAACCATTGTAATAATTAACACGGCATCCGGGCTGGATCTTCTTCCTGTGTCTGACTCAGCCTGTGCTACCAATTCTTTCAGCGCCTGTATTCGGGTAGCAAATGTAGCCTATTACAGCGGTCCGGTTAATGTAAGAATTGGGAATGTAGTATTCTCCTCCATTCCCTTCCAGGATGTAACCTCCTTCAGCCGTGTCACCTCAGGAAGCTATACCGCACAGATCAGCCGTCCTCAGCATCCCAACAATCCCCTGCTGTCTGTGCCTCTTAATCTTAATTCCAACCGTATCTACACCCTGTATGTCATGAACTGGAATCCGTCCTCTGATGCTGTTCAAACCTTCTTAGTGGAAGATCGTCGCAGCTGATTTAACTAAGTAAATAAGCAAAAGCCTGATAAAGCGCTGACGGTAAAAAACAATCCATAAAAATTTTTTCCGTCGGCGCAATATTACTGAATGAAACCACATTGTGAATAGATTTTTTTTTAAAGTTGTGGTATGATGAAAACAGTAACAATATGAGGAGGAGAGAATTATGGCAAAGTATATGGCGTATGTAGGGTCTTACTCCTACACCGGCAAGGCAAAGGGAATCACAGTTTACGATGTAGATGTAGAGAAAGGGAAATTCGAGAAGCGTTGCGAGGTGGAAGTGGACAACTCCTCTTATGTGATTGCCTCCAAAAATGGTGATACCCTGTACTCTATTGCTGATGAAGGTGTAGTGTCATTCCGTATTCTCCAGAACGGAAGCCTTTCTCGTCTGAACAGTACCAAGATCAACGGCATGAGAGGCTGCCATCTGTCTACGGATACAGGGGACAAGTATATCTTTGTTTCCGGCTACCATGACGGCAAGACCACAGTCCTGCGGCTGCGCAGGGACGGCGGCGTAGGAGAGATTGTGGATGGTGTATTCCATAAAGGTATGGGAAGCGTTGCAGAACGGAATTTTCGGCCTCACATTACATGCACCAGGAGAACTCCGGATCATAAATATGTGCTGACGGCAGACTCCGGTATGGACCAGGTACAGATTTATCGTTTCAATGATAAGGAGGAACGGCTGATTCAGGTAGATGCAATCCGTTGCGAGAGAGAATCTGCACCAAGACATTTCCGGTTCAGCAATGACGGCAAGTTTATCTATTTGATGTATGAACAGAAAAACGTCATTGATGTATACACCTATGAGGGAAATGATCGGGTGCCGCAGATTGAGAAAATTCAAACCATCTCCACGATGGGTCCAAAAGGAAAAAAGATTGCCGCTGCCTGCTGCATGCGTTTCTCAGAAGACCAGAAGTATGTATATTGCGGCAATGCAGGGGATGAAACCGTCTCGATTTTCAGAAGGAATGCTGAGACAGGAATGTTAGAGCTTCTGTGCAGCCTGCCCCCAAGCGGAGAATATCCCAAAGATATCGCCGTGTTCCCTGACAATAAGCATATTGCGGTAATGAACCATGAAAGCGGAAATATTACCTTTTTTGCTGTAGACTATGAAAAAGGGCTGCTGGTAATGTGTGCTAAAGAAATAAAGTGCAATCAGCCTAATTGTTGTGCAATCGTAAGAGTAGCTCCGTAAAGGACATGCTTTGGCCGAATTATCACTTTTTAAAGTTGATGAAAAGACTAAAAAGTGATAATTCAGTCAAAGAAATTCTATAAGCTATTTCATCTATATCTGTTTGCACCCATCAGAAATAATGTGCTGTAAAACGCGCACAAAATGGAGGAAATCATGGCAGGCTCAACTTTTGGCACTATATTTCGGATTATGACATGGGGAGAGTCCCACGGTAAGGGCGTTGGTGTTACCATTGACGGCTGTCCCGCGGGGCTTTCTTTATGTGAGGAGGATATACAGCAGTATCTTAACCGGAGAAAACCGGGACAGGGCAGGTTTGCCACAGCACGGCAGGAGGGAGATCAGGCAGAGCTTCTGTCAGGAGTATTTGAAGGAAAAACTACCGGAACCCCCATTTCATTGATTGTGAGAAACCAGGATCAAAGATCTCGGGACTATACAGCAATCATGGACGTGTACCGTCCAGGTCATGCAGATTACTGCTTTGACGCCAAATATGGCTTTCGGGATTACCGGGGCGGGGGAAGATCCTCCGGCAGAGAAACCATCGGCAGGGTTGCTGCAGGAGCCGTGGCATGCAGGCTTCTTTCCTCCTATGGAATTTCTGTAGATGCTTACACAAAAAGTATTGGAGAGATTGAGATTAATCCTGAACGGTTTGATTTGGCATACCGGGACATGAATCAACTGTACATGCCAGATAGAGAATCAGCGAAAAAGGCAGCGCTCTATTTAGACAGTCTTATGGAAGATCAAGATTCGGCAGGCGGTGTAATAGAATGTCTGATCCGCGGAGTTCCGGCCGGAATCGGAGAACCGGTCTTTGATAAGCTGGATGCATGTCTGGCAAAAGCAGTCATGTCTATCGGAGCAGTAAAAGGCTTTGAGATTGGAGATGGCTTTAAGGCAGCAAAAAGCCGCGGCTCGGAAAATAATGATGAATTTTATGCAGATGCTCAGGGAAAACTAAAGAAAAGAACCAATCATTCCGGCGGAATCTTAGGAGGTATCAGCGATGGAAGTGACATTATATTCCGGGCTGCTTTTAAACCGACTCCATCTATTGCAAGGCCGCAGAAGACGGTAAACCGTGTCGGAAAAAATGTAGAGATTAATATCAAAGGGCGGCATGACCCGATTATAGTTCCCCGGGCTGTGGTGGTTGTAGAAGCTATGGCAGCGCTGACCATAGCGGATTTGCTGCTTATGGCAAGGAGTTCTAAAGTAAAAAATTATAAATAAACACAAAGGAGACAGGCATGAAAATAGCAATGGGAAACGATCATTCTGCTGTGGAAATGAAAACCGTTATCCGGGAATATGTAGAAGCAAAGGGATATGAAGTTATTGATTTTGGAACCAATACCAGCGAGAGCTGTGATTATCCGGAATACGGAGAAAAAGTGGGGCGTGCTGTAGCCTCGGGAGAGGCTGATTATGGGATCGCCATCTGCGGAACCGGAATCGGAATCGGAATTGCTGCAGGAAAAGTTAAGGGAATCCGGGTCTGTACCTGCAGTGAGCCATACAGCGCCCGCCTGTCCCGTATGCACAACAATACCAATGTACTGACCTTCGGCGCGCGGGTTATCGGCACAGAGATGGCTAAGATGATTGTGGATGAATGGCTGGATAATGCCAACGAGGGAGGACGTCATGACAGACGGGTGGCACAGCTCATGGAAATAGACGGATAGCTTTAATAAAGGGGATGTCGGGAAATAAGGGGCGATCTATTTCCCGACATCTCCTTATGTTTCAATTAAATTTCTTCAAAGTAGGATAATATGATTCTCACGGCATAACTTCCGCATATCCTCTGGCCATAGACTTGCCTGAACCTCCCCCACATGAGCACGATTCAAAAGAAGCATACAAAGACGGGACTGGCCGATACCGCCGCCTATGGTACAAGGAAGCTCACCCGATAAGAGCATTTTATGATAAGGAAGCTCTCTGCGGTCATCGCAGCCTGCCTTGGTAAGCTGTTCATCTAAAGACTTTTCATCTACCCGGATTCCCATGCTGGAAATCTCCAGCGCACAATCCAGCAGATCATACCAGAACAGTATATCTCCGTTAAGCTGCCAGTCATCATAATCCGGAGCCCTGCCATCATGAGGCTTTCCATTTTTCAGCTTCTCTCCGATCTTCATAAGGAATACGCACCCATGTTCTTTTGTAATAAGATTCTCTCTTTCCTTTGGGGTTTTGTCAGGATAGCGATCTTCTAACTCTTCAGAAGTTACAAAGGTAATATCCTTTGGCAGATGTTTGACTGCATCCGGATATTTATACCAGACCTCATGCTGCATATGCTTAATAATCTTAAAGATTGTACATACAGTCTCCTTCAGGGTTTCTGTATTTCTCTGTTCTCTGGTAATCACCTTTTCCCAATCCCATTGATCGACATAGCAGGAATGAAGGTTATCCAGCTCCTCATCCCGGCGAATAGCGTTCATATTGGTATAAAGTCCCTCACCCGGCTGAAATCCATATTCCTTTAAAGCCATTCTTTTCCACTTGGCAAGAGACTGAACCACCTCAATTCTTTCTCCGGGAAAAGCATACATATCAAATTCAACCGGACGCTCCACACCGTTAAGATTGTCATTCAAGCCGCTAGATTGTTCTACGAACAGAGGAGCAGAAATCCGCTCCAAATGCATCTCCCGGCCAAATTCCTTCTGAAACGTATCGCGGATGTATTTGATTGCCTCCTGAGTTTCCCGAACCGTCAGATGAGGATCATAGGCTTTCGGTATTATCAATCCCATATTATTTCCTCCCATTGATTTCCTGATATAAATTTATCCTGCTTATCGTATCATTATTCCTTAATTTATACAAGCACTATTTATGATAAAACAAATACGATCCACTGTCAAAAAAACTCAAAAATCTCTCTTAATGATATTGACAGAACCATATTTTTCTGTATAATGGTATTTGCACTTTGTTTATTATTACTAAACTTTAAGATTATATTTGGTATCAGTTAGTATTAGTAAACTTTTTGTTTGCATTCAGCCCTTTTCACAGATTAAGAAAGGAG
>OFGX01001512.1_pt1 | contig 13730 bp, 13 predicted proteins | sample 1521831 | NCBI WGS metagenome assembly OFGX01 (sample SAMEA3504080, study PRJEB24116) | mouse gut metagenome | biome: mouse gut; feature: mouse-associated habitat; material: faeces | place: Denmark | collected 2011
ACCGTCCGGTGGCGTGCCTGCCGGGAGTATTCCGGTATGGGAATCCCCAGAACCGGATCCATGTGACGGAGAAGCCGCTGCAGCTGATGAAGGACGTGATCCAGATTTGCGAGCCGGGGGGACGGATCTTAGACCCCTTTGCCGGTTCCGGCACGACGATCCTGGCCGCTGTGGAGGAAGGATATGAAGCCGTAGGGATTGAAGTCACGGATACGTATTATGCCCTGGGGACGGAGCGGGTACGCTCCGCGCTGGAGACGGGCAGACAGAAAGAGGGTGGAGACGATGAAACCGGGAACTGAATTTCTTTTAGAACGGGAACCAAAATCCAGGCGTGAAAAAGCATGGAAAGCGTGGGGGAGAATGTGGGAACAGAAATCCAGAAAGAGAAAAGGGAGAAAGTGCCATGGGGTATAAGATGGATTATGAAACATTCCGGCAGGAGATGAAGAAGCTGGTCGAGGAAGGGCTTCAGGAAAAAGGGGATTACAGCTGTTCCTGGCAGCCGGTACATAAAAACAATGTGACCAAGACAGCGCTGCGGATCATGGAAAAAGGAAGCAGGGTTTCCATAATGGCCTATTTAGACCTGCCCTACCAGGACTACCTGAAAGGACAGCCGCTTTCTGCTATCAGCAGGGAGATCATCCGGCTGAATACGGAAAAGGAATTTCCGGATATTTCCACGAAACAGTTCAGTGATTACGGGGAAATGAAGGGGAAACTGAGGCTGCGCCTGGTGGGAAGGGAACACAATGAAGCTTACCTGGAAGAAGGGCCTTATAGGGTACATCCGATGGGGGCAGAGATCCTATACGCGGAACTGGAGAAAACCGGGGAGGGCAGAATGGGATTCCATGTGACCCATGAGCATCTGGCGGATTGGGGCATACCGGAGCAGGAGGCATTTGATACGGCGTTGGAGAACTCCCAGAGGGAAGAACCCATCTGGTTCCAGTCGCTGGCAGGAAGAATCGCCAGTACCCTGCTCTGGGAAGATCCGGGAGAAGGGCCGGTCAGTAAAAATGAAATGTATGTCCTGTCCAACCAGTCCAAGGACCATGGGGCGGCTGTACTTTTGTATCCGGCAGTGCCCGAAGAGCTCCACAGAAAAATGCAGGGGGATTATTACATCCTGCCCTCCAGCGTGCATGAGGTGATCATCCTTTCCAAAGAGACGGATTTTACACCGGCTGCATTGCGGGACATGGTAGTGGAGATCAACCAGGAGGTGGTTTCCCTGGAAGACCGTCTGGGGAATGATGTCTATGAATTCCAGGGCAGGACCGGCACGCTGCAGAAATGTAAGATCCCGGAGAAGGAGAGGACCCGGTGAGGCTGCTGAGATCATGTTGGAGGTAGATAGGGCATCCAATTGGATGCCCTAAAATACTGTCAAAATCAAATCAGGCATCCAATAGGATGCCCATAAAAAGAAAGGAGTGATTGTGTTATGGAGAAAGCGTTGGCTTATGTATGCTGCCCTGCGGACGCAGGGAAAGCGAAGATGCAGAAATACTGCCGGAAAATCTATGAATTGGGGTATGTCCCGATCTGCCCGCAGTTTATTTTCGCACCGTTTCTGGAGGAAGGGGAGGCGGAGGATATGCAGGCGTTCCAGAGGATGTCACACATGGTGCTTCGGAGATGCCGGATGGTGGTGGTCTGCGGAAAAGAGATGACTGGTACGATGAATACGGAGATCAGCATGGCAGACCGGCTCCATATCATCTGCACGACCCTGGACGGGCTGGTCAGGATTAAAGAGGCACAGTGATGATGGGACGGTGAAAGCCTGCATCGAATCTGCCGGGTGGGGGACGAAGAAACGGGTGGTACTCGCACTGCAAGCATAGCGTTTGGATATCCCAAACGCGACTTTGGGGAGAACCCCAAGCCCCCGGAGCAGAGATTGGAAGGACTGTCTCAGGGACAGAAAAAAATTTAGAAGCAAAAAATATAAATGAGATACCACATGCATGTTTAAAAATGGATTCAGAAGTGAAAAGGAGAGGAAGAAATTTATGGGATGGTTATTAAGCGGCATTATGTTTGGCGGAGTGATCGGTGTGTTTATGGCCTGTATCGTCATTGTGGGAGGGCGGGGCGACCAGATGATGGAACGTGCCAGGATGGAGTCGGAATGGAAGAAGCGGGACTCCGGGGGTAAGAAGGTGATCCGGTTCGTAGACCGGTTCAACCACAGCCTGTTCTACATCGAGGATGGAGACCCCATCCAGCTGTTCACCAACAAAGGGGAACGGAAATTTTGTATCTGCCATTACCTGGATGACCTGCATGCCAGAATTGACGGGAAAGAGTGGGCGCTGTGGGAGTTTGCCAAAACGATGGCAAAAAATGAGGTTGTGTATATGCCGCTGAAAATGCATGTGGAAAAGCGGAAAGGAGGTGCTGTGTAATGAAAAAACGATATATCGCGGGAATCATGGTTCTGACAACACTGGCAGGATGCGTGATCTGGAAAAGGAGACGGGGATAAGATGGCAGAAGATATGAGAAAGGCAGTCTATATGGAGTTTCACCGGAAACCTGCGGATGAGAATGAGATGCTCCATTCCGTGTTCCCAGGAGAAAAGTGGAGGGTGCAGATTGAAAAGATCATAGAGTTGCCCAGGGAAGAATTCCTGGGTTTTGCAGATGAACTCTATGGACATTTCGCGTTTCTCTATGACAACGGGGAATATATGTATTTTGATGAGGACGAAGGCTGTGCCCACTGCCTTCTGGTTATGACACCGGATCGCAGGGAAGGGATTCTGGCACAGGCGGAAGGTTTTCCATATGTCCGTTATGGCGCTTATGTTCCGGACTGCAATGTGCTGGATCTGTCCGGGATTTCGGTGGAGAGCCAGATACCGAGAACCAGTATTCCGGAACGCCCGATCACGATGCAGAATCCTGCGATACAGAATCCGAAGAACGGGAATAGAAGTGAAACATATAAAAATCGCACAAAGGAAAGGGAAGAACGATGAGGAAACGGAACCATGTGATACCCGTCCGGCTCAATGCCAAGGAACTGCGGTATCTGGAGGAACAGGTGAAAAAGAGCGGGCTTGCGCGTGAGGAATATCTGCGCACCCTGATCATGGGCGGGGAAGTCCATGCCAAGCCCTGTGAGCATCACGCCGATCTGCTTCGGAAGATCGCAGGTTTATGCAATAACGCCAACCAGCTTGCCCACGTAGCGAATGCTTCCGGTTCGGCCAGTCAGGAAAGCCTCCGGGAAATGCTCCGGATATCCCGAGAAACCTGGCAGCTTGTAAAAGAGGAATGGTGAAAGAGATTGGCGTATACCAGTATCATTCCCGTCCACCGCCTGGATTCCTCGATAGCCTATATCAAGGATGAAAAGAAAACCTCGAAAAGAACAGAGGCGGGTTCCCTGGAAGAAGCGGTCGCCTATGCCATGAACCGGGAGAAAACCGAGCAGGCAGTTTTTGAGGATGCCATCGGATGCACCTGTGATTCCGCTTTGGCGGATATGGTGGCCACCAAGAAGCGGTTCCATAAGATGGAAGGCGTACAAGGTTACCACCTGATCCAGAGCTTTGCGGAGGGAGAAGTGACACCCGAACTGGCGCACCTGATCGGGCAGGAATTAGCGGACGAACTACTAAAAGGAAAGTTCGAGGCAGTGGTCACCACACATCTGAATACCCGTCATTATCACAATCATATCGTCTTTAATTCAGTCAGCATGGAAGATGGCAGGAAATACCACAGCAGCGCAAAAAGTTATTATGAGGAAGTCCGTAAACGATCAGACGCAATCTGTGTGAAATACGGTTTGTCTGTGATTCCGGAAAAGGGCGGTAAAGGGAAATCCTACTCACAATGGCAGGCTGAAAGGGACGGAAAGCCTACCTGGAGGACAGCCATCCGCATGGATATCAAGGAGGCAGTACAAGAATGCTTTACCTGGAAACAGTTCCTGGCACAGATGGAGCAGAGGGGATATGTGTGGAAACTGAACCAGAAATATCCTGCCTTAAAGGCTCCAGGGATGGAGCGGTACGTACGCCTGAAAAGCCTGGGGAAGAATTATACGGAGACAGCGATCCGGGAATGGATCCTGAAGCCGAAACGGAAGGAACGCATCCGTCCAGAAGAGAAAGCATGGAATAAAAACCAGAGCGGAAAAAAGGTTTCTTCCCGGAAGAAACTGACAGGTCTGCAGGCACTGTATTATTCCTACCTTTATCAGATGGGTGTGCTGAAAAAGCGTCCTCCCAGAGTCTCCTACCTGGTACGTGAGGACATCCGGCAGTTAGACCGGAGGATCACGCAGATGGAGTTTCTGCAAAAACATGAGATCACCACAAGGGAGAAGATGGTTCCGTTCCGTGCGGCCAGAGAGGAACAGATCGTGTCTCTTTTAAAGGAGCGCAGGCGGCTGTACCGGACACAGCCGGATTCTCCACGGATCGGGGAGATCAAAGAACAGCTTAAGAAACTCCGCAAGGAGATCAAAATGTCTGTAGAGATTGAAAAGCATTCCAAAGAGATGGAGGAACGGATGCGTCAGGCGGAGCAGCAGAATCAGCAGAAGGAAAATCAGAGATCAGCAGGAAAGGAGGACATCAAATGGCAGAAATAAAGCAGGAAGAAACGGTAACTCAGGAAGAAATGGAACAGGCAGGCTATGTAGGGATTCCGGTCACCTATTATCCCATCAATGAAGATATGGCACGCAGGGCAAAAGAGATGAACAGTTTTTTTGATTATCAACCCGGCAGCGCCACCAAAGAATACCGGCATTGTGTGAATCAGGCTGTGAAGATTGCTGAACAGCAGAAAGAGAGGGCAGATCCCATTTACCATGAAAAGATAGACCGATTGGTAGATACTTATGCCCGGAAACTGGCTGATAACATGAATAAAAGATATGAGATTGACGCACGTGTGCCGTCGGTGATGGTCGCAGGTCCGGCGAATTTTCCGACGAGGAAAAAGGAGAAGCAGAATGCCGCAAGAGACAGCAATATGGAGGAATGGAGGCAGGTACAGGGAATCCTGGATAAGATCCGGAGTACAGGGATGGGTGGTATCCGCTCTGACCATCCCCAGGCCATCGGGCAGTTGGAGCAGAAGCTGGAGCGGTTGGAGAACTCCCAGAAGCTGATGAAGGATGTCAACGCATTCTATCGTAAAAATAAAACACTGGAAGGATGTCCGTTGTTAAATAAGGAACTGACTCATCGGCTTGAAGCATCCATGGAACAGCCCTGGCATTATGAATCCAAACCGTTTGCGTCATATATGTTATCGAACAACAGCGCCGAGATCCGGCGGCTAAAGAAACGTATTGGGGAATTGAAACAGAACGCAGAGGTCGGCTTCTGCGGATGGGAGTTTGACGGAGGAAAAGCAGTGGTGAATCAGGAAGCAGGACGGCTGCAGCTTGTGTTTGGGGAAAAGCCATCTCCGGAACATCGTGCCCAGCTCAAAGCCAATGGATTCCGCTGGGCACCCAAGGCCGGGGTATGGCAGAGACTGCTGAACCGGCAGGCAATCCAGGCGGCAGGGAGGATGGAGTTTGTCCGTCCGCTTTCTGGTCAGACTCCACAGGAATTACAGCCGAACGCAGGGAAGCAGGTGGAAAAACAGAAATCAATGCAACGCTGATCAGATGATTATTTTTTATCTGTAAAGGAATTGATGCGGAATAGTCGGCAGCTCATTAAGCGACTATTTCGTATTTCTTTAAGAAATACATAAGTGGGAAGGAGGATGAGCGATATGAACCTTGGAGGTGAGGCGGCGGATCAAGTCGTCCGTTATTCTTTGGAAGGGATCGACCATGGGCTGCGGCTGTCCGGAACGATGGCAAAGAACCTTGCGGTCTTCCTTGCGGCAGTCATGCGGAATAACCAGAAGAGCTATGGAAAGATCTCCATGTCCCGGATGCTGAGAGAAAACAGGCCGCTGAAATTTTTCACTATCCCGTCAAACCGTATCCATGAGTTTGCGAAGGAAGGAAAAAAGCGCGGCCTGCCCTATGTGGTAATCCGTGACAGAAAGAATCCAAAGCTGTGCGAGCTGATGGTATTTGCGGATGACGCGGCGAAGGTCAACCGGGTCATGGATCAGATGAACCTGGACTTCTTAAGATCGGAGAATGGGGAAGCCGTTCAGGAGAACGTGAGGGAGGCGGAAAGAATCCATCCAACCGGAAAATCCCAGGAGACCGAAAACGCATTCCGTCCAGAGCAGGATTTCGCAGTAAGGACGGAAACCGTGGAAATGCCGGAGGGAGAGATTCAGTTCGAACTCAGTGATTTTGAGGATGACTTTAATGTGGGAGAACTGTCGGGAATGGATCAAATGGAACCGGAAAATTTTACCCAGGCGCAAGAGGGAAAGAGTCTGTCCGAACCTTCCTTGCGCAGCAGAGATATTTCTACCGGGCAGGGGGAGCGGAATAAGAAGCCGTCCGTGCGGAAGGAATTAAACCAGATTAAGAAGGAAAAGGAAGCCGGAAGGAGACGGAACCAGAAAGACCGGAGCCGTGGAAAACGTCCGGGCAGGAAGAAGATAAAGGGAAAAGAGAAAGGAAGGTGAGGCAATGGATCTATCACAGTATTTACAGAACGGAGAGGAAAACCAGGCAGAGCCAGAACAGCAGTTATCGAAGGAGGAATACGCCGCCTTAAAGAAACAGCAGCGGGAGGAAGTCTGGGGAGAAGTGGATTCGAAAGCACAGGAGGTTTTCCAGAACGGGGAATCCTTGAAAGGATTTTTAAATTTCATGGCACAGTGCAAGCCGCAGAAAGCGGCCAACCTGTTACTCCTGTATGGGCAGAATCCAGAGATCCGGCAGGTCAAGACTTTTGACGGGTGGAAAAGGGAACGTAAAACCCTGCGTCCGGGCGTCCATGGTTATACATTTATTGCGGATCAGAATTATGAAAAGGATGGAGAGATCCGGCAGAGGGTTCCGTATGACAGCGAAGAAGGTACGGTGATCCGCCTGTACGATAAGGAGTCTCGAGTTGTGTGGGAGTCCGTGGAAGGACGCCATTATACGGACTCTATTGTGTATGAGACCAGGCGGCTCTTTTATGAACCGCGTTTTATAGAACTTTGCCGGAAATATGCTGCGACGACCGGAGTATGGGAGCAGGAGAACGAGAAGGAAGCGCCTACGCTGGAAGGGCTCATGGAGAAGGGGATCGGAGCGTTTGACGAGAAGGATGTATTCCGTATCTGCAGCAGGAAGATCCGCGACGATAACTACGAGGAGGATGAATTCTTAAGCTATCTGAGCTTCGAGCTGTTCAAGCGGCAGCAGTATGATAAGGTGACGCTGATGTATCTTGCCAATTATTACTGCGGCCCGACAGACGATATGAAGAAGCTGTGGAAGGTGCTTAAGGAGTATGGGATCCCTTGCTATAAGATCGGCGAGCGGGTTATCACGCCGATGCTTTTTTCTGAGAATCTGTTCAAGGAAGAGCCGATCTTTGAGGATTATTATCTGTCTGATAATGTCTATTTTCGTCTGAAACAGGCGTATCTTGCCTACACCTCCAGAGAGTATGTGGTGTATGGACGGGAACTGGAATCGTGTGTGTTCGATATTATTGCTAATGAGTGCGACGAGAAGGAGGAATTGCCGGATATCTGTAAGATTGCCCTGCTGAAATATTTCTCTTCCCATGATTATACGGCTGCCCTTGAGGTGGTGCTCCATCAGGTGCTCAGGGAGATGTGCGAGAAGCAGATCGTATTCCCCTACTATCTGAAATACAAAGAAGAATGGCTCAGGGAGCTGCAGCTGTACGATAAGATGATGGTTTCCTATCAGGCCAAGCCCGGCAGCCGGGTGACGCTGTACTATAAGATCAAGCATGGGACGCGGGATGAGCTGGGCTACCAGAGCGAAGTCATGATGCCTGTCTATGAGAATCTGTATGTGAGACAATTCGTGCTCTACAGTGATGAGTCGATCAATTATTATTTCATCGAGACCAGGGGGAAGGAAGATATTATTACTGAGAAAGAGATCCTGAAGAATGAGAGGGAGATTGCGGATTCAGGCAAGTTCGGCAGGCTGAACAGGATGATAGATATGCCGCCGGTAACGCGTCGTCAGGCGATGATGGCATATAAGGAAGAGGAGATCATGGCTAAGCGTTTATTTAAGGTATATTAGTATAACCTGCGGCGCAGATCAGTTACAAGGAGGAGGGGATGATAATGAAGAAGGGCAGGATTCTGGGATACGACTTGAATGAGAAGAACTGTCAGATCAGTTTTTATGACGAGACAAAAGAAGAACCGGAGACACTGGAGACTGCAGCGGATAATTATCAGATCCCTCTGATGCTGGGGTATTGCAGGGAGCGCTGGGTGTACGGCGTGGAGGCGAAGAAGATGGCCGCGCTGCAGGAAGGGATCACAGTGACGAATCTGTTCGAGCGGGCGGTGCGCCAGGAGAAGGTAAAGTTCGGTTCCAAGAAACGGGATGCGGTCTGGCTGCTTGCCAAGTTCATTAAGATGACCTTGGAGGAGTTTGAGGATATTGCTTTTATCACGTTTTCCGTGCCGTTTACCAATATAGATATGTCCAAGATGCTCAAAGGGATCGGGCAGCGGCTTGGGGTTCCCAAGGAATGCGTGTGTGTGCAGGATTATAAGGAGAGCTTCTGCCAGTATATGTTCTATCAGCCCAAGGAGCTGTGGCAGTATGAATCGGCTCTTTTTTACTGTGACGCCCAGGAGATACGCGCGTATATGCTGAGGAGGCTGAATGCTATCGGCGTGAAGGAACGGGAGCTGTTCGTGACGGTCGATGAAGTGGCGAACGCGCGTATGAATGAGCTGGCTGCGATTTATTCGCTTCTGAATAAGGACGCGGATAAGGTGAAGAGCAAGGTGAAGGCTGCGGATCACAGGTTTAAGACATTTATCCAGAGCGTATTCGAGAAGAAGGTGGTATCTTCCGTATATCTGACGGGAGAAGGATTCGAGAAGAACTGGTATCCTGATTCGCTGAAGGTGCTGTGCAACGGGAGAAGGGCGTTTATCGGCAACAATCTCTACAGCAGAGGCGCCTGTTATACGTCCATGAGGCGGAGTCTGGATTATCATGACAGTCCGATCTATCTGGACGAGACGAAGATGACGGAGCAGATCTGCCTGCGCATGCGCGTGAACGGGCAGGAGGGCTGGTATCCGATCGTGTCGTGGGGAACCCACTGGTACGAGGCGGACGGACAGTGGGAGGTGATTCTTGAAGATACTTCGGATATCGAGATCCATGTGGAAACGCTTGCGGGCGAGGAGCTTCAGGTGGAGACGGTATCACTGGAGGGACTGCCTGACAGGAGGGATTATTCTCTTCGGATACAGATCGAGGTGCTGTTTATGGATGAACGGACCTGCAGATTGTCGTTCAAGGATGTGGGCTTTGGGGAGTTCTTCCCGTCCACAGGATTTCAGGTGGAGAAGACCATACATTTAGGAGGAATCAATGGGCAGTTTAATTCTATGTCATAACAAGCGGGCAAGACAGCCCTATGAGATAGCCAGGATCCATATGAGAATCTATACGATAGAAGAATTGTGCTATTATATCTGCAATAATCTGTATCTGATCGATTACACTATGGTGAACAGACAGTTGTGCAATTGGATAGACAGAGAATTGGAACTGCCGAAGCTTGCGGAACGGCTCAGGGATGAGCTGAGACAGAATTGCACGATGGAGCAGTTTGTTCTGACGATACTTCGGGAGTCTACCATATACGCTACCGGGGACATCAATAAGATTCAGGGGATCTTAGAGCACCTCCAGAACCTAAAGGATGTAGAGCGGATGAAGTATAAGGCGGACAGCCTGCAGAAAAGCGGCGAGTATGAGACGGCGATCCTGGTATACCAGTCTATCATCAACCGGGAATGGGATAATTCTATAAGCAAGATATTCTATGGGAGGGTATACGCGAGCCTTGGGGCTGCTTACGGGAGCCGTTTTCTGTATGAGGAAGCGGCCAAGGTGTATCTGGAAGCGTACCGTATCTGCGGTGATATGGAGCTTCTGAGGACGTATCTGTACTGTTGTTACAAGGCGCTGCCGCAGGATCAGTATGTGAAGATGCTGTCGGGGAATTCGGTCTTCTTAAGTATGGATTCGGCCATGAAGGAGGAACTCCGGGAGATTCAGCGGGGGATCGATATGGATATACCGGACGAGCAGTTTGAACAATGGAAAAGGGAATACCGCAGGATCGACAAGAGTTAGGCTTCATGCTTTTTCGCTGCGGCGCCGAAGATGAAGATCAAGTATAAAATATTAAAAATGCAAATAGAAAAGGAGAATACAAGATATGAGTCACGACAGATACCAAAGTCCCCTTTCAGAGCGTTATGCCAGCAAGGAGATGCAGTATATTTTTTCACCGGATAAGAAGTTTAAGACCTGGAGAAGGCTGTGGATCGCACTTGCGGAGACGGAGCGGGAGCTGGGGCTTCCGATCACGGAAGAGCAGATCGAAGAACTGAAGGCCCATGCGGAGGATATTAATTATGAAGTGGCGAAGGAGAGAGAAAAGGCCGTCCGCCATGATGTTATGTCACATGTGTATGCATACGGGCAGCAGTGCCCGAAGGCGAAGGGGATCATCCATCTTGGAGCGACCTCCTGCTATGTGGGGGACAATACGGATATGATCGTGATGTCCGAGGCCCTTGAAATCGTCAGAAGGAAGCTTCTGAATGTGATCGCCGAGCTTGCCAAATTCGCCGATGGGTATAAGGAGCTGCCGACTCTTGCATTTACCCATTTTCAGCCGGCGCAGCCCACGACCGTCGGGAAGCGGGCGACTCTGTGGATGCAGGAATTTGCTATGGATCTTGAAGATCTGGAGTATGTCAGGAGCACCTTGAAGCTTCTGGGTTCTAAGGGGACTACCGGCACCCAGGCAAGCTTCCTTGAATTATTCGAAGGAGATCAGGAGAAGATCGACCGGATCGATCCGATGATCGCCGAGAAGATGGGATTCGATACCTGTTATCCGGTATCCGGGCAGACTTACTCGCGGAAGGTGGATACCAGGGTGCTGAACGTTCTTGCCGGGATCGCGGCGAGCGCGCACAAGTTCTCTAATGATATCCGTCTGCTTCAGCATTTGAAGGAGGTGGAGGAGCCTTTTGAGAAGTCTCAGATCGGTTCTTCGGCCATGGCTTATAAGAGGAATCCGATGCGGAGCGAGAGGATCGCGTCGCTGTCGCGGTATGTGATGATCGATGCCTTAAATCCGGCGGTTACGTCTGCAACCCAGTGGTTCGAGCGTACTCTGGATGATTCGGCCAATAAGCGGCTCAGCGTGCCGGAGGGATTCCTTGCGATTGACGGGATTCTGGATCTGTGCCTGAATGTGGTAGACGGCCTTGTAGTCTACCCGAAGGTGATCGAGAAGCGCCTGATGTCCGAATTGCCGTTCATGGCGACGGAAAATATCATGATGGATGCTGTGAAGGCGGGCGGAGACCGCCAGGAACTCCATGAGAGAATCCGGGAGTTATCCATGGAAGCGGGCAGGAACGTTAAAGAAAAGGGTCTGGATAACAATCTGCTTGAACTGATCGCAGAAGATCCGGCTTTTAATCTGACGCTTGACGAGCTTAAGAAGACAATGGATCCGGCCAAATATGTAGGGCGGGCTCCGCTTCAGGTGGAGGCATATCTTAAGAATGTGATCCGTCCGCTGCTTGAGAAGAATCAGGATGTACTTGGGATGAAAGCACAGATCCATGTATAGAAGATATTAAATTGTTATAAATTTGGCAATTTGCCCAAATGAAAAAATGATAAGAAAAAGTTATTGTAAAACCAGGCGGGAAATAAGGGATTCCCGCCTGGTTTTTTATCAAATATGGACAAAGCTATACAAAATGTGTACAAAATAGACAAAAAATGTGAAAAGAACCACAGCATATTGAATAAAACATTTTTTAATGTTATGATAGAGAGGATGAATAAATTATATTCAATCTATCTATGCAAAAGGGGGAATTAGTAAAATGGAAGCAATGTTGAATAATGTTTTCTCAACATTAGGAAGCTATCTGTCAAACTATATTCTTATCGTTGCACTTCTTGGCGGCGGTATCTGGTTTACAGTGAAGCTCGGATTTATTCAGGTAAAAGGTTTTGGCGAAGGAATGAGAAGAACCTTTGGCGGAATGTTCAAGAAAGGCGGCGATAAGGCGGGAGCGGACGGAATGTCTTCTTTCCAGGCTCTTGCAACAGCGATTGCGGCTCAGGTAGGTACCGGTAACATAGCCGGTGCGGCGACGGCTCTTGCGATCGGCGGACCTGGAGCGATCTTCTGGATGTGGATCGCAGCGTTCCTTGGAATGGCAACGATCTATGCTGAGGCGATTATGGCGCAGAAGTACAAACAGGTCGGTGATGACGGAGAAGTAACAGGAGGTCCAGTATATTATATCCGCGCAGCATTCTCCGGCACGTTTGGTAAGGTATTGGCAGGTATTTTTGCTATTCTTATCACTTTGGCACTTGGCTTTATGGGTAATGCCGTACAGTCTAACTCAATTGCGGCAGCTTTCAATACAGCATTTGGATTACCGCAGTGGATCATGGGCGTTGTTCTCGCAGTGCTTGCACTGTTCGTATTCTTAGGCGGTACCGGACGTATTGCGAAGATTACAGAACTGATCGTTCCGGTTATGGCGGCTTTCTACATAGTTGGTTCTTTGATCGTAATTATTGCGAATATTAAGGAGATCCCTTATGCGTTCCATGCGATCGTTGTGGGAGCGTTCGCACCTTCTTCTATCGTCGGCGGTGCTGCCGGCGCAACGATCAAGCTTGCTCTTACAAAGGGTGTCGCACGCGGTCTGTTCTCTAATGAAGCCGGTATGGGTTCTACGCCTCATGCACATGCGGTTGCAAAGGTAAATCATCCGGTAGAGCAGGGATTCGTAGCTATGATCGGTGTATTTATTGATACATTCGTTATCCTGAATCTTACGGCGCTCGTAATTATTACAACACATTCTATTCCTACAGGAAAGACAGGTGCAGAGCTTAGCCAGTATGCATTCTCTACTCTGTATGGCAAGGGAGGAGACATCTTTATCGCGATCTGTATGTTCTTCTTCGCATTCTCAACGATCCTTGGATGGTATTTCTTCGGTCAGGCCAATATTAAGTATCTGTTCGGATCAAAGGCTGTGAAGGTTTACTCTGTGATCGTTGCGGTATGTGTATTCCTTGGTTCGCTTGCAGAAGTAGAACTGGTATGGACAATGCAGGATACATTTAACTCTTTGATGGTTATCCCGAATATTCTGGCGCTGTTTGCACTGAGCGGTGTGATCAAGCAGGTACACGACGATTTCTTCAAGAATCGTAAGAAATAATACTTAACAAGATAAAAACTGAATAAAGATCTGAAAACGCCGTGCAATGAGAGAAGTTGTTGCACGGTGTTTTTTACCACAGGGAAGACTTAGTGTAACAGGTCAGCTTGTCTGAAATGTTACGATTTGGCGGGTATCAGATTACGGGAGGGAAATTATGTATTACGAAGAAAAAGATTTTCTGGAAACCGCGGACCAGGAAACCTTGAATCAGATTGCACGTGCAAGGGAACTGACAAGGGAATATTATTATTCCGATTATCATGATACAGAGAAGAGAAATGCTATCCTCAGGGAATTGCTAGGTGAAATCG
>OFGX01001513.1_pt1 | contig 13727 bp, 9 predicted proteins | sample 1521831 | NCBI WGS metagenome assembly OFGX01 (sample SAMEA3504080, study PRJEB24116) | mouse gut metagenome | biome: mouse gut; feature: mouse-associated habitat; material: faeces | place: Denmark | collected 2011
CCCCCAGCCACAGCCCCGCGATATAGGCGGGCGTCCCCCGGAATTTCCAGGCATCGTAAGTGTTCGCCCCGGTATTCCGGTCCGGAAGCCCGTCCCCGTTGCCGTCCAGCTGCTCGATGCTGTCCATGGCCCGGACAACAGGCTGCCACATCTCCTCCAGATAGGCCCTGTCCCCGGTCCAGAGATAGTCCCGGCACACCATCAGCACGAACTGCGGGTTCATGTCCACTCTGTCGTATCCGTCGTCCACATGCTCAAAATCCGGCGCAAAGAAATGATGGACCCTTCCGTCCTCCCGCTGAAACTTAAGCCCCATCCGCATCTGCCCCAGCTGTAGTTCCGGAAACAGCGCAAGGAGGATAAAAGAACCGTGGTACGTAATGTCCATGGTATGAAAGCCGCAGCTCCCCAGACCCTCCCAGATGCCAAAATCCCCGTTCCGTGCCCACCAGGAGCACTTCAGCAGAGTGTTCGCCTGGGACACCCAGTTCCTGGTAAACTCCCCGGGAGCGGAACAGTTCTGGAGGGTTCCGGAAAACCGTCTGACTTTCTTCAATATTTCGTTCGATTTTCTCATCAGATAATCCGCCGTCTCCCCGGCGTCCCTATGCCAGCAGCAGTACCTGTGCCCCACAAAGCCTCCGCCTGTGCTCATGTGGTTGGGGAAATTCCAAGTGACCAGAAACCGGATTTCCCGGAACGCGCCGGGCGGCAGAAGCACCTTGCTGCAGAGCGCGGCATCGCCGAATCCCTGTGTGGGGCTCTGTTCAAATTCCAGGTATTTTCGGAGGAGTGTCCAGAGCATCTTCCGCTTTCCCTCCGGCTGCTCCAACAGGTCAGGGCGCACTTCCCGCAGACGCTTCCAGGGCCGGAACCCGCTGGCCAGCCTTTTCGCGGACTCCAGCAGTTCATCTACCTCTGTCTCCTCCAGATTCTCCACCGCTTCCAGAGTCAGGCCCAAAAGCCGCTCATCTTTTTCCTCCCATCCCAAATCGGGCAGAGACCCGTTCTGGCGAAATCCAAACAGACAGGACTCCTCCGAGATTCCGTAAGGCCCCCCGAGCACATAGGCTTCAAAAAAGTCCCCATAGTCCCCTGTGATATAGCTATGCTCCCCTCCGGCCACGGACAGGGCGATACTTCCGTTCTGCTCCCGCTTCTCCTCCCAACGGCTGCCCATCAGCAAGGTTGTCCTGCCCTCCGCCTTTATCACGCTGTTCTTCAGCTGACGGTTCTCCAGCCCTCTGTTCACCGGATTCTTCAAAGTTCCCAGGAGGGAGACCTCCGCTTCCTGTTCCGAATCGTTGGTAATCTGAAAAGTGACATAGAATCCCGGCATGCCGCTGGTCCTGGCATCGTGAGGGATGAAAGGGGACGCAAATTCCGCCTCCACCTTCACGGGAAGCTCCGGGTCTTCGTAGGCCACATGGCAGACGGGGAAATCCGGCGTCCAATGAATGGTCTCGATATTTTTCAGGAAAGAATACATCTGTGAGCGGAACCCCTGGGTATCCCTGCTATGGCACAGCTTCCGCACCACCACCTCCCCCGCCTGTCTGGTTCTGACATAGAAGGGGAGGACATTTTTCTCATATCCCGGCAAATCCTCTTTACGGCACTCTTTCGGATTCGTGCATGCCCATTTCCCGAGGTTGAAAATCTCCCAATCCTCCAGGCATCCGTTGGGCCTGATCTCCACGCTCCCCGTCCCCAGGCCCCCCAGGGCCATCCCGCTTAGCTGTTCCTGTCTCTGTGTGACTGTCCGAATCGCTCCCATCCGCTGATCCCTCCGTTTTCCTTTTATATCCTCTCGGAATCTCCAAACCACATAACACATTGCTTTCCTGAACTCCTTGGAGCCCGTTCCCCTACTTTTCCAGGTGCTGTCCTGACCCAATGCCTGATTCTGCTTCCTGAAACACAAAGAAAACGGCTTGCAACTCGTAGCAGTTATTTGTAGACACTTCCTTAGGAATTGTCGGAAAATAACTGATGCAACTTGTTTAGGAGAAAGCCCAGAAATACAACGAAAACGGCTATAAACTCGCATCAGTTATTTGTAGACAATTCCTTACTCCGCGGCACCGGCGTCAATACCTGACCGGCAGCATGAATCCATCCCCGTCGAACACAAGCGGCGCAATGCACACCTCCCTGTGCCAGCCCTTTCCCTCGGGATATTGTTCCAGAGGTGTCCCGAACCTGTGATACGCAATCAGGAACCGATCCTGTCCCGGCATTTTCAAGATACTGTGATGTCCTGTCCCAAGGACATCCCGCACGATGCTTTTTTCCAATACCGTCCTGATGAATGTCACCGGCCCGTACAGCGAATCCGACACGCCATAATTGACATGATAGTCCTCGCTTCCTGTATCGTCACAGGACCAGGTAAAATGATACATGCCATTCCTTTTCAAGACCGTTACCGCTTCTCTGAAATCTTTCAGGCCTCTGATATTCTGAAGCGTATCCTCCTCGATGTGAACCATATCTTCCGACAGCCTGGCAACCGCAGCCTCCCCGTTGCCGAACAGCAGATAGCAGCTGCCTTCTTCCTGATATACGGACGGGTCTATGGTCTGGGACATTTTTATGCCGTTCCTTTCCATCAGCTCCATCGTCACCATGGGCTCGTCCATCGCGATGAACGGGCCTGTGGGCGACGATGCCACTGCTGCGCCGATGCAGGAAATCCCCTCCCGGTTCTTTGCGCAGAAATAAAAGTAATATCGGCTGCCTTTCCTGGCGATACAGGGTGCCCATGCGCTTCCCGTCGCCCACGGGACCTGTTCCGATGAAACGTCAACGATTTTCGCCCCTTTTTCAAAACGGATGCCGTCCTTTGACGTGAATACATAAAACTCGCTTCCGGACCAATGGGGAAACCCGTCTGTGGTAGGATACAGATAAAAAGTCCCATCCTCATAATACAGGTCAGGATCCGCATACAGCCCCTCCAGCACAGGATTCTTTCTGCCATACCATGTCAGCAGCCTTTGATATTCCTCATCCGTGATCCGCAGGATTCCTCCGTGACGTTTTTTCGTTCTGCCCATATCATACCCTTGGGATGGCAGAATGCGGAAATCTCCGTTTGCCAGGTCATCTGTCACCATGGGAAGATATCCTTCCCCTGTCTGGAACCGGTCCGCGATGAGACACCATGTCTTTCCATCCGGCATGCGAAAGCCCTCCGGCCCCTCGACCCCTTCCAGGCCATCCAGCGTGGGAGAATCTATTCTGACGAACTTCCCCGTCAAAGAGTCCGATTTCTCCATCACCAGCCGCTTGTCGGTCTCATCCTTGGAGATGCGATAGTATTGCCCGTCCTCCTCCAGTATCGTTGTGTCAATCACGTCCCTTTCTTTCTCCATATAAAGGAACGTGTCCGAAAACACCTCAAAATCTTCTGTATAAGCGGCATAGATTTTATGCTTTCCGTCTACCTTTGATGCAAAGAAGACAAGAAAAGCACCTTTTTCCCTGTCAAATACTGCCTCCGGTGCCCACACGCACCCGGCTCCCTCTACCCCGACCTTACGGCTTCTGCCCATTGTCCAATGTACAAGGTCATCCGTCTTCCATACGATGATGCTCCTGCTCCCGTTCTCCTGGGCGTCCGTCCAGCCCTTTCCGGCCCCGATGCGCAGATCCGTAGCCATCAGATACACAGTGCCCGTCTGCGGATGCCGCACCAGGAAAGGATCCCGCACGCCGCAGGTGCCTGTCTGCGAAAAAAGAACTGGTGTTCCCTCATTTAAATCCGTCCAGTGTAATCCGTCCTGGCTCACAGAAAAATAAATCTGTTCGCCATCCTTTTCTTCCCCGATGAAATGCGCAAATAGATACGCTGCCATATAAACCTCCTATTCTCTTCAAGCCTGAAAATTCAATTTATTTCCCTGGCCTTAAAAGGCCCTTGCCAGAGCACTCTCTGTGGCCCGGCTCTCTTTACAAAACTCCATGCGTTCCGTGAAATATAAACAAGCAAAAAAGGGATTGCATTGTTCTGAAATCATAATTTTTCCGGAATTTCAGAGCTTAAGTTCGCATACTTCTTAGGCGATACCCCCACAGCCTTGGTGAATGCTTTAAAGAAACTGCTATAGTCGCCGAAACCGCTCTTATCAAAAGCTTCCCCTACGCTGTCGCCCTCATTTAAGTGCGCCTTTGCGATGCTGATCCGGCGGGCGGTGATATATTTATTGATGGTGGTGCCGGTGGCCTGCTTGAAGATACGGCAGATATAGGATTCGCTCAATAAGAAATTCCCGGCCAGCTGTCCTACCGAAATATTCTGATCGATATTTTGGTTGACATAGCCAAGGATGGCTTCTATATGCTGGTTGTATTTGTAATCGCTTACATTGCTCTCCGCGGCGTTGACATCGAAGAGGGCATTCATCATTGCCATCAGTTCCATGAAAGCAGCCTGCTCCACAATGTCGTGGGCATAGCCTTTCGCGGAGGTTATCTTGCTGATATAGTAGAGAAAACGCTTCTGCTGTGCCTTGTCCAGGGAGACCTTGTGCCGGAAGCGGCTTTCCCTGTTGGAAAAGCAGTAATCCAGGTCGGTGTCAGGGGTGGAAATCCGTTTTACGAAATCCGGGTAGATGCACAGCACAATCCGCTCGTGGACGCTGTTGTCAATCTGGGTCAGTTTATGGCTTTCGTACTGGTTGATGATAAACAAGTCCCCGGGAGAAATAGGATAAAAGCAGTTATCAATCAGGAACTGTTTTCCGCCGGAGATGGAATAGTACACTTCATAGCAATCATGGATATGCATGTCCATGGTTTTTTCCTCTTTATAAAGATGGGCAACGGAAAAGGTTTTGGTACGCTTACAATTCTCGATGGCGGTTTTACAGGAATTGACTTCTTTCATGGCCAGGTGGCTCCTTTTGGCGGTCAGTACAATTTCTTTGGTATATATCATAAATAAAATGTTCAAAATTTGCAAGGTTTTGAAAAATATTTGAATAGACTTTGAAAATTTTCCGAGTATACTATAATCAGAAGACAGGCTTACATTATATCACGGAGAACCGCCATCGCCATGGACATCAATATCGTCCAGCTAAGAATTGTCAACGGCTAATTTAAAACAGCGTCTGCTCCGCATGCCGATATGGTAACCATCCTGAAGAATCTGGACAGGGAGCTGGTCAAGGGCGCTTTGTCAGGAGCCAGGTTCCGGGAGCATTTCTATGTAAACTGCAAGTGTGAAAAGCTTGCGGAGACAGTCCGGGAAGTTCTGGCTTGAGGTCTCCGAAGAAGAAGCCGGGCGATTTTAGACTGCGAATTTGACCGCGCGGCGCAAAATGGTTCCATCATTCCATCATCATTTTAACATTTCTATGGTGCAGCTGCCTGTAACGGCAGCTGCATTTTCTCAGCATAACAAATCCCCAGATTCCCAGAACATCCATTGCCGCCAGTTCCTTCCGCTTCTGCCGGCATCTACCACTTCTTTTTCTCCCCCCGCAACAGGCCTGCATCCATTTGTAGACACTTCCTTACGGAAGCCGGAGACGCAGAAAGTTTACGAGGTTTTCTCCGGAACATCCCTGGCGTTTTTCTCGATATGCACATACATTTCAGAAAATGTTCACCTTCACGGCCTTGTATGTTTCAGGAAAGCGAAATATAATATGGTTGTATCGGAGGTGCCATATGGACTATCTGGCGCTTGGCGCTGAAACAGGCAAGCCACAAATGGGGTAAATCCGAAATAGACGCAAAGCAAAAAGCTGTTACGGAACAAGGAGAAACTGTTTATGAAGAGAATGCTGATAATCGAGGACGACGATGCTATCCGCACAGGTTTGTGCCGGTCTCTTTCTTCGGATGCGCTGGATACGGTCGGTGTGGGAAATCTCATGTCTGCCAGGCAGCGCCTGGATGCGGAAAGGTATGATCTGCTGCTGCTGGACTGCAACCTGCCGGACGGGAACGGTATCGATTTTTGTCGGGAACTCATGAAAAGAATACCGATACCCGTAATCTTTCTTACCGTGCGTGATTCAGAGATTGACGAGGTGGCAGCGTTTCGCGCCGGAGCCTGCGATTACGTGAAAAAGCCCTTTTCTCTGATGGTACTCAGAGAACGTATCGCCGCTTTGCTGGAACGCGCGGAAAAGCGGAGCAATCTGTATGTTGACCGACGGTATCGGTTCGATTTCGCGTCGCTGGATTTCTCTGTAGACGGCACGAGGGTGTATCTCGGCTCCACGGAATGCAAGCTGCTGGCGGTACTTGTGAAAAACTCGGGCAAAGTGCTCTCTCGCGCGGCACTGACAGACGCCCTGTGGGAGGGCGGCGAGGAACTGAACGAAAACGCGTTGTCCGTTGCAGTCAGCCGTCTGCGCGGGCGGTTGGGCGAGAAAAGCGTAAGTACAATCTACGGACTCGGATATATGTGGGTAGGTGACAGGGAATGACTTTCGTTTTTGCTGTGATTTGGCTCTTTCTGACAACGGCATTCTGCTTTGTGAATTGTCTTTATGTAGGCAGCATTTGGACGACTGTCTGTTATGCGGCGTTTACAGGCATTCTCGCCGTATGCTTTGTGCAGTATGAGAAAATGCGGAGACGGAGACTGCTGAACGATGTGCAGAGGGCGCTTGAGGGCAGAGATCATTCTGCGGTCGATGAGAGCGAAATCGCCCCCATTGTCCGGCAGCTCAGACTGAAGCGGAGCGAGGAGGAAACCCGGGACAGACGCGTCACAGAGAGCTATCGCAACCTTGCCGCACTGGTCTCAGATATCGCACACCAATGTAAGACACCGTTGACTGCTGCTGCCATGTATGCCGAAATGCTGCCGCCCTCTGCGGAAGCTGAGGCTATCGGCAAACAGACGGGGAAACTGCAATTTCTTCTCGACGCATTGGTGAAGCTCTCCCGGTGTGAGGGAGGGTTGATTGAGGAGAATGTGCATCCAGTCATGGAATCAGTAGAGACGTTAACGGCACAGGCGCTGTCAGCCGTCGTACCCGCAGCGGAGAAGAAAAGCATTGTGTTTTCCGTGGACATCCCCCAGGGGCTGACTGCGTTATTTGACTTGCGCTGGACTGCCGAGGCGGTGGGGACAATTCTCGATAACGGCGTGAAATACGGGCCGGAAAACTCGAAAATCACAGTCGCGGCGCATCGGTATGAGACATATGTCCGGCTGGATATTCTTGACGAAGGCCCCGGCATCCCGGAGGAAGAACTTTCGGAAATCTGGAAACGCTTTTACCGTGGAAAGGCAAATCGGAATGCCTCCGGCGTTGGAATCGGTCTCACACTCTGCCGCATGATCGTCCAGGCGCAGGGAGGACGGGTACTCTGCCAGAACCGCGAGGACAGAGGATGCAGATTCAGCATTTTTCTGCAAACATTTCAAAACTGAAAGATTTCGTTACGGCTCAGAAAGATTCGTTTGCTATAATATGATTAATCGGAAGCAATCTCTTCTGCTTCCGATTAAGGCGCGCCCTCTGCGCCGCGTTCGATTATAGGAAGCTGCACTTGCTTCCTATAATGCACTCACGTTCAACCCTATTTGCCATATTTAATGTATAACGAGTGAGCGCCGCGGCGATGCAGAACAATAAAACGGCATACAATAGATGCGGTGCTTCTATTGTCAAGAATTAACGTGCCCACAAGTATAGCAGGCATAAAAAACCAGTCTCAAAACAGACAGAAGGAGTACAAAGCATGCTCATACAAGCGAATCAACTGACAAAAGTGTACGGAAATGGAGAAAATGCGCTGTGCGCACTGGACAGGGTAACTCTGTCCGTTGAACGCGGCGCATTTGTCTCCGTGATTGGTTCCAGCGGCAGCGGCAAGAGTACGTTGCTGCATCTCCTGGGCGGCATCGACCGACCCACCAGAGGAAGCGTGACAATCGACGGCACCGACCTCTATTCCCTTGCCCCCGACCCGCTGACGGTTTTTCGGCGGCGGTATATCGGATTTGTATTTCAGAGCTATAACCTGATTCCCGGGCTGAACATCTGGGAAAATATCACGCTGCCTTTGGGACTTGACAAGCTGAAAGCCGACCGCGGGGAAATAGAGCATCTTCTTTCGACTCTGGGCATTTACGAAAAGCGGTATTCCATGCCCTGGAAGCTCTCCGGCGGTCAGCAGCAGCGTGTCGCTATCGCGCGGGCGCTGGCCACAAAGCCCCATATCGTTCTTGCGGACGAACCAACCGGGAATCTTGACAGCAAGACGAGTTTAGAAGTCATGCTCCTTTTGGAGAAGCTGAACCGCGCGTTTTCTCAAACGATCATCATGATTACCCACAATGAGGAGCTGGCCCAAATGACTTCCCGGAGAATCCGTATCGAGGATGGCCGCATCGTATCCGACAGCATGGAGGGCAGACTATGATTTTCAGACTTGCGCGCTTACAGATACAATCTCACCGGCTTCGCACGATATTTATCGCAGTGGCTGCGGTGCTCACTTCAATCCTGTATATGACTGTGATCAGCATTTCCTACTGCATTTTGGATTCCACGCAGCTTTCCAGGATGTTGGCGACCGGATCTGACTTTCACGCGTCTGTTTCAGACACAGGTTATTCAATCTCCGGAGAGACGCTGCGCCGTGAAATCCAAAACGCGCCCGTGGTTTCGGAAGCGTTTCTCCTGGGGGTGAAGAGCGCGGTTTCCACAGAGCCAGTGTATACGGGCAGTGAGCATCAGGGAATGGATATTGTTTTTACAGACAGTGAGAAAAGCCTTTCGCACTTGTTCATGACACCCACAGAGGGGCAATTCCCGCAGTCTCAGGATGAAATCATGCTGTATGAGGGAGCATTTCCTGCTATCTCTGTGGGAGATTGCGTTCTGCTCACATATATCTGCCCAAATGGCGAAACAAAGGAAAAAACCTATACTGTATCCGGTTTTTACCACTGTGACGCGGATAGTCCGCTTCCGGCAGTCACGCTGTATGATGAAGACAGCGTTCAGGAGCTTCACATTGCCGCCCAGGTGATGATCAGATTTCACAGCAGTTTCGGAATTGACAGACGGCTTGAAGCGGTGACGGAACGTCTCAGCGAGTGGGAACTTCCGGGCGTGGACGGGGACTCACAAATCAACTATGCGTATGCTGCCGCCGATTTCGGCGAGTTTTTCCAACCAGCCAATGTTCTAATGATTCTTTGTGTTGTTTTGGTAGTTTTCTTTGCTGCGTTTTTGCTGATTTATAATATTTTCTCTATTTCTCTGGCACAGGATATGCGCACATTCGGGCTATTACAGGTAATCGGCACAACGCACCGGCAGATGAAGAGACTGACCTATGTACAGATACTGCTCATTGGGTGTGCGGCACTTCCCATAGGCCTTTTGCTGGGATATTTTATCGGTTTCAGGCTGCTTTCTCCTGTTTTTATGAGCCTGAGCGGAGAAACACTGCCCTATCGGTTCAGCCCGTGGATCGTATTGATCAGCGCTGGATTGACATCGTTCACTCTGTTCTTCTCAGCACTACGTCCCCTGAAGCGAATCAAAAAGAGGACGCCGATACAGTCCGTGTCCGCAGAGCCAGGGGAAGACGGCAATCAAAAGGATAGACGCCGGGAAAATCCTGTCTCTCCCCGCAGCCTGGCGCTGGCAGGTATCCGCAGAAGCCGCGGACGTATGCTGATTACGTCTCTCTCCGCGATGGTATCCGTTCTGCTCTTTGTGATGGTCGGAGGCCTTGTGGACGGCTTTATCGGGAGCACATTGGACAGGCTCGGAAGATTTGACATGGAACTGAGGCTGGAATGTCAGATAGAAGACTCAGGCGTCGTAAGCACAGTTCCGCCATCCTTTGAAAGCCCTTCTTTTCGTGCCGCGATAAAGCCCGACCTCATTGAGCGTTTTACATCATCTGACGCTGTGAAAGAAATGCATCTTCTGCGTTTTGAACGTATCCGTGCAGACATTACGCCATTGCTCGAAGAAAAGATACAAGCGTATCTGGCACAGCAAAAAGATGAATTCGTGCTTAAGGAGTATAAGGACATCCTTGACAGCGGCCTGATAAACTCGGTTGTCCTTGGGATTCCCAACGAGCTTTGTCAATATCTTGTTGTATCCGGGGAAGACGGGAAATCCATTTACTATAATGGAGAGGAGCTGTATGATGGCAGTCATGTTTTGTGCGTTTCTACAGCTGACTATGGACAGTCTTTTGATTCCACATATTTTTTTACCGGAGACATGCTGTCCTCAGACGCTTTGGAGAGGAACTATGAGGTGATTGGTGCCAAACTGCCATACGGCATACATACGGCACTGGGCGAAATATGCTCGTGTCACTATATCGGTTCAGCGGAAGCGCTGTTTCTGCTTCCTATGAGCGTCTTTGAAAAAGAGTTTCCTGACGCATCAGTATTTACCGTTCTCGCCGACGCAAAAGAGGGTATGGGAGAAACACTTCGGGAAGAAGTACAGAAATATACTGACGGAAGAGGCATGGACTTCAACGGCGCATCCTACCTCTACCGTGCATCCGGAAAATTGAACAGGCTTGCAGATTTACGAGTACGTTTGGCGGCGCTTCGCCTTACCGGATACAGCCTTTGCGGAATCATATTTCTGATCGGTCTTTTGAACATGGTAAACAGCGCTCTGACTTCCATGGTGCTGCGGCGGCGGGAATTCGCCATGCTGGAAACAGTCGGCATGACCCGCGCCCAGCTTCGCAGGATGCTGTTGTATGAGAACAGCGTAGGCGGTGTGTTCGGACTTGTCTCTTTCGTTGTCGGTTCCGTTTTGTCCAATGCCATGCTGACACAGGCATTCGGAGTGGATATTGCTCTGATTTCACTTCCGGCGATAGGAATCTTACTTTTTCTGTTCTCTGCCGGTGGCGTAACCGCGGAGCTTTCCTATCGGATGTTGACCAAGACATCGCTGACCGAGCGGATAAGCCTTGGAGAATGAAGCGATTGAAACCAAAAAGCCAGACGTGGGCCCTCCGTTTCTTAGATTTAGGAACTGCCGGAAAATAATCTACGCATTTTGTTTAGAGTAAACCTGATAAAATCTGTAAATTTTGCAACAGGCTTGCGTAGGTTATTTGGAGGCATTTCCTTATGATATCTCCAGCATCATCAAGTAACTGTCCAGCCTTGCATTCACATAACCCGCCAACAGCTTTTCCATTGCACCAGGATTATGCTTTACATGAGCGAGATTTAGATGGATTGAATTTCGTATCACTGAGTTCAGGAAAAAATATGCTTTATAGATACAGCATAGCATAATTTCCTGCATTGTCAAGTTTTAGTTTAAGGATTCGGGTCTTTGACAGCTCCATAACGCCAAAAGCATCTACAGGCCGCATAAAGCCTGTACTATATAACCCAGTCCTACATAGACAGCAATGGACTATCTCGAAAAGCCTTCCTATGAGGAGCATGATGTCTACCGCGCCCTGGACGTGCTTGCCTCCGAGTGCGACTTCATACAGTCGGAAGCCTATAAGGACAGCAGCTTCCAAGTAGACTGGAATGACGGCGTCCTTTACTACGACTGCACGAACTATTGCTTTGAGATAGAGTAGGAAGACGGAAGCAAAAAATATGGAAAGAGCAAGGAGCACCGACCTAACCCGATCGTGCAGATGGGGATGTTCACGGATGGTGACGGCATCCCCCTGGCTTTTTCCATCTTCCCGGGGAACCAGAACGAACAGCAGTCCCTGAAGCCCCTGGAAAAGACGGTCCTGTAGAGATTCGGCCACTCAGTGACGAGCCTTCCGCCACAGGAGGGAACGATGATGGAGAAACTGAAAGAAAGAATCACAGAAAACGGCATTGATTATGTTCTGGTAGGCGATTACTATATCCCGGACTTGAAGCTGCCGGAGGAAAACCGCCCTATCGGACGTTATGGGCGGCTGCACCTGGATTATCTAAAACAGGAACATCCGGCACAGTACAGCTCCCTTACCCTGACAGGAAAGATGTGGACATACCTTGCCGACCTGAACGCAGATGAGAGGAACAGTCTGCTCACTGTCAGGACAGAGGACGGAGATGTATTTGAAATCGTATGCCGACAGGCAGCGGGGAAGGAGGACGGATGGATGGATGACCGCAAACTGACAAGAAGCCTGTCTGGATTAAATTGGGCGTGCTTGCTGCCTGTCTTGCAATCGTGGTTGCCATAGGCGGCATACTTGCTCCTTTTTCTGACAACATGATTGTATCAGCTTATGCTTATGGCACAGATGAAGAAATTAGGAATTGTCGGAAAATAACTGCTGCAATTGCTTCAGGCAAAAGCCCGGAAATACAATAAAAATTGCCATAAACTTGCAGCAGTTATTTGTAGACAATTCCTTACTACAGCCGGAGCAGTAATGAATAGCGGCACAATCAGCGACAGCGGACGGATGAAAGGATCGCCGCTGCAGTTCTACCTTGCCGGCAAAGACATTGCTACAGTCCGTTTTTCTTGTAAAAATCAGCAACTCAATTTTATGGACTGGACAGAAAAAAGAGAGGATTATGGGAACGCCCAGAACTTTACCGTCGCCTATGGGGAAGACGAAAGCGAATATTATTATCTGACGATCAACTGGGTGCCTAATGCTACCATTCGGGAACTGACTGACAACAAGGACAGTAAGATTGCGACCTTGCCGGAGGAAATGCGGAATGATATTATTGTAATGGAGATTACCTTTGAAAACGGAAAAACCGCGACAAAGGCAATTACAATCTCTCTGTTAGACGACGGTACATTCTTTGCGTCCTTTGGCGATTACCAAATCAGCGAAGAAGATACTTTTATCAATCGTCCCGATAGTGAAGCAATCCCCCGTGATATACTTTATTTGCAGGAAGAGAGTTCCGCATGGAATGAGGCACAACCTTTTGGCAGCGCACCTGCTATGGAGGACGATTACAAAGACGCAGATTCGAATGAACCAGAGCATGTGGTTATTCCAAACAGCATTACTTTTAAGGGGACAATCGTTGACAATGTGATTGAGAGTTTAGTACCCGTTATTCTTGTCGATGTCGAGGAAAATTCAGCAATAAGCTATGATAAGGTACTGTTTGAATTGACCGAAGAACAAGAAGAATGGGAATCCAAAATTGGTACGCGGATACAAATTGTCTGCTCAGACTTTTTTGGGGAATCGCTTCCACCCATTGGCAATTTGATTTCTATTACAGAAATACCGAATGATGAAGTGAAAATAGCAGATGAAGCAGCCAGAGCCTATTATGAAAATACAGTATTGGAGGTAGTTTCTCTGGAATTAAAGAGCCAAACGGAAAATGAAATTATTTTCTCCGTTTGTGTAAGCAAGGGCGGAGTAATCCAGGAGCCTGACCGTACAATCTTTTTACAATTGAATAATGGAACGTGGGAAGTCGTGAACGAGGGATACTAAGTCGTAACACTACCTATTTTTCCTTTATAGAATATGCAAGAAAGCGCTATGAAAGAATGGAATTAGTAAAAGATTAAGTTACAGCTTTCTGGGGGCAGAGAGTGAAAAATTCGGAATTTGGAGGAGATGAGTGTATGAAAAAAGTGATAGGAATTACTTTGTCGCTAATAGGAATTATAATGGTAGTAATAAGCCTAGTTCTCAAGGTAAATGAACGAGTGTCCGTCATTGGCGGGGCAGACGGCCCTACTTCAATATTTAGGAATTGTCGGAAAATAACTGCTGCAATTGCTTCAGGCAAAAGCCCG
>OFGX01001514.1_pt1 | contig 13717 bp, 15 predicted proteins | sample 1521831 | NCBI WGS metagenome assembly OFGX01 (sample SAMEA3504080, study PRJEB24116) | mouse gut metagenome | biome: mouse gut; feature: mouse-associated habitat; material: faeces | place: Denmark | collected 2011
TGACCGCTGATTCCCCTGTTGGCTGGAAAGGGGAACGCAGCCGCGCCTTTCTCACCGAGGAGGGATATAAAAAGTCCCTGGAACGCCAGGAACAGGGGCATATCAGGATTGTGAGCCATGCGAAGGTCCGAAACGGAAACCTGCGCTATGACCGGCAAGACCAGCTCCGATAGAGAAACCATGCAGAAAATCCATAGAGAGGAGGCGAAACACCCATGCAGGACGAAGTGGAAAGCAAAACCCTGACGCTCATTGTCAGCGGCACAAAGTTCACCGGCAGGCTGTTCAAAGCGGCGATTATGAAGTATCTGGCGCACCTGAAAGAGCAAAAGATGCAGAAACAGCGGGAAAAGGGCGCGGAGGTCAAGCCCCAGGGAAAGCAGACGGTGAAGCAGCTCATCGGGCAGAACCAGGGCGTGTCCAATCTTGAGATCACAGACCCCTCCATCAAGGCGTTTGAACGGGTTGCCCGGAAGTACGGCGTGGATTACGCGGTAAAGAAGGACCGCAGCTGCTCCCCGCCCAAGTACCTGGTCTTTTTCAAGGCCCGCGACGCGGACGCGCTGACCTCCGCGTTTACCGAGTACACCCAGAAGAAGGTCCGCAAGGCGTCCCGCCCGTCTGTGCTGGCGAAGCTGAACCAGTTCAAGGAGCTGGTGAAAAACGCGGTGGTGGACCGCACAAAGCGAAAGGAGCTGGAACGATGAAAAAGCCCCTGAACATCAAGAAGCTCGTTTTGCTGAACCTGCCCTATATCCTGATGGGGCTGTTTTCCACCAACTTCGGGGAGGCGTGGCGGATGGCCCAGGGCGCGGACGCTTCGGAAAAGGTATTGTCTTTGATCTCCGTCCTTCCGGCGGCTCTTGGAAGTTTCTGGCCCAGCTTTCACCCGCTGGACCTGCTGGTCGGGCTGTGCTGCGGCGCGGCGCTCCGGCTGGCTGTTTACCTGAAAGGCAAAAACGCCAAGAAGTACCGCCCGAATATCGAGTACGGTTCCGCGAGATGGGGAAATTCCCAGGACATCGCCCCTTATGTCGATCCGGTATTCCAGAACAATGTAATCCTCACCCAGACGGAACGCCTTACCATGAGCAGCCGCCCCAAGGACCCCAAGACCGCCCGCAACAAAAATGTGCTGGTCATCGGCGGTTCCGGCTCCGGCAAGACCCGGTTCTGGCTCAAGCCCAACCTGATGCAGCTCCATAGCTCGTATGTGGTTACTGATCCGAAAGGCACAATCCTGGTCGAATGTGGAAAGCTGCTCCAACGGGGCGCGCCGAAGCTGGATAAGGACGGAAAGCCCATGAAGGACAAGAACGGCAAAACCATCTATGAACCGTACCGGATCAAGGTGCTGAATACCATCAACTTCAAAAAATCCATGAAATACAATCCTTTCGCCTATATCCACAGCGAAAAGGACATCTTGAAGCTGGTGACAACCCTGATTGCCAATACCAAGGGCGAGGGGAAAGCCGGTGACGATTTCTGGGTCAAAGCGGAAACGCTGCTGTACTGCGCCCTGATTGGATATATCCACTACGAGGCCCCGGTGGAGGAACAGAACTTCTCCACCCTGATTGAGTTTATTAACGCGATGGAGGTCCGGGAGGACGATGAGGAATACAAAAACCCTGTTGACCTGATGTTTGACGCGCTGGAATCCGAGAAGCCCAACCATTTCGCGGTGCGGCAGTACAAAAAATATAAGCTGGCGGCGGGCAAAACCGCAAAATCTATACTGATTTCCTGCGGCGCGCGGCTGGCGGTATTCGATATTGCCGAGCTGCGGGAGGTCACAGCCTATGATGAGCTGGAACTGGACACCCTGGGGGACAAAAAAACCGCCTTATTTCTCATTATGAGCGATACCGATGACAGCTTTAACTTCCTGATTTCCATGTGCTATACCCAGCTGTTTAACCTCCTGTGCGAGAAAGCGGACGATGTGTACGGCGGCAGGCTCCCGGTCCATGTGCGCTGCCTGATTGACGAGTGCGCCAACATCGGGCAGATTCCAAAGCTGGAAAAGCTGGTAGCCACCATCCGAAGCCGGGAGATTTCCGCCTGTCTGGTATTGCAGGCGCAGTCCCAGTTAAAGGCCATCTACAAGGACAACGCCGACACCATCATCGGAAATATGGACACTTCCATCTTTCTGGGCGGCAAAGAACCCACCACCTTAAAGGAGTTAGCCGCCGCCCTGGGAAAAGAAACCATTGACACTTACAACACCGGGGAGAGCCGGGGGCGGGAAACCTCCCACTCTCTCAACTATCAGAAATTGGGGAAAGATGTGCCATAATACCTTGTGACGAGTTCAGTTGCCCAATAAAATTCACGAACAGGGACACGATCAACTGGACTTTTCGTGGAAAGAATAGGACAATAGGACTTGACCACAAGGAGGTTCATTATGGCAGAATTAACGTATACGAGAGTAGGCGACTACTACATTCCCGATCTGATACTTGACGAAGAACCGGAGCAGGATGTATTCTATGGCAAGTACGGCGATCTAGCTCCGTATCCGTAAGACAGTTTACAGTGCCTTTTTGCCTATGAGCATCATTTGGGTTACTTGGAATCCGAGCCCATGAGCTTGTCCAACGGGATATAGCCTACGAAATCGTAGTGGATTTTGATATTGACTTTGCGCTTATCGGATTGGTCTGCAATCTTTTCCAAATAGATGCCTTTCACCAACTCGCGTAAGGCGTATGGGGTTAGCTGCTGCAAATCCACATATTTGCTGGCCATCTGAATGAACCGGTCCAGATTATCCATCTGTTGGCCCTGCTGGTCAATCTCAACCCTCAAAGACTGAATCTGCTTCTTTAACTCCGACTGCTCATCCTCGTACGTCTTGCTCATCAGAGTAAAGCGTTCATCCGAGATACGTCCAGATACATTATCCTCATAAATTCGGATAAACAGGCGATCCAGTTCGCTTAACCTTTTTTCCGCTTTTGAAAGACGCTTCTGGCTTGTTCTTATGGTCCCGTCGCTCTCCAGTTTTAGCTCTTCTTCCATTACCGACCGAAAGTAGTTCTCATGATATGCGACATACTGTAGGACCAGCCTGATATGTTCCAAAACCAGTTGTTCCAATACAGCGGTTTTGATATAACAGCCATTGCACTTTTCTCTATCTTTACGATGCGTAGAACATACAAAGTAGTCCGGGTACTTTTCGGGGACATTGCTGCTACAAAAGTACATTCGCTGTTTGCACTCGTTACAATATAGGATGCCAGAAAACAGGCTCGTCCTGCCTGTCCGGGTGCGTCGTACCCGCTTCTCTCGTAACTCCTGCACCTTATCAAAGACTTCTTGAGACACAATCGCCGGATGCGTATTGTAGAAAACAAGTTGGTTTTCTTCCGGATTGAGTCTCTGCGTCTTGTCCCAAATGGAATTTGTGTAGGTTTTGAAATTGACGGTACATCCGATGTATTCCTTGCGCTGTAACATGACCGCTATGGTTCTGACATTCCAACGATACGGCTTTTCCGGGGTCTGGTGGGATGTGTTCCTGCCCTCACGCTGGTGATATGCAGTTGGATTTAGAACCTTGTCATTTTCCAGTGCTTTGGCAATTTGCACCGGGCCGCAACCCTCCATGCAAAGGGTGAAAATCCGTTTAACTACTTGAGCGGCCTCCTCGTCTACAATCCATGTCCTCGGGTTATCCGGGTCCTTTTTGTAGCCATAAGGAGGATTGACCGCTAACGGCTCCCCACGCTCTCCCTTTGCCTTGTTGACAGCACGGATTTTGCGGCTGGTATCGCGAGCATAAAACTCATTTCTGAAGTGCAACGGCATATCGGAACGTACTCCAAGACCCGTGAAGTTTACGCCCAATATCGGAAACTGACAGGCAGGAAACAGGCCAAGTTTTATGAACAGCATACCAGCGAGATTGAAGGTTGTCAAGCGGCGAAGCGGTACTTTGATTCTCTCGGATTGAGGAAACTGCCGTCCATGCAATCGCTGAAACAGGAGTATGCCACCTTGCAGGCCAAGAAGAAAAAGTGGTATCCAGAGTACAAGCAGGCAAAGGCAAAAATGATAGAACTGCTCACCGCTAAAAATAACGTGGAGCGGATTTTGGGCGTGACGGAAAAAGAGAAAAATCGTGACCGCCAGCAGGAGGCGCGTTGAAGATTTTTCTCTCCCTGCGGGTAACAGCAGACGCCGGAGGCGGCTTAAAAAACCGGGCGCACTTGCGCCCGGTTTTACAGGGGTTTGGGGGCGGTCAGCCACCAACAAGCACGCGCCGGGTATATACCGGCGCATTGCTTGCCGCTACCGCTGCTGTTAATGCCGCCCTTACTACTATTATTCGTGTCGATATAAATCAAACTTATCATAATTTTCCAAAGACACTTGCAATATCTATTTGGATAAGCTATAATACAATTGACAATTTAACAGACGGGAGCTTGTGTTACAGGCTGAGAGGAAGGTATAACCTTCGACCGATAACCTGATTTGGATAATGCCAACGTAGGGATACCTGTCACAAAGCGTTTTTAACGGAAAGCTACCAGATCGGCAGCTTTCCGTTTTATTTTGCACGGAGGTGATCGAAATGGTAAAAATCAACGGAAAAGAGCTTGATATCACAGGCAAGACCCTGGCCGACTATCTCGCAGCCACGGATTACGACCCAAAGCGAATCGCGGTGGAACGCAACGGAGAGATTGTGCCGAGAAATCAGTACAGCAAAACCGTGCTGGCCGATGGCGACCGTATTGAGATCGTCGGCTTTGTAGGAGGTGGTTGAGCTGATCCCAACAAAGGAGGAAATGACAAGGGCTTTGGAGGAACGGCAAGGCGTCAAATTGCAGGAGAAGTTTGCCTCCGCTGTTGCAGCGGTATGCGGCCTTGGCGGTCTTGGCTCTAATATTGCGCTATCTCTTGCGAGGGCGGGAATCGGCAAACTCATTCTAATTGATTTTGACCAGGTGGATGTAAGCAATCTGCACCGCCAGCAGTACAAAGCGTCCCAGGTGGGCGCATACAAGACGGAGGCTTTGACTGCCTGTCTGAAAGAGATTGCCCCGTACATTGAGCTGGAGACGCACACCGTTCGTATGACGGAGGCCAATACGGTCGCGCTGCTGAAGGACGCCGATGTCATATGCGAGGCTTTTGACAACGCGGAATGCAAGGCAATGCTGGTCAATATCGTTCTGGAACAGATGCCCTCGAAATACCTGGTGGCGGCGTCCGGCATGGCAGGGATTGACAGCGCAAACCTTATTCAGACGCGAAAAGTAATGGAACGCTTTTACCTTTGTGGTGATGAAGTGAGCGAGGTCAGCGAAGCGGAAAGCCTTCTGTCTTCCCGTGTTATGCTGTGCGCGGCGCATCAGGCCCACATGGTTCTGCGGATTTTAGCAGGTGAATTTGAAAGTTGAAGGAGGAAATCAATATGAATCACGACAAACTTATGATTGGTGGCCACGAATTTCATTCCCGTTTTATTCTTGGCTCAGGCAAGTATTCTCTGAAACTCATTGAAGCGGCTGTGAAGGACGCGGGCGCGGAGATGATTACCCTGGCCGTTCGCCGCGCCAACACGAAGGAGCAGGAGAATATCCTGGACTTTATCCCCAAGGGCGTTACGCTGCTCCCCAATACCAGCGGCGCAAGGACTGCGGAAGAAGCCGTCCGGATTGCCCGGCTTGCCCGTGAACTTGGCTGCGGAAATTTTGTCAAGATTGAGATCATGCGGGACTCGAAGTACCTGCTTCCCGACAATCAGGAAACCATTAAGGCCACCGAGATTCTTGCCAAAGAAGGCTTTGTAGTCATGCCCTATATGTATCCTGATCTCAACATTGCCCGTGACCTTGTGAATGCCGGAGCGGCTGCGATTATGCCTCTCGCTTCTCCCATCGGCTCCAACAAAGGGCTTGCGACCAGGGATTTCATCCAGATTCTGATTGATGAGATTAACTTGCCTATCATCGTGGACGCTGGAATCGGCAGGCCGTCCCAGGCCTGCGAGGCAATGGAAATGGGCGCAGCCGCGATTATGGCAAACACTGCGCTGGCGACCGCCGGAAACCTGCCTGTGATGGCGTCCGCCTTCCGGCAGGCCATTGAGGCTGGGCGCAAGGCTTATCTCGCGGGGCTGGGCAGAGTCCTCACCCGCGGCGCATCGGCGTCCGACCCGCTGACCGGATTTCTCCGGGATTGAGGGGTGAGAGATGGAAAATCAATTTTTTGTGGATTCCGACCATCTTTCGCCTGCGGCGCTGGAGAAAAAGCACCGACTGGAAACCGATCCTTCTTCCCGAAAGAACCACATGGAATATCTGCCGGGGATGGAGCAGATTCAGTCGGACGTGCGGGCGAATGTAATGGGGCAGGTGAACGCCTTTGACCCGTCACAATACACCGCGAAGGATGTAAAAGCGGCTTTAGAGCACGGGAACTGTTCCATTGAGGATTTCAAGGTGCTACTCTCCCCCGCAGCGGAACCCTTCCTGGAGCAGATGGCGCAGCGCGCCCGGCTGGAAACCAGTAAACATTTTGGCAATACCGTTTATCTGTTTACCCCCTTATATATCGCCAATTACTGCGAAAATTACTGCGTCTACTGCGGCTTCAACTGCTATAACCACATCAGCCGTATGAAGCTGACCATGGAGCAGATCGAAAAAGAAATGCAGGTGATCGCTGACAGCGGCATGGAGGAAATCCTGATTCTGACCGGCGAGAGCCGCAGTCAAAGCGATGTAGCCTACATCGGAGATGCCTGCAAGCTGGCGCGGAAATACTTCCGCATGGTGGGCCTTGAGATTTATCCGGTCAACACAGATGAATACCGTTATCTGCACGAGTGCGGCGCGGACTATGTAACGGTGTTCCAGGAGACTTACGATGCGGATAAGTATGAGACGCTGCACCTGCTGGGGCACAAGCGGGTCTGGCCCTACCGGTTTGACGCCCAGGAGCGGGCGCTGATGGGCGGTATGCGCGGCGTGGCGTTCTCCGCCCTGCTTGGCCTGTCCGATTTCCGCAAGGACGCTCTGGCCAGCGCATTGCACGTTTACTACTTGCAGCGCAAATATCCCCACGCGGAGATGTCTTTGTCCTGCCCGAGGCTGCGCCCCATCATCAATAACGATCAGATCAATCCTTTGGATGTACACGAAAAGCAGCTCTGTCAAATCCTCTGCGCCTACCGCATTTTTCTTCCCTTTGTAGGCATTACCGTATCTTCCCGTGAAAGCGCCCAGTTCCGCAACGGCATTGTAAAAATCGCCGCAACAAAGGTCTCGGCCGGCGTATCCACCGGCGTCGGTGACCACGACAACAAGTATAACGGAACGGAAGCCGATGCGCCGCAGGGGGATGAGCAGTTTGAAATCAATGACGGCCGCAGTCTTGAGAAAATGTATCAAGATATCGAAGGGGAGGGCTTGCAGCCTGTCCTGAACGATTACCTCTATATGTAGAAAGGATATGCCAATGCGAAATTTCGATACCACACTCTATTTTATTACAGACAGTACCAGCTTTTCCGAGGAAGAATTTTTATACCGTGTGGAAGAAGCCTTGAAGGGCGGCGCGACCATGTTACAGCTCCGCGAGAAGGATAAGACCACAAGAGAATATATCTCCCTTGCCAAGAACGTCCATGACCTTACGGTGGAATATCATGTTCCGCTTATTATCGACGACCGTATTGACGTTGCCCTTGCTATGGGTGCGGAAGGCGTCCATCTTGGACAGAGCGATATGCCCATTGCAGCCGCAAGGAAAATCCTGGGTGACGGGTTCATCATCGGCGCAACGACAAAGACCGTCTCCCAGGCCCTGGAAGCCTATGAGCAGGGCGCGGACTATCTTGGAGTAGGTGCGATCTATCCTACCACGACAAAGGTTAAGACCGTTCTGACCTCTACTGAAACGCTGGACGCAATCTGCAAAGCCGTACCCATTCCCACAAACGCTATAGGCGGATTGAATAAAAACAATGTGGATATCCTTGAGGGCATTGGAATCGCTGGAATCTGCGTCGTGTCGGCAATTATGAAGGCGGATGATCCACAGACAGAGACAAAAATCCTGCTTGACCTTGCAAAGAAGCTGAAAAAACAGTGAGCAAAAGCGGCAGACCGGGGGCACCACTCTCTGTCGCTCAACAAAAATAATGCGAATATCGGAAAAGGAGTTAAAACAATGCGGACAGCATTATCAATCGCGGGAAGCGATTCCTGCGGAGGCGCTGGCATTCAAGCGGACATAAAAACGATGATGATGAACGGTGTTTACGCAATGAGCGCCATCACGGCGCTGACGGCGCAGAACACCACCGGCGTCCGGGGGATACAAGAAGTAGCACCTGCGTTTTTAATCGATCAGATCGACGCCGTTTTTGAGGATATTTTCCCCGACGCAGTTAAAATCGGCATGGTATCTTCGGCGGAGCTGATCCAGGCCATTGCCAGCAGGCTGAGGCATTTCAAGGCAAAAAATATCGTAGTAGACCCCGTTATGGCGGCTACCAGCGGCTCGCCCCTTATCAAAACAGATGCAGTCGCTATGCTGATGAATGCGCTTTTCCCCCTCGCCGCCGTTGTTACGCCGAACATTCCCGAAGGGGAAATTCTGTCCGGAATGTCCATTTCCTGCAAAGAGGATATGATAAACGCCGCAAAGGCAATCCACGAGGCCCACGGCTGCGCGGTGCTGCTGAAGGGCGGGCACAGTGTCAGCGGTGCCAGCGATCTGCTGTATATAAACGGTGAATACCGCTGGTTTGAGGGCAAACGAATTGACAATCCCAATACCCACGGAACAGGCTGCACCCTGTCCTCCGCCATCACCTCCAATCTGGCCAAGGGCTTTGATCTCATCCAGTCGGTACAGCGGGCCAAGGACTATATCTCCTGTGCGCTTGCGGCCCAGCTTAACCTGGGCGCAGGCACGGGGCCAATGCAGCATAACTTTGATTTGAATAGCCGTTTTGCGGAGGAAGCATAAAACGGATTTGAAAGGAAATGAAACAACATGAGAAATTACACAACACAAATGGATGCGGCGCGGCAGGGTATCATTACCCCGGAAATGAAGGCAGTCGCCAAAAAAGAATACCGGACAGAGGAGAATATCCGGGATCTCGTTGCCAGAGGGCAGGCGGTGATCTGCGCCAATAAGCTGCACACCTGCATCGACCCCAACGGTGTGGGCTCCATGCTCCGCACCAAGATCAACGTGAATCTCGGCGTGTCCCGGGACTGCAAGGACTATGACGTTGAAATGCGGAAGGTTATGGCGGCGGTCGATATGGGCGCGGAGGCCATTATGGATCTCTCCTCCCACGGCAACACCCAGCCCTTCCGCCGGAAGCTCACCAGCGAATGTCCCGCAATGATCGGAACTGTGCCCGTATATGACAGCGTAATCCATTACCAGAGAGACCTTGCGACCCTCACGGCGAGGGATTTTATTGATGTCATTCGACTTCACGCGGAGGATGGCGTGGATTTTGTGACCCTCCACTGCGGCATTACCCGGAAAACGATTGAGCAAATCCGAACTCACAAAAGAAAGATAAATATTGTTTCCCGCGGCGGCTCTCTTGTTTTCGCGTGGATGAGCATGACCGGGGAGGAAAATCCCTTTTATGAATACTTTGACGATATCCTGGATATCTGCCGTGAGTACGATATAACGATCTCTCTTGGTGACGCGTGCCGTCCCGGATGTCTTGCGGATGGTAGCGACGTGTGTCAGATCGAAGAACTTGTCCGTCTCGGAGAGTTGACCAAACGCGCCTGGGCAAAGGACGTTCAGGTTATGGTGGAAGGCCCCGGACATATGCCGATGGATCAGATTGAGGCAAATATGAAGCTCCAGCAAACCATTTGCATGGGTGCGCCCTTTTATGTTTTGGGGCCAATTGTTACCGATATCGCTCCTGGATATGACCACATTACTTCTGCCATTGGCGGAGCGATTGCTGCGGCTTCCGGCGCTGCGTTCCTCTGCTATGTAACGCCTGCCGAACATCTGGCCCTTCCTAATGTAGAGGATGTAAAGCAGGGTATTATTGCCTCACGCATCGCAGCCCACGCGGCGGATATCGCAAAGAAGATTCCGCATGCGAGAGACCTTGACGATGCAATGGCGGATGCGAGAAGAACCTTCGACTGGGAAAAGCAGTGGGAATGCTCCATCGACCCCGAGACCGCAAAGGCAATTCGTGACAGCAGAGCACCGGAGCATGAGGACAGTTGCTCCATGTGCGGCAAATTCTGTGCGGTCAGAAGTATGAATAAGGCTCTTGCCGGCGAGTATATTGATATCTTATAATCATGTACATGTAATAGTGTGGTCGTTAAAAGTAAAGCAGACTGAAATCTCACATTCCCCCTTGACAACATCTTTAGAAGTACAAATGTATTGTAACAGACAGGTTTCGGTGAAGTAAGGGAATGTGAACGTTAGCGGCGTTTCCCTTTGCAGTTGAATAAGAACCCGATTTGTGATAGCCTCATATAAGAAATTTTAAGATTTATGTACAAATTTCTTTTTCCCTGCAACATTTTGACAGCTCAAGGACTCTATATTATTAGAAATGCATTTCAAGAACAAGTGAGGTGGGAGGAATGGAACGCTTTATGGAGCAGTACCAGGCAGTTTACAAGGACATGTACCGTCTGGCCTATTATTACATGGGCAACGCCGAGGATGCCGAGGACGCAGTTCAGGAGACGGCGCTCTCTGCCTACGAGCATTTTCACCGGCTAAAAAACAAGGAAGCCTTCCGCCCCTGGATATTCAAGATCCTGGTAAACCGCTGTAAAAAAAGCTTAAAAAGACGGAATCTCTGGGGAATCCGAAAAGAGGAACCCGAACCCTCCTACGAGCCAAGCCTCACCTCCCAGGCAGAGCTTTTGGAGCTTCTTGGAAGACTGGAGGAAGAAGAACGCCTGATTGTAACGCTTATTGTATTCGGCGGCTACAAAGGCGAGGAAATCGCCCGCTTGCTTAACAAAAATCACAGCACTGTCCGATCCAAGTACCGCCGTGCCTTGAAAAAACTGGAATCGGAGCTTACATAGAGAACTGGAATCAGTAATATCCGTCCCAGTGCACAAATCGATTTACAGGCACATGCATCTGTGACTGGAAATTGATTTAGTGAAGGTGTACTGGGAGGGATATTACGGAACTGGAATAGGAGGCGCAGAAATGGAAAGAGAAAAAGAAATTTTAAATAAAATCCATGAAAAAGGCAAAGAACTGGATATCCCCTCCGGCCTCGCTCCGGAGTGGATGCAGGAAACCCTAAAAGAGCATGAAAGAAAGCAGTATTTCCGAAAAGGCCGTTTATACCCGGCCTTGGCTGCCGCGGCCAGCTTTTGCCTGATAGCCGGCCTCTTACTGCACGTTGCTTCCCTGGGCTTCCTGTCCGCAAACAACTATGAGGCGGAGCTATCCATTCTCCCCCAAGGGGAATTAATGAATCCGCTGAATCAGCAGGGAAAAACAGCCCCATCAAAATCCCTGGAAGAAGAGAAGGAGCTATTAACCTTCACGGAAATGACCTACGAGGAAATTTACGCCCGCCTGTCCGAGAACTGGCAGTCCGAACAAGAGATTTTAAGCTACGCCGCAAGAAAAGATGCCGCCTATGATACTGCCGGTCTGTCCGCAGTTTCGGAATCGGAGCAAAAACAAGCAACAACGGAGGCCGCAGCCGATGAAGCAGCCTTTGGCCAAACCAACATACAAACAGCCGGAGTAGACGAGGCCGACCGCATCAAAAACGATGGCCGCTACCTGTACCAGATAGCCAGAAAACAGACAAAAAAAGAGGACGGTACGCCGGACGGAGAAAAGCAGGGCATCCAAATCCTGGATACTAAGGACGGTCTTAAGGAGACAGCCTTTCTGGAAGGCTTTGAGGATCTGAAAGAATTTTATCTTTGGAAGAACTTCATCATTACCATAGAAAATAAAACCTACGACACCGTTGATCCGGCTTTCGCGGCAAAAAAGGAATATGCGGAAGATTTGGCAGTCTGCGGCATCGAACCTCTGCGTTCCTACCATGAAATCACCATTTACGATATAACGGACAAAACCAGCCCCAGAAAGCAGAAAACCTTCACCCTCCGCGGAACCAGCGAGAGCACCCGCATATCCGAAGGCTACTTCTACGGAATCAGCTCCTTCACGGCAAATCCGGGAGAGGGAGAAGCGGATTACGACGCCTACATCCCAACCATAGACGGAAACAAAATATCCGCAGACAAAATATACTGTCCTGACTACGCAGACGGAAGCAGCTTCCTGGTTCTGGTATCCATTGACCTGTCCAATCCCACGGAATTTGCAGACACCCGAGCCGTTCTGTCCGGCTCCGGCACCTGTTATGTAAGCCGGAAAAACATCTACGTAACACACTACCAATCCGTCTATGAGGAAGAGCCGCACCAGGAAGGCACGGTCCTTGACAGTACCAAGCTTCTGCGCTTCTCCTACTTAAAAGGACGTTTTTACGCTCAGGCGGAGGGCGAGATTCCGGGCCGCGTAGACAACAGCTTTTCGCTGGATGAATACCAGGGCGATCTGCGAATTGCGGCAACCGTTCAGGAATATGAGGCAAAAAAAATAACCGATGACCGCACCGGCGAACTCCTCGGTTACGACTACGGAGAAAGCAAAGAAACCAACGCCCTGTACATTCTGGGCCGCGCTCTCAACATAAAAGGAAAAATCGAAGGCTTGGCAGAAGGCGAGCATATCAAATCCGCCCGCTTCTTAGGAGACACCGGCTACATTGTCACCTTCCGCCAGACCGATCCCCTTTTCGCCCTGGATCTCTCCGATCCCCAAAACCCGAAAGTCCTGGGCGAGCTGAAAATCAGCGGCTTCTCCGAATACCTTCACTTCTACGGAGAAAACCTGCTGCTGGGAATCGGAATGGAGGTTGACGAAGAAACCGGCCGGGAAGAGGGCATGAAGCTTTCCATGTTTGACATCACCGATCCGGCCGACCCAAAAGAGCAGTCCAAGCTCAACCTCAAAGACTACAACTACAGCGAAGCCCTCTGGGACCACCGCGCCGTCCTCATAGACACCGCAGAAAACCTCATAGGCTTCGAAGCCGACGGCAGCAGCCGCGGAAGCTTTTGGAAGGACTACCTGGTCTATTCCTACGAGAACGGCGCTTTCACCCAAAAACTAAAACTAAAAACCCAAACCGACAGCGAATCCTGGAACAGAACCCGCGGCACCTTCATAGGAGAAACCTTTTACATCCTCCGCGAAAATGGAACCGTAAGCTCATACAACCGCACCACTGGCGCCTTGCTGGAAGAATTAAAGTAAGTCCGCCTCTAATACAACCCATTATACTTGGGCAACGGATAATCCATTTCATAATTTCGACACAATTCAATGAAGGCTTTAGCTGATGAAGTAAGAAATTTTTCTTTGTGGTAGACGATATGAAATTTTCGTTTGAAGCTAAGTCCTTTTACATGGACTGCAACAACAAGTCCGCGTTCTATCGGTCCAATTACCATACGATGTGGCAATATGGCAATTCCAAGCCCGTTAACAACAGCATTTACCAGGGCAGTGGTGCTTGTGGCTTCCCAGATAGGGGAAACAGAAAATCCTGCTGCTTCAACTACCCGTTCAAAGGTATCGCGTGTGCCGCTTCCATGCTCACGAAGAA
>OFGX01001515.1_pt1 | contig 13717 bp, 16 predicted proteins | sample 1521831 | NCBI WGS metagenome assembly OFGX01 (sample SAMEA3504080, study PRJEB24116) | mouse gut metagenome | biome: mouse gut; feature: mouse-associated habitat; material: faeces | place: Denmark | collected 2011
CCTATCCCAGCCAGCTCTCCGGCGGCCAGAAGCAGCGAATCGCCATCGTCCGGGCCCTGTGCATGGATCCGGAGGTCATGCTCTTCGATGAGCCCACCTCCGCTTTGGATCCGGAGATGGTGGGTGAGGTGCTGGAGGTCATGAAGGAGCTGGCCAAGGAGGGCATGACCATGGTGGTGGTCACCCATGAGATGGGATTTGCCAGGGAGATGGCAGACCGGGTCATCTTCATGGCGGAGGGGAAGATCGTGGAGGAGGGGGCGCCAGAGAAGATCTTCTCCGCCCCGGAGCAGGCCAGGACCAGGGAGTTTCTGGCGAAGGTGCTGTGAGCGGGAGAGCGTACACTATCTGTGCGGTAGTGTACGCTCTCTGGATTTTGTTTTTTACTGAAGCTGCTCTTCTATACACCTTATGAATTTCTTCCTGTTAAAAATCAGGAAGCGGTACGTCTTCCTATCTTGCGTTTCGATTACCGTTGTAGGGATAAAGAGCACCCATCTTGCCGCGAAAACCGACTTGATTTTCTCGTAGGGAATCAGCAAGTCCTTGTACTCGTCCGCTATAGTAAGTTTCTGACAGCGGAAGCGAAATCCATCGTCAACAAGATATGCCCCTCCGCCATGAATGCCACATATACATGCACTTGCATAGAAACTCTTTTTCATACTAATCAGCTCCTATATGAATTAAGCAATTTTTTTCATTTCCTGATAGCTTAAAAACTGCTCCGGTTAGTGAATTTGCTAACAGGTACTCTCCTACATTTTTATCAGACTTAATAAAAATATTGTACTTTGAGGTTTTCAATCTTTACACCCTCCCCTGTTTAATTTCTAGTTTTAGCTTATATTCAACACATACAAAATAGCCTAGAACCATAATTAAAAATATTATAAAATTAAAAATCACAAGAACCTTTGATGAAGCCCATACCAAATTCTTTATAACGAAATAAACAATTAGCCAAACAAAATTATATATAATTGAGCAAATTAAAAACTTGCGCATATAGTCACTAGCTAATTTTTGAGCATAATCCCAGATTCTTTTTGATTTTCTAGATGTTATTGTATTATAGCCAGTCCCGGATCCAAAGCTGCTTGGATGCTTAAAACATACATACATACAAAAAAACAGTGCTGATAAAAATACAATTGGTAAAAAAGAATACATTCTCCTCACCTCTCCATAATAACTTATCGGAATCTAATTCTCTTATTTCATAAAGCTTTCGTAGTCCTACCTCAAATAAACCACTCGGTTTTTTGTAACCCTTGGCAACTTGCCAAAAATTTGCTGCAAACCGTTTGATTATACTTCAAGCGCCTGGGGCAATTTCATTGTTGCCTATTAATCCCTGTCCCTATACCCTTTGCCAGAATAATATCCTATCCTGCACATCATACCTGTAGCAATTCTCTTATGTTTCCACAATATTACTTTTCCTATCATCAAAGACATTCCCACAATGAAGAAACCTATCGTTATCACAGCAATCAGCTCCTCCCACCTGAATGCCAACGCTATCACAAACAACGTACTTTCCAGCAATAATACCATCCTCGCCCGCTTTCGATAGACCCGATATTCCACCTGCTCTAAACGTTTATTTTCATTTTCAACAGGCGCCAGCAAAAATATAATTGCGAAGAAAAACGCTGTGACCAATGTGTAACCTATCTCTGGCCATTCAATCCGAACAAAACAGATAACTGACACGAATAAAATTGCCGATGAATACAATAAGCATTTGCCTTTTGTCTCTGCATGGTACCCTCCGGCATTCTTTCTTAAGGGAAATATCAGCAACCATAGCAAAAAGCTACCTCGCAGGAAACCAAAGCAATATCCTATCAGCAGCGTAATAGACATTCCCAGCAGGCTGCTCCCAAGGTTTTCTAGGCCATACTCCACAATCTCTACTTCTTCCGGTGATATGATTCTGTCTCTTAGGAGCATTCCTGCCAGCTTTTTTCCAATCTTCAAAACTTCCGCAAAGTTTTGACTTTCTCGGATTCCTTTGGCTGATAGCCCAGGCATGAACATGCAGTATTGGCCTCAATGCTTGCAGATTTCTTAGCGATTGCCGCAATTGCACGTTCAACTTTTCTTTTAGCTTTCTCCATTCTCATTGCGTTCAACCTCCTTTCTGAAAGCAGTTTAGCACAAAGAATCAAATCGTGCCGTTTCTTGTACTAATTTGGCTATATTCATGTAATATTTAGGAGTTCAATTTTTATCTTCTGTCAGATACAAGAGCAAAATGACACGAAATAAATCGCCATCAGGACATGCTTCCATAATCCCATTATATTTATGCACGATTTTTCTTACATTTTCCAGGCCGATACCATGGCTTTCCTTTGCTCTTTTGGTTGTAAGAAATTTTCCATAATCTTTTTCCAGTTTCCCGTCATAGCTGTTTTCAATCTGTATTCTCAGAAAGCCTTGATGCAACTCAATCTCTATATCCAGCCTTTTCTCTTCTGTCTGCTTTGCCGCCTCGATACTGTTCTCCAGCAGATTCCCCAGGATTACATTGATGTCAAAAGAATGGGTCACAGTTTTGGGAAGCTGTGCTTTTACATTTACATTGCACTGTTCTTCCTTTGCCCTGTAAAGCATGTAATTCATTACACTGTCGATTTCAAAGTTTCCAGAAGCCACGAATTCATTCGGATTGACCATAAACTCCTGCATGTCATCAATATATTCTTCAATGGCTCTGTTCTCACCTTTTGCCGCCAGTATCTTCAGTTCATTCATATGGTGTTTCATATCGTGGTGCAACGCTTTTACCTTTTCTTCACCTTGCAGCATTACATTCAGTTGGTTCGCATACCCCTTAATCTCCTGCCGCAGTATTTCATTTTCATATTGATGGAACAAAGCTTCTGCCAGGATATTATATAGATAAAAAGCAAAAAAATTAACCAAAATAAGTCCGATGCTCACTATCACAATCCCTGTTCTTGTGCCGCTTTCCGTATAGGCTATCGCACAAATCATCCCGATGCTGCACAGCGGCACTAAAATAAACGAGATGTTCTGAATGTTCTCTGTCTTTCGCCGGGCATTCACAATTTTTTCCGTAATCTGCTCACAGACCAGCACCAGAAACACATCCAGCACTTCATAGATTTGATTGAATCCCATACCGTCCTTATAGTCTACAAATGGGAGTATAGCTGCCATGCTGCATCCCATGTTAATTATGTAAACGGAAGCGGTCACAAATAAAATCATCTTTAACGATTTCGTGTATGTCAGAGCAATCAGCCCGATTCCTAGTATATTACAGGCAACATTGACCCACATCGTATGAAAAGCCAGGTAAGTTGCCGTATTGACTATGAAAAAGCCCCCATATGCCAACACATGCCTCATCCGATTGCTGCCGTTTTCATTTTTGTCCTGCAAAAATATGTGCATAAATCTGCTGATTATGTAAATCCTGAAAAGGTTTGTGGTAACACAAATAATGAAATCCGTCATGATAATCCCTTTAACAACCTCTCTCTTACCTGTTTTCGATATGCTTTGCTGATTGACAGTATCGTGTTATTATCCATCTCCACTGTTTCATAGGCATATCGTACTACATGAGCCTGATTTATCACAAATGAATGGTGAATCGCAAAAAACTCTTTGGGCAGTTTCTTCTCCAAAACCCTGATTCCACCGTAAAACTCTTCCTCCTCACCCACTGCTACTATTTTTATTTTCCGTCCCTTGCTCTCAAAATATAGAATGTCTCCGTATGAAATATAGTAATAGTCCCTACCGTTTTGGAATCCAAACCTTTCCGAATTCCTCTCAGTCAACTTCATTGCCAGTTCCAGAGAATCTTCTATCTGCTGCATAGTGATTGGCTTGACCAGGAAATCCATAGGTTGAGTCTTAAATAACTTTTGCGCATATGCAGAATGCCCTGAAATATAAATAATCTGCATTCCTCTGTTTTCCATCCCGTTTCGGATAAAATCACCCACCTCTATCCCCGTCAGCTTAATCAGCTCTATGTCCAGAAACAGTATGTCCAGATGACCTCCCTGTTCAAGATATTGGCACAGCTCTTCTCCTGCGTACCATACCTGAATATCCATTCTGAATTTGTTCTTCTCAGCATACTGCAATATCATTTCCTCAATTGCAGCACAAGTATTTTTTCCATCATCACATATTCCAATATTGTACATACTATTCCCCCGTATTATTTCTTTTGCAAAATCATACATTATCCATGCTTATATTTCAACCCCTTTCTTTGTTTGACATTAGAAAACCAGCCGGAGATTCCTCCCCGGCTGTATCGTGTATTCCTCTATATTTTTTTATTGCATTTCACATTTCATATCCTTCACGATACGCTGGATACTTTTCTCCGACAGGAAGTATCTGCCCGCCAGTTCCGCGCATCCCGCGCCCTGCAGCCAGTCCGCGTAGATATTCCGGTTCCTGTGCAGCAGCTCCTGCCTGATGGGGGTGCCGCTGCCCCACTGCCTTCTGTTCCCGGCCTTTTTGGGGATGTAGATATTCTCCCCGTCCACGTACCGCTGGATGATTTCTATGATTTCCGCCGGCAGAATCTCTTCTGCTCTCCTATAGCCCATCGCGCCCTCCTTATTGCGTATTTTCCCACAGTCGAATCCTCGCCCGGCGAGTCCTCTCCTGCCATGAAAAGAGCACGGCTATAGCAAATTTATCTTCTCTTTTTTATAAAATTGCGATAGCCCGTGCTACGCAATATACTCAGGTCTTCCCATAGACAGATGCGCCTCCCTTCCCCGATAAAGCCCCACGGCCCTTACACGATGGCCTCTATCAATATCTTTCCGCCAACCGCGATCTCACGGACTCCAATCTGCTTCTTTCTGTTGAAATTGAAGCTGACCATATAGCCCTTATCCTTGTGATAGGCATCCAGATAATCCACAAGCTGTTCTTCACCGCGCCTGTTGTATTCTTCGCCTCTCCACACCTTCATTTCTATCACATATTGTTCCCCGCGATAGCCCACGATGATGTCCGTCCTCTTCAGCTCCCGCGTCCTTGATTCCACATAGTAATTCCCTGTCCCATTGATTATCGGCCTCAGATAGAGCAGGAAATAAAGGCCTCTCCCCTGTCGCCGTACAAATCATTGAAATGTATCGCGAAGCTCTCCAGAACCAGTCTCATGTCCAAATGGCCGTCCACGATGAACCGGTTCCTGTCCTGCAGAGAAGCCTTGTAGATTTCCAGGCCCTGCATCTCGGCCAGGGAGAGGTAATAATTATAAAGCCGCGTCTCAAAGATACGGTTGGCGATGACAGCCACGCCGCATTGGTTTCGGATGAATCCAAACATGGTAGCCGCATCCATCGCCGGGTCGTCCGCATTATATACGATGCTTCTTCCGGTGAAGAGCAGCGCGCGCAGCATCCCATTCAGGGTGGGGTATCCCGTCAGCTCGCCTGTCAGAGATTCAAAGAGCGTGTTTTTTTCCGACAAAATCACCCTCACCGCCTTCTGGAATCCATCCTCCGTCCAGGCCCTCTTCTTCACACTATTTTCCAGCGCGCCACGGCCCTGCGTCCCGCCGATTTCCTCATCCATCAGCTTACACAGCCGGGATACGAGAAACGGATATCCTGAAGTATACGCATGAATCAGATCGGCCATCCTCCCGATATCCATACCGATTCCGTAATCAGAATCATACTCCTCCAGCATCCCCGCAATATCCCCGGGTGAAAAGCTCATGTCAATCTTGAAATCCGTTGCTATATTCCAGGGACTATTTACCTTATGCTCCTCCTCGGGCCGAAGCTTCCTCCTCAGATTCTTTACATCGCACACCCCGGCCAAAATCACCGAGCGGAAAGTGGGCTGCAGCGAACGCCGGATATAGTACGCCCGCAGCTGTGCAAGGAAATCCATGAACACCTGGTTGTCCGCCGCGCTGTCCACCTCGTCAATCATCAGCACTATGGGCCGGTCAGCGGCAGCGCAGATATCGCTCAGCTCCTCGAACAGCTCCATCAATGCGAACTCGCCCCTTCCTCCCTGGGCGCATTCCTGCAGCCGGGACAAGGCTGCCTGGAACGCCTGGCTCCCTTCTTCCTTATCCCTCCTCAGAGCGCGCAGAAAGGACTTTGCGAAAGCCGCTGCAAAGGCGCTGCCACTGCGGAATTTTTCCGCGTCAAAGGTCTGGAAATCCAGCAGGACCACGCGATACACGTTCTGCAGATAGCGCTCTAGGGCCATCAGGACAGTGGTCTTCCCATATTGTCTTGCCCTGTTGACAGAAAAATACTTCCCTGCGTCCACCAGCTCCCTGATTTCCCGCAGCCTCTCGTCGAGCCTGACCATATAGTGTTCTTCCGGAATACATGCTCCTGTCACATTGAACGCTTTCGCCATCCCTTCCGCTCCTTTCCTGTCTGCTGCCGTCCCGTGCTTCCGCCTCCCTGACTCTCTGAAGTCAGTTTCCCCCGGCTCTTACTCCTTATATTCGCCTACCGGAACAGGGGCTTACAGGCCGGGTAGATTCGCTTGAACTGCTGATACCGCTCCTCGTATTTCGCCACCAATTCCGCCTCCGGTTCCACGGTCTCCACCACTTTCACCACCTTGGCGGCGATTTCCTCTACACTGGCATACTCCCCGCAGGCCACCGCCGCCAGCATGGCGCCGCCCATGGAGGGGCCCTCCTCGCTCTCCGGCACTTCCACCCTCAGGTTCAGCACATTGGCCACGATTTTCTTCCACAGGGGGCTCTTCGCGCCGCCGCCGCAGATCTTCGTGCTCTTCAGCTCAATCCCCAGGGACTTGGCCACCTCCAGGGAGTCCCGCAGGGCGAAGGCCACGCCCTCCAGCACGGCCTGGGTCATGTCCGCCCTGGTGGTGTCCATGCTCATGCCGATGAAGACAGCTCTGGCTTCCGGGTCATTGTGGGGCGAGCGCTCTCCCATGAGATAGGGCAGAAAGAACACATGGTTCTCCCCCAGCTTCTCGATGGACTGCTGTTGGGCGGCGTAATCCTTTGTGCCGATGATCTCGTCCATCCACCACTTGTTGCAGCTAGCCGCGCTGAGCATGCAGCCCATGAGATGGTAGCTGCCGTCCGCATGGGCAAAGGAGTGCAGGGCATTGTATCTGTCCACGCCGAACTGCTTCGAGGAGATGAAGACGGTGCCGCTGGTGCCCAGGGAGATGTTGCACATATTGTCCCCCACTGTGCCTGTCCCCACGGCTGCCGCGGCATTGTCCCCGGCCCCTGCCGCCACTTTGACGGATGCGGGGACGCCCAGCTCCTGTGCCGCCTGGGGAAGCAGGGTGCCAACGGCCTCATAGCTCTCATAGCATTTCGCCAGCTGGGACACCTGGATGCCGCAGATATCGCACATCTCCTTGGACCACTGACGGTTCTTCACATCGAACAGCAGCATCCCTGACGCGTCCGACACATCCGTGCAGTGCACGCCGGTGAGCTTGTAGGCGATGTAGTCCTTGGGCAGCATGATCTTCGCAATCTTCGCGAAATTCTCCGGCTCCTTGTCCTTCACCCAGAGGAGCTTGGGCGCGGTAAAGCCCGCGAAAGCGATGTTCGCTGTGTACGCCGACAGCTTCTCTTTGCCGATCACCCTGTTCAGGTATTCCGTCTCCGCCCCTGTCCTGCCGTCGTTCCAGAGGATGGCAGGTCGGATTACATTGTCGTCTTCATCCAGAATCACCAGGCCGTGCATCTGGCCGCCGAAGCTGATGCCTGCCACCTGGGACTTGTCCACGTCCCGAATCAGTTCTTTGATGCCCAGAACGGTTGCCTCGTACCAGTCCTGAGGATTCTGCTCCGACCAGCCGGGCTGGGGAAAATATAGGGGATATTCCTTTGATACGATGTTGACAATCTTTCCATCGCTGTCCATCAGCAGCAGCTTCACGGCAGATGTCCCTAAGTCTATACCTATGTAAAACATATGTCATTCCTCCTGACGATAACTTTCGCTCATTTATATCCTGACAGGCCCGGGGAATCCGGAGCCCATGGCCCGGGCTTCGGGCGCTGCCCCCTTGCTCCCGGGCTTCGGGCGCTGCCCCTTGCTCCCGGGCTTTGGGCGCTGTCCCTTGCTCCTGGGCTTCGGGCGCTGCCCCCTTGCTCCTGGGCTTCGGACGCTGCCCCTTGCTCCTGGGCTTCGGGCGCTGCCCCTTGCTCCTGGACTTCTGACCGCCCTGGCAAGGCACCGGGCAGCGTATCCTCTGCGGCCCTCAGTCCTCCAAATCCAGATTCTTTCCTTTCAGCCCCAGAAAACTCCCTTCGTCCAGGCCGCCCTCCGCATGGCCGATCAGCCACTTGTTCACGGCGGTGAGCATGGCGTCCTCATCTGTGACGCCTGCGCCGGACCGAACCTCCGCCACCTTCCTGTGGCTGCCTTTCAGGGGATAATTCGTCCCCCTGGGCAGAACGATGGCCATCTGGAACCCTTCCTCGCCTGTATGGCAGGGCGCGTAGTGCAGGGTGGTGGCATAAATCTCCACCGCGGTCCCGGCAGGCACCAGGAAAGCCTCCACCTTGGACGTGTCGTAAGTATGGTCAGCTTCTACATCCGTCAGCAGCCCCAGCAGCAGCACCGCGTCCTTTGCGGCCACGTTGATTTCGGAATCCCTGTGGTACTCCAGGGCGTTGAGCCTGGTGTTGTGCCCGTTGCAGTATCCAATCTGAATCGGCATCTCCCCGTAAATCACCCTGGAGAGTTCCTCCATCACGGGCAGTGCCTCCAGCGCCTCCACTGAGGGCTCATAGACCACGTCCCCGGGGACCGGCGTCTTCTTCAGCTCCTCCACCAATCCGGTGAAGTCCACGTTCTCCACCACCCTGCCGTACCTGCCGAACGCGGGATCCGTCACTTTCAATACATTCATTTTGTCGCTCCTCCTTTTTCCTCGCTTTCTCTGGAAGCCCCTGTATCATATGCCGCTTCCACCGCGAGCCCCTATTAACTTTCATTATAGCAAAATCTCCCAATAAAGCAATGCATTTTCAGACGAAAAATCCCCGAATGTATCCGCGGTACACTCGGGGACTCAGTCCATGCCGTTCTCCCCCACAGGCATCCCGAAACATATCTGGAAGAACCACGGCATAGCTACTTATGCGGTACTGGCGGAAAGGAGGGAATTGTTGTGTTTTAAGGAAATTATTCCTTGTTACTAACCGAACCGATCCCGCCGCATGGTTCGCCGCTGCCTGCCGGATGCGCGGAAACAAATCAAGGCGCAAATCGTCTATCATCCCCCAGTCATAGACGGTCTTTTTGTAACTGTGAACCTAGGAGCTGGGCGGCACATGAATATGAAAAACGGCTGTGCCTTTTCAGAGTTCCTAACCGCCGTTCAACGGGTTTCAGTTTCCCTTGAATATCCAGTTGTTCCCCTATCATGGACTTGATTTTTTCATCAAGCCCCGTTATATCCATGACGTTGTTGGCTTGCAGAAAATTCAGCATTTTTGCCGCGTCTTTGAGGTTATACAACGATTGTGAGCAAGAATTAAGGATTAAGTTAGCTTCAGCCTGCCCTCTCGCCCAGTTTACAACAGAAGATTTCCAGGGTTTGAGGGGGCATGGTGTGCCGAAAAGGTTTGGGGCGTCTTACTCATTTTTCCCTTTTCCTAATAATAAGTCCGGCATAAATCAAGATAATAGACAGTATTACAAGCGGAATGGTTATCACGTAAGGAATCCAGGATGACCAGCTGATGCCCTCCCTCCGCCTGTAGGAAATCGTCGCCGCTTTCATAAATGTCACAGGTCATGTCCGCTTCGTATTCCCCGCAGGCTTCCAGGGTACGCTTCATCTCCTGTAGGAAGACTTTATTGTCGTCAATAATCGCGATTTTTATCATCTGCATCCAGTCCCCTCGTCAGATTCTCCTTTTTTCCCAAACGCCGAACCGCCGCAAGCCGCGTATGTGATGCGGTTGCAGCGGTTTCCTGTGTTTCGCTGATGTGCTTTCCCCGTCAGATGCCCATGGCTTTCTTCCAGGCCTGGGCAATCAGCTCATGGCCTGCGGCGGTGGGGTGGACGCCGTCCCCTGACCAGCGGGGGGCCGGGAATTTCTTCTGGGCCTCATCGAAGGCCGCCTGTAAATCCACATAGTCCAAATGGAACTCCTCCGCCAGCTTGCGGGTCACGTCTCTGCGTGCCTTCACCTCGCCGGAGAACCTCTCCCATTCCGGATCCGTGGCGGGTCCGGGAATCACATAGGCCCCCATGAGGACCACGCGCACCTTCGGCAAAGCGGCGAAGGTCTCCCGCAGCAGAATCCGGTATACTTCCTCGAAAAGCGGCGCGTCCACCCCATTCCGGTCGCCCAGCTCATGCCACACATCGTTCACGCCGATGAGAATCGTAATCACGTCCGGCTTCAGGTTCAGGCAGTCCCTCTTCCACCTGGCCAGCAGATCCACCACACGGTTGCCGCTGATGCCGCAGTTGAGCACTTCGCAAGTCCCGTCATTGGCCGTCAGCTCCGCTTCCAGCAGGCGGGGGTAGCCGCATCCTATGGCATAGGGATTTCCATAGTCCCCTCTTCCGCAGTCCGTGATGGAGTCTCCTTGAAATAAATATCTCATGTCTGTCTTCTTCCTTTCGCCTGTAATTGGTATTGCCCACATTTCCTATCTTACACCATTCTCCACTATATTTCCATGAAAATATGGCGCTTTCCCAAAAGATTTCTTCCACAGATCCACGCCGATTGCCAGAATGGCAAAAACGGGATGGCAAAAAACTGCGCCCGACGGTTGAAAGCGCCGCAGAAAACAGATATAATAGAAAGGATGTGTCATCACAATCACAGGAAAAGGAAGGTAATTCTCATGAAAGCAACATCAATCAGAAAAGCCTTTGCGCTTTTCATGGCCACGGCCACCGTTTTTGCCACGGTGTCCTGTGGCTCCCCCCAGTCCTCCGGAAACGACAGTTCCCAGAGCGAAGGCTCCCAGGGAGAGAACTCCCAGGGAGAAGACTCCCAGGGAGAAGACGCCGGATCCTCCGGCATCATAAACGGCAATCCCCTGGCCGCCGACCCCCAGTCCCAGATACAGAGCCGCGGCAATTTCGCCGAAGCCCATGACGCGTTCACTACCACGCTTGTCCGGGAGGAAAACGATGACTACACTGTCCCCGCGCCGCCGGAAGGCCTCTTCGACCTGGTCTCCTACCCCTCCAAGGTGGGCGACCTGGCCGCCTATGTGTCCAGCGACCCCGGAGACGGCCAGAAGCACCCCATCATCATATGGGTGGTAGGCGGCTGGGGCAACGGCATCGATGATTTCCCCTGGTGCTATCCGGAGTGGGACAATGACCAGACAGGCTCCGCTTTCTGGCAGGCCGGCCTGCTCACCATGTATCCCTCTTTCCGGGGCGGCAACGGCAATCCCGGCCATTACGAGGCCCTCTTCGGCGAGGTGGACGATATCATTTCGGCCTATGAATACGCGGCCTCCCTGCCCTATGTGGACCCCGACCGCATCTATTTAGGCGGCCACAGCACAGGGGGCACCAGAGCCCTGTTGGCATCCGAATACTCGGACAAGTTCCGGGCGGTCTTCTGTTTCGGGGCGGTGGACGAGATCAAGTACCACAACAATTCCCAGTTCACCTTCGACACGGAAAACGAGGAGGAGCATATCATGCGCTCCCCGCTCTACTGGCTGGACAATATCAAAAGCCCCACCTTCCTGATCGAAGGCAGGGACGGCAATTCCCAGTGCCTGGAGCGGATGGAGGCGGCCACAGAAAATGAAAACCTCCACGGCTATGTGATGGAGAATGCCGACCATTTCTCGGTGCTGGCCCCCATCACCAGGGTACTGGCCCAGAAGATTCTGGCGGACACCGGCGCAGAGCCCAATATCTCCATCACCCAGGAAGAGCTGGAGACCGCCATGGCCCAGGAGCCTGTGGCACCGGTGCCTGTCATGACACGGCGCACCCTGACGGATCCCCAGATGTCATTCTCCTGCCCTTATCTGTGGGAAATTACGGAAAGCTCTGACGGAGTGGGCTTGGATGTATGCTCCCGCTATGAAGACGACAATCCCTGGGACATGGCCCTTCTCCATATTGACACCTATTCTCTGGACGAGATATCCGACCTGGCCGCCCTTAAAAGCTCCATGGAGACGGAAGGATATGAGGTGGCAGACCTGACCGTTGGCGGCCAGCCTGCCATCGATACCTCCACCGTATTCCAGGACGATGAGGGCACGCCGTACTACCAGCGCTATGTGGTCATCCAGGAAGGCTCCTGCTATGTGAACTTGAATTTCGTCACCTATGAGGACTATGCGGAGGAATCGGACGTATTGTTCCAGAGCGTCATCGACAGTATCGAATTTTAAGCGGCGGCCTGTTCTCCATGGCCCCTGTCAGAGAAAGAGCTGCGGCCTGTTTCGTGCTTGGCCGCAGCTCTTTCTGGGACTGCCCTGTGGCCTCCAAAGTTTTCCTGTTCCACCTGGCCCCTTTATGCTTTTCTTCAACGCCCTGCCGGAAACTGGCGGCGCTCAGGCTGCCCGGCTCATAGTTCACCTCGAACACTGCCGTGTAACGGTTCTCTTTCCCGGCAGCCGCCCGGCCGCAGCTTTTACCGTTCAGCCACAGCTCCACTTCGTCAGCAGCGGAATACACATATATCTTGACAGGCTTTCCCTCATATCCCCCATAGTTCCAGCAGTCCGTCATCTGCTTCCAGCCCCATGCGCTGACCGACTCCTCCATCCCATGGTATTTCGGATGCTGTGCATACAGCCCTGTCTCGTGGCTGCCCCAGACGATCTTCCGACAGGAATAAGCTGTAAAGCACCGACTCGAAAATTCTGTTGGATACCACCGCAGTCCCGTCCGCATTTTTTACAAAGCCGAACATGGTCGCCACTTCAATGGATTTATTCATCGCAGTATAAGGTATAGGCCTCCCGGTAAAAAGAAGGTCGTAAAGCACTGTCTTCAATTCCGGATAATCTTCCAGTTTATTTACCAGGGATTCATACAGGGCGTTCTTTTCGCTGAGGAGCATTTTCAGCGCCTCCTGGAAACCGGACTTCGTCCACGCGCCTCTCCCGGAGGAATCGCCCTTTTTTCCATACTGCCTCGCCCTGGTTATGGCAAAATACTGTCCGGCATCCACCATTTTCCTGACTTCCCCAAGCCGTTCCTTCAAATCGACCATATAATGCCTGTCAGGGCGACATGCCCCGCTTACATTGAATGCTTTCATATAGCCGCAATCCCCCACACATCCAGCCCCGCCACACGCAAATCATGCTTGCCGCGAACCTGGAAGTCCTTAGCGCTTCTTTTCACGCTTAGAATTCCTTCTCACACTTAGGGTTTCTTCCCACGCTTAGCCACGGAAGCGGTTCAGGCAAGCATAAAGCTCCTGAATCCTGGGCTTCACCAGGCCGCAGGGCACAAAGGAACCGGCAAAGGGCTTCCAGCCCTCCCTTTCCCAGGCATTCCAGATGGTCTGCACGGTCTGGCGCACGGTCTTCTTCCCGTCCATGACCTGTTCCAGGCCGTAACAGAGCATGTGGGCCAGGGCGCTGACCTGTTCCGGATCCAGCAGCTGCTCCAGGTAGCGCACGTTAACCTCTTCCCTGTCCAGGGAGAAAGATTCCAGGCCGAAGGACTTGGTCTTCATATGCTCGTGGCGGCTGTCCCTCTGCCCGCC
>OFGX01001516.1_pt1 | contig 13710 bp, 10 predicted proteins | sample 1521831 | NCBI WGS metagenome assembly OFGX01 (sample SAMEA3504080, study PRJEB24116) | mouse gut metagenome | biome: mouse gut; feature: mouse-associated habitat; material: faeces | place: Denmark | collected 2011
GGTCCGGTACACGAAGGGAAGCTCCTGCCAGTAATAATCCTCCGCCACCGTCTCGTTGGCCAGAAGCATAAAGTCTTCTATGATCTTCGTCGCCGCATTGCGGTCGTAAGGCTTGATATCCAACGGCTTCCCGTCCCCGTCAAGCACCAGCTTCGTCTCCGGGAAATCAAAATCAATAGATCCCCGCCTCTGCCGCCTTGCGCGCAGAATCCCAGACAGCTCATACATCCGCTCAAACATCGGAACCAGACTGCGGTATCTCTCCCTCTCCTCTGGATCCTGATCCACCAGTATCTTCGCAACGCTGGTGTACGTCATCCTCTCATCTACATGGATCACCGTCTCCGCGATCTCGTGCCCGACCACGATCCCCTTCCCGTTCACCGTCATAATACAGCTAAGCGCCAGACGGTCCGTCCCTGCATTCAGAGAACAGATCCCGTTCGACAGCTTATGCGGAAGCATCGGGATGACCCGGTCCGCAAGGTAGACGCTCGTCCCCCTCTCCCTGGCTTCCCTGTCGAGCGCGCTGTTCTCCTGCACATAATTGGTCACATCCGCAATATGGACGCCCAGGATATAGTTGTCTCCCTCTCTTGTAACCGAGACAGCATCGTCTAAGTCCCTGGCATCCTCTCCGTCGATGGTCACCATCTGCCAGTCACGGATATCCTTCCTTCCTGCCATATCCGCCTCGCTTACATCCTTCCCTACCCGTTCCGCCTGATTCAGGAGCTTCTCCGAGAATTCTGCCGGAAGCCCGTAGCCCCTGACAATTGACATGATATCCGTCCCCGGATCGTTGATATGGCCGATGATCTCTGTCACCCTGCCCTCCGGCTTCTTCCCCCCGTCTCCGTAAGAAGTCAGCTTCGCCACGACCTTATGGCCGTTCACCGCCCCCTTCGACTTCTCAATGGGAATGAAGATATCCCTGGCAAATCTCTGATTATCCGGTATGACAAAGCCAAAATTCTGATTATCCTTATGCTGGTACAGACCGACGATCTCCGTCAATCCTCTGGATATGATCCGCACGATCTTCCCTTCCCTGCTCCGTCCCCGCGCTTCCCTTGTAAGCACGAATTCCACCTGATCTCCGTCAAATGCGCCGTTAATATCCTCCTCGCCGATGAATACGTCTGCCTCTTCATCCTCCGTCACAACGAATCCGAATCCTCTCGCGTTCGCACGGAATACCCCCGTCAGGCGCTTCGCCTCTCCCCGGCAGTATTTGCCCCGCTTGGACAGGTATATCCTTCCGTCCGCCTCTAATGAATCCAGCACTTCCCGAAGTTCGTCCCTCTGCTCTCTGGGAACATTAAGGAGCATAGCCAGCTCTTTAAACTTCATGGGTACATACAGGCTGTCGTACATCAGATCGCAGACAACCTTTTTCCTCTTCTCTAATCCCTGTTCCATCCTCTATCCCTCTCTGTTCGTAAGAGTTCTGAAATACCTATATATAGAAATAGACACTCCCACACAGGAGTGTCCTAATGTTCTCATAAATATGCCTTCTCTTACGCAAATACCTTCAAATTCAACACTGCTGCCAGTACAATAAACAGGACTGCAAGGAACTTCGTAGACTTCACAAGCGCGCCCTCCATGGAACGTCCCTTGTTCTGTCCCCAGTAAGTGTCCGCCACGCCGCTGATCGTACCGAGTCCCGCGGACTTCCCTTCCTGCATCAGCACAATGGCTGTCAATGCAATACAGTCTATTGCAAATATGATCATTAATATTATCTTTAAAATCTCCACCTTCTACACCTCCTGTGTCTGAACCTCTATTATTCTAGCACAAGATGTCCGAAATAGCAAGGAGGGGGACGCAGTATTTTTTATTTTAATCAAACGGATTCCTGTATTCTGCCACATCTCCGAGCCGTTCTTCGATACGGAGGAGCTGGTTATATTTTTCTACGCGTTCTGAGCGGCACGGCGCGCCCGTCTTAATCTGTCCCGAATTAAAAGCCACCGCGATATCCGCAATGATAGAATCGGCCGTCTCTCCTGAACGGTGGGATACGATCGTCCTGTATCCGGCGTTTTTAGCCATCTCGATCGCATTGAAGGCTTCCGTCAGCGTTCCGATCTGGTTGACCTTTATCAGGATCGCATTGGCAACACCTCTGTCGATCCCTTTCTTAAGCCTGTCTGCGTTGGTGACAAAGAGATCGTCTCCGACTAACTGCATATTTACCCCAAGGCGCGTGGTCAGGATCTCCCAGCCTTCCCAATCCTCCTCGTCCAGGGGATCCTCAATGGACGCGATCGGGAATTCTTCCGCCAGTTCTTCATAATAGTCGATCAGCTCTTCTGCCGAGCGGACCACCTGGTGCCCGTGCATCTTGCTCTCGCCCTCGAAGGCGTATTTCCTGAAGTTCTTGTCGTACAGCTCCGTCGCCGCCACATCCAGCGCGATCTTAATATCCTCCCGAGGCTTGTATCCCGCGGTTTGAACTGCCTCCATGATAAAACGGAGCGCTTCTTTTGCATCCGGAAGATCCGGGGCGAAGCCGCCTTCATCACCCACGGCCGTGCTGTACCCGTACTTCTTCAGCAATCCCTTTAAAGTATGGTAGATCTCCGCGCACATCCGAAGACCTTCCTTGAAACAGCATGCGCCCACGGGCATGATCATGAATTCCTGAATATCTATGGTATTGTCCGCGTGCCTGCCCCCGTTCATAATATTCATCATCGGCACCGGCAGCAGTCTCGTATAAGCGCCGCCCAGATAGCGGTACAGCGGAATTCCCATCGCCTCCGCACACACCTTGGCGCAGGCCATGGATACGCCCAGCATGGCATTAGCCCCCAGATTGCTTTTGTTGTCCGTGCCGTCCAGATCAATGAGGATCCGGTCGATCAGTCCCTGGTCAAAGGCATTCGTCCCCATCAGCGCCTCTCTGATCTTCGTATTGACATTGTTCACCGCCTTCGTCGTGCCAAGACCGAAATATCTCGTCTCACCGTCCCGCAGCTCCACCGCCTCGAAACGCCCGGTACTGGCGCCGCTGGGCACTGCCGCCCGTCCCACATACTGGCTGCCGCCAACCTCCTTTTCCACCGTCACTTCCGCTTCCACTGTAGGATTCCCTCTGGAATCCAGAATTTCCCTCGCATGTACATCCACGATTCTCAATTTCATAGCCATAAAAAAACCTCCTGTGCGCACTGGTCTATAACCGTTTTCCATTATTATGCACACAGAAGGTACTCTTTATACGAAACATCTCAGCTTCCGGCTTCTCTGCCACTTTACTCATTCCTGATCGCCGCCAGCGGACTCAGCTTCATGGCTCTGCGCGCCGGAAAGAAACCAGCCACCATACCCACCAACACGGCGAAGAGCAGCGACAGCGCCACAAGCCAGAGCGGAATGTAGGAGATGCTCGCCGAACCGGAGCCGCCCACTCCCAGCATACCAATACCTGACATATCCTGATTACCGCTTCCGGAGATCTTATTGATCACAAAGGAGATAATAAAACTCAGAACCAGTCCGATCACACCGCCGAGAAAACCGATAAAACCTGCCTCCATCAAAAACAGGGTACCGATATTACTCAAATCGCATCCCAACACCTTCATCACGCCGATCTCCTTCGTCCTCTCATAGATGGACATCATCATCGTATTCGTGATACCGATAGCTGCCACAAACAAGGATACCGCACCGATACCTCCCAGCACGGCCTGCACATAGCCCATGGAGTTCTGGGCAGACGACACCCATTCGGCGTTGCTCCATGCTTCATACCCCAGATCTTCCGTCAGGTAGTTCTGTACCTCCATCACATGCTCCATGCTGTCCACATTCACCAGAAGCTGGTTATAGAAGATCTCTTTATAGGGTTTGCCGGTCTTCGTCTGCGGCTGTCCGGGAATGACCTTATTCTTAAAGATCTTCTTCAGTTGTGGGAGCAGCTGCTCTATATCGCAAAATGTATACCAGCCGTAAGAAGACCAGGAGTCCTCCTCGTTAGGAGCCTCCACACCACAGGTCTCAATCATATACTTCTTCGGTGGCTTTGCGGGAGGCTGCCCGTCCTCCGATGGATACATAGACTGGTAATACGCATCCCTGTCAAAGATGAAAAAGACAGGATCCCGCATCAAATCGATATCCGGTGTCTCACTGTACGGATTGCTCGACTTCGGGTTATAGAAATTCTGTAACACCTGATTGCCATGGAAAAAGGTCAGCTCATCGTCATTCCCCGGCAGTCTTCCTTCCCCGATTTTAATATTCATACTCTCAAAAGCCGTCTTCGGCACCCCTCTGACCTGCAGATACCCTTCATAACTCCCGTACTTGGCCAGCACAGACACCTCCAGGATCGGCTGGACGGATTCCACATGTTCCAGCGCTTCAAGACTTTGTACCAGAGTATCATCCAGCCTTTTGTCTTCTGCATTCTCACTGTCCCACGGTTCGTTCACCTGAATCTGCGTCAGGCTTCCGTAAGACTCATATTCCGCCATCATGGAACGGCTCAGTCCCAATCCCAGAGAAACCATCACGACAATGGACGCTACACCAATCACAACACCAAGAACCGTAAGTACAGTCCTTACTTTTCTTTTCCACAGATTACTGCTGCTCATCCGCAGCAAATCAAGCAGTTTCATATGCTTCTCCACTTCACCTGCCGTCCCCACTTCCTGACAGCAGCATTCTTTTACTGCAGTTCACAAAACTTTTCATTCTGATCCCTGTCTTATTTCTCATTCTCCAATTCCGCTTCCAGATCACTCAACTCACTCGCTAACAGCGCTGCCGCCTTTTTCTTCTTACGTATCCGCAGCAATACTACTGCAATAATAATGCCTGCAACCACGATCACGGCAACGACAATCCCAATGATCTTTCCTTTCTTAGAACCACCCTGATCCTCCGGCGTCATACCATCTATCATCATATCGCCGTCCATCATGCCGCCGTCCATCATATCATCATATACTGCTTCTGTTACAAGCAATGTGATCGTCTTCTCCGTTGAAGTCACATTTCCGGCATCATCCTCATAAGAAATCTCCATGATAACCGTTCCGTCATCCATCGTGGGAGCAATTCCAGTTAACATAACATCGACATTTCCCGTCGCTCCCGACTGCAGATTACCGACAAAAGCTGACGCCTCATCGACTGAATCCGCATGAAATTTGACCTGCACATTATAAAGTGTCGTCTTCCCTGTATTATAAATGCTGCACATTACATTAGACTGGGATCCTACCGCAATATCCGCCGGCACCACCTCCGGGATACTCGTGTCAAACCGGCTTTCCTGGGAGATCGGAATGGAGACACTGGCCTTATCTGTCAGATCAAACACAGTTCCCGCATCATATTTCATATTAACGTCAAGCACGTAAGGCTTCTGCGCCAGATCAGCCTTCGCCGTCATCTCGATCACAATATCCGCTGACGTGTTCGCCCCTATTCTGTCCATATAAACGGAACTGGCTCCGGAAGTCGGCAGAAACGCTGAATACGTATTGGTCTTGTCCTCGCCTTCCTGTGCCGCCTGCATATCAAAAAGAACGTTTGTCACCGCCATGTCTTTGGCCGTATTCTGCACATGAATCGTCAGAGTAAATGTATCACCGGCAAAAACCTTAGCTGGATTCGTCTCAAAGCCTGTTACCACAATTCGCGGCTTGGATCCTTCCGTCTCCTGGCCATTGCCTCCGATATAACCGCTTCCCGGCTTACCGATCGTTCTCACATACACGGTCAGCTCCGCCGGCTTCTCACTGCGAATCCCGGCTTTCGTGTACCAGACATTAAAGGTCAGCGGATAATATCCGCTCATCACATCGCCCCTGGCTGTAAAGAGGAAAGTAAACTCTCTTCTGTTGGCCATGGCTGCTTCCTTCGTCTGGTTGCCCGGAATAAATGGTTCTGTCTGCAGATAACTGGTCATATCCGGTTCAAAAGGCCACTCCGTGACAACAGTGGAAGTCTTCGGCTCTATGATCAGATCGTTCAGTTCCTCCGTACCGAAATTGATTACCGGCAGTACAATGGAAACCTGCTGCCCGTAACTCACTGTCGGTGTCTCCCAATTATCTCCCACCTGCAGAAACTCGCTGGTGGTCATAGTGACCGCCGCCACTGCCGCAGACTCCATATTACTCTTTGCCTGCGACACATAACCCCACAGTTCCGTAACCGACATCTCGGTATTGGCAATGTAATATACCGCACTGTCAAATACTTTATGGAGATTTTCCATTACTTTCTCATCAAGTTTGTAACGCACTTCCAGGCTTCTCATATAATAGAGCATGTCCTCATCGGCATCCGCCCGGTCATCGTCATTGATCAGCCGGTCCGAAGTACGATTGATGACCGGTACGGAATTTCCGCTCCAGGACTCCTGTTCCTCCGCACAGACTACCGTCCCTGCGGCTCCCGGAAATTCCGGCAGCATCGTCCCGATCGCCAGGGCAGACATCACACCAATCAATAACCTGCTCACCATCCTCTTACATACGGATCGTCTCTTCTCATTCCATTCTCTTCTTTTCATCTCTTCTTATCCTCTTCTACAACATAGTTGTGTCCATGCTTTATTTAACACAGACAATACCCGCCGCCTCAGCCACATGGCCTCACGCCGCATTCTTTCACGCAGGAAGCCCTCGTATCACTCCTTCGCCTGAATCTCCTCCGGCATGTCCATGCCGCGTCGGTCCTCAATCTCAATGATCCTGCCATCCTTGATCCGCAATACCAGATCGGCAAATCCTGCCAGATAATTGTCATGCGTTACCATGACCAGAGTCTGGTTTTTCTCCCGGACGACTTTCTTCATCAGGTTCATCACTTCCACAGAAGTATTGGAATCCAGATTTCCGGTAGGTTCATCTGCGAAAATGATCTCCGGTTCTACCACCAACGCACGGGCCACACCCACGCGCTGCTGCTGTCCGCCGGACATCTGGTTTGGTTTGTGCATTTTGTGCTTACGCAGCCCTACCAGATCCAACATTTCCTCAGCCTTCCTGTTGCGCTTCTTCCTGTCCATCCCCTGAAATGTGAGGGGCAGAGCCACATTCTCAATGGCATTCATGGTTCCCATCAGATTAAAAGACTGAAAAATAAATCCAATATGTTCCCGTCTGAAAGCCACCAACTGATTCTCCGTCTTTTTTTCCATATGCTCCCCGGCAATCACGATCTCTCCTTTTGTCGGTTTCTCAAGTCCTGCCAGCATATTCAAGAGTGTTGATTTCCCGGATCCCGAGGTGCCTACAATAGAACAGAAATCCCCCCGGTTAATGGTAAAACTGACACCATTCAGTGCCCGTACCTTCGTCTCACCGACCCGGTAAATCTTATATAAATCCTTAACATTGATCACAGGTCCTGTCTGACTCACGTCTTTGTCCCGCCTTTCCTGATTGACAACTTCCTATAGATCTCCATACGGCCTGCCGATCCGGCAATGCATTTACACGAAATAAGTTTACTACAAAACCACCCCGCAATCAAGCCCACCCAATCGCCTGATACGTCCGCCCACAGCACACCGGAACCATATTCTCACGGAATGCATATCCTGCACACATTCCAGCTCCGGTAACACCGGTTCATTCTTCAGCTTTACTGTTGTACTGCGTAGCCTCCGTCACAAATTTCGGCACCTGACCCGTAAAGAATCTATAGCCAAACCCATAACTGCTCCGGATATAAGGGTATGTTGTATCTTTCTTAAAGGTAATATAGATGTCATAATTATCATCTACTTCTTTATAATCATGCCAATACGCCGACAGATTGTTCGGGTAAATCACCTGCAGTATCTTCTCAAACTCCTCCTGCTCATAAAATGTCTCAGACACCGTTCTGCTTTCATCATAAACAAACTCAGCAGCCGTCTGTTCCCCTGCGTCATAAACCTGCATATCCTCAAAGTCTTCCCCAGGATCATTATGATAATTCGTAACGGTAATGGAATCAATATCCTCAGGATTTAACATGACCGGATAATAGGCCTCAACCTCCTGTAAATAAGTGATCGTATTCTCAAAACTCTCATACACATACAACGAACAGCTCATCCAGTTCGGAAAGCGAATCCTCAGCAGCCCGCATGGACGCATGTTTCTCGCAAGTGTAAAATCAAATTGCTCCATATCCCTGACATAGGCTTCCCGCAGCTTCATTCCGTCTTCTGCCGGAAGCGCCACTTCTGTGGCACCATTGCTGTAAGTCATCGACTGCACCAGTTCAAAAGAATCCTGATCGGTCATGATCTGATAAGTGCCGGTCCGATATTCCTCTGTCCCTACGATCTGGTTGAGCAGCTCTTCATTTGCCGGATCAGCAAAATCTATGTAAAAACTTCTTCCTACATTCCTTCCCGATTTCAATCGATAAAGCACGTGCATCATTCGGGGATCCGTCATATCTTTCTCATCCTGATGCTGTGCCTTCTCCGCCAGTGCCAGAACAGGCTCTACATTCAGAATCTGCATTCTCTCCTCCGTAGCTTCCGCCGCACTCATATAATTAAAATCTCCATTCCAGAACTCATTATAGGTGTCCAGCGCCAGCGCAGCACTCTTCACCTTATTTGACTGTGGTATGTATTTATCGTACCCAAGAAGATCCGCTTTAAAGACAAAGAACACTATAATAATGCCAATAACCCCGATACCGCTGGATATAAGATGCTTAAACATACTTTTAAGGTCAAAATCATAGAGCACTTCCATGGCTGCACTGCCGATCACACCACCAGCGATCATAGTCACCAGCGTCAGTGTTGCATTTCCATAACCGGCACTGTACACCCACATTCCAAGCCCAATAGCGGCCGGAATCACAACAACTACCTTAACCACCGATTCCATGGCCGGAAATGCCATCGCCTTACCGGCAGCCTCCGAAGGACGCCTGCGATAACACAGCCATGCCACCGGCAGAAGTACCGCCGCCATCAGAAGCCATTTCCCATAAAAAGGAATCGCCGCGCCGGCCATCTCCCGCACACTCACAAGCTGCTTAATCTTCCAGGTTTGACCTGTATAGTCTGCCACCGCGGACAACCTGGGTTCATGAGAGATATAAAAACCGTCCCTGGTTTTAAAGAATGCAAATTGCAGCCTGTTAAACAGTATATATGCCAACATCTCATACAGAGCAAGCGTTCCTGCAGCAAACAGTGTAACAAAGCGATTCCCTGTCAGCGTCACTGCCAGTATTACCATATGGTACATTACCAGAAACAACATAAAATTCCACAGAAATCCCAAATAAACTACTGCCATCACTTCCCTGTTTACCGCCCGCTGCACCGCCGCCGATATGACAGCAATCAATAAGCTGGCAAGTGTGGTCGTCAGATAAATAATCACACCATTTATGTAGATCACCAGGAATCTTTTGTTCTTGTCTACCGGCACACTGTGATACATATCCACTTTCTTCTGGTCATATAGATAAGAATACCCCTGCATACCGATGATGAGGGCCAGTCCCATTAGAACCGGCAGCAGGTTATCCTGAAATCCCAATGCATCCTGTGTGGCCTGATACAGCGCTTTCTGATATTCCTCCGCTTTCCTGTACGCGCCATCGGCATTCCACATTCTGATGCGGCTTAAATAGACAGTCAGCACTCCCACGTAAGCTGTGATCTGTGCCAGGGCCGCCAGAATCCATACCCATATGCGTCTCTTATGGTTTTCCATGCTGCTAGCCCAAAATGAGTTTCTTGATGTCATATCCCACCACCTCCGTTTCACTGATAAAGATCTCTTCAAGAGACAAAGGAAGTACCTCATAAAATATCGTATCCACTGCCGCAAATCTTTCTGCCACTTCCTCCCTTGTACTCCTCACGGTAAAGGTACGCAGTGAACCCCTCTGTTCCTTCTTAAGGACTTCCATACCGCTCAGCGCCTTCAACTCTTCTTCCACCGTGGCAAAGACACACTGTACTTTCTGTATATTGCATTTCATATCTTCCAGATCCTTGGAAAGCAGCACACCGCCTTTATGTAACAATCCCACATGATCACAGATATCTTCCAATTCTCTCAGATTATGGGAAGCGATCACCGGCGTCAGCCCTCTTTCTTCCATCTCCTTGGCAAAAAGTGACTTAATGCCCTGACGCATCACGGGATCCAGGCCGTCAAAGGTCTCGTCACAGAGTATGTATTGCGTGTGTGCACAAATACCAAGCAACAGCGCCAGCTGTTTCTTCATTCCCTTGGAAAAGGTTCCAATCTTCCGGTTCTTATCCAGATTAAAGCTCTCCAGATATTTGTAGAACTCTGCCTTGTTGAAATTCTCATAGATTCCGCTGTAATATCTCTCCATCGCTTTCGCATTGACATTGGCAAAAAAATATGGTTCGTCCGCAATAAAAAAAAGTTTCTTCTTTGCTTCCACATTATCATACACCGGTATATTATCCACCGTTACCGTCCCGCTGTCAGGCTTCAACACACCGGAAATCATACGCAGCACCGTACTCTTACCCGCTCCGTTGGTTCCGATCAGGCCAAACACGGTATTGTCCTTTATTGTTACGCTGACCTCGTCTACTGCTTTGATCTTCTCAAAAGTCTTAGTCAGGCTATGTATCTCTATCATGTCTTCCTTCCTTTCTGTCTAAAGCATCTCGATCTCATGGATCAGTTCCGCCTTGGACATACCGATCTCCAAAACCTCGCTTACGAGCAAAAGGATCTTGCCTACACATTCCTTCTTCCTCTTATCGATCAGGCTGCTGTCTCCTGAAACAAAGTTCCCTCTTCCCTTGACAGTATAGATAAACCCCTGTCTCTCCAACTCTGCATAGGCTTTCTGGATCGTATTGGGATTGATGGAAAGCTCCATCGCCAGGCCTCTCACTGAAGGCATCTGTTCGTCTGCCTGCATGGCTCCTTTCAGGATCAATATCTTAAAACGCTCCACGATCTGCTCATAAATTGGCCTGGTATCCTTATAGTCTATCACTATCATGTCTTCTCCTTTCTGGACACGCATGCCCGGTATCCCGGCAGCATCATTAATAGAAGTAATCCCCCATATCACGTGTACTATTAGTGATGGTACAGTTAGTATACTCCCTGCCACTTGCTAATGTCAAGCATAAGGTTGCTCAAACTCCACGCAACACAAAAGGACATCTGCCGTTTCCGTCAAATGTCCTCTCATATAAAGCTCTGCTGTAATCCTGTATAATTATAGTAAACAATATAACAACAATTATTTTATAAGCAATGATTTTCCGGTCATTTCTTCCGGCTGCTCCATACCCATAAGTTCAATGAGCGTAGGAATAATATCCGCAAGACAACCGCCTTCTCTTAATTTATACGCCGGGTCCGCATTGACAAGAATAAACGGTACCGGATTCGTGGTATGCGCCGTAAAAGGAGCACCCGTCTCGTAATCCACCAGCTGTTCTGCATTTCCGTGATCGGCACAGATGAACATAACACCGTCAACTTCTTTGACAGCTTCCACTGCACGGCCAACACACTCATCCACTGCTTCCACTGCTTTAATCGCCGCCTGTTCCACACCGGTGTGGCCTACCATATCCGGATTCGCAAAATTAATGATGATAACGTCATATTTATCGGATTTGATACAATCCACCAGCCTGTCACAGACTTCATAAGCACTCATCTGCGGTTTCAAATCATACGTAGCCACATCCTTGGGGGAATTTACCAGGATTCTCTCCTCTCCCTCGTTAGGTTCTTCCACACCGCCATTAAAGAAGAAGGTTACGTGAGCATACTTCTCTGTCTCGGCCAGCCTTGCCTGCTTCATGCCGTGTGCAGCGAGCCACTCCCCGAATGTGTTGGTAACGGAGATCTTGTGGAATGCCACTTCTTTATTCGGAATTGTCGGATCATAATCGGAAAAACACACATAAGTGAGATCCAGTCTCTTTCCTCTCTCGAATCCCTTGAAATCATCGTCGCAGAAGCTTCTGGTAATCTCTCTTGCCCTGTCAGGACGGAAATTATAGAAGACAACGGAATCGCCATCCCTGATCAGAGCCACCGGCTCACCATTCTTCTTCACAACGGTCGGCTTCACGAACTCATCCGTCTCTTCTCTGTCATAAGACGCCTGAATGCCCTCCGTCGCACTGGCCGCTTCCAGACCTTCGCCCTTCGTCAGCGCCACATAAGCTTTCTGTACTCTGTCATAGTTGTTATCTCTGTCCATCGCATAATAACGACCCGTAACGGATGCAACCTCACCCACACCGATCTTATGCATCTCCTGCTCCAGCTCTTCTACGAAACCTTTACCACTTGCAGGCGGTGTATCGCGTCCATCCAGAAAAGCGTGCACATACACCTTTTGAAGATTGTTTCTCTTCGCCAGCTCCAATAATCCATAAATATGCGTGTTATGACTGTGAACACCACCGTCGGATACCAGACCGAACATGTGCAGCGCAGAATCATTCTTCTTACAGTTATTCACCGCATCAAGAAGCGCCGGATTTTCGAAGAAAGTCCCGTCCTGAATCTCCTTCGTGATCCTTGTAAGCTCCTGATACACAATACGTCCGGCTCCCATGTTCAAATGGCCTACTTCAGAATTTCCCATCTGTCCATCCGGAAGACCTACCGCCATACCACTGGCATTTCCCTTGACAAAAGGACACTCTGCCATCAGTCTGTCCATGACCGGCGTCTTTCCTTCGGCAACGGCATTGCCTTCGGTCTTGTCATTCAGTCCATATCCATCCAGGATCATCAATACTGTAGGTTTCTTACTCATGTTCTAATCTCCTTTATATTCACTCATATTATTCTATGTTTATCCACCTGGTCAACAGCGGAATATATATTCAGCCCACTCCCAGGCTTCCCAGTTCAAGATATCTCTGGTACGCCCCGTAGGTCATCTTGACGGCACTGTCTCCAGATCCCACCACGACCATACTCTGGTTCAGTTCTTCTTCCGTGGCCGCCACCGCATTTAAACCGTCGGTTCCTGTCTGATTTGATGTACCAGCTGCCTTCTTCTGGCTCTTTGTCACATCCCCACTCAGCTTGTTGGGGCTGACAGTAACGGTTTTATCCGGAACAGTCACGCCTTCTTTCATATAGGCAGCGATCTTCTTTACATAATTTTGTGTCTCTTTAAATGGAGGGACGCCGCCATACTGTTTCACTCTGCCGCTGCCGGCATTATAAGCTGCCGCCGCCAGCGTCGTATCCCCGTTAAATTTCTTTAGATGTGCCGCAAGCAGCTTCGCCGATCCCATGATGTTCTGCTCCGCATCAAAAACATCCTGTATCCCAAGACCTTTTGCCTCCGCCGGCATGATCTGCATGATCCCTTTTGCTCCGGCAGAAGAGACGCAGTTAGGATTAAAATCCGACTCTGCCTTTGCCACTGCTGTCAAAAACTCATAAGAGACGCCATATTTTTCAGAAGCACGGCGGAAAATATCCGCCAGTGTCTTATTCATTCTTACAGGTGCGGCTGAAATCTTGCCTTCTGAAACTAGACTGCATTGAAGTATTTTCTGCCTTCTGGGAAGTTGTTTTTTCGGATGAAATGTTTTCTTTCGATGCTGCTGTCTTAGCCGCCTCAGAAGCGTTTAAATTTTTTTCCTGCTGTTTTAAGACCTCAGAAAAGGGCGTGATGGTCGTTTTTCTGCTTCCTGCCCGATTGGCATACATTGAATTCTGC
>OFGX01001520.1_pt1 | contig 13697 bp, 13 predicted proteins | sample 1521831 | NCBI WGS metagenome assembly OFGX01 (sample SAMEA3504080, study PRJEB24116) | mouse gut metagenome | biome: mouse gut; feature: mouse-associated habitat; material: faeces | place: Denmark | collected 2011
CGCCAGCACCTAACCCCCCGTATCTAACAGGGGGGTACAAATCGACTGGAAACAGTCTGAAAATAGAGCGGAATCCTACTGGTTACATGGGATTCCTTAAAATCCGGCGTGTGTCAGCGAAGTACCGAAAGTTGACATACGCTTTTTTGATTGGAGGGATATTCACTGAATCACGATATTTGGGTACAGGAATTAAAGGAAAAACGCTCCGGCTATGGAATCTCGCAGAGCAGACTTGCGGTAGCTGCTGGCATGACACGCCAGTATCTAAGCGACATTGAAACGGGCAAGGTACTTCCATCCGCCGAACGGAAAGCGGCTATCACGGAAGCACTGGAACGGTTCAACCCAGACGCTCCCCTTGAAATGCTCTTTGACTATGTGCGGATTCGCTTCCCTACTCTGGATGTGAAGCACGTCGTTGAGGATATTTTGAGGTTAAAGCTGTCCTATATGCTCCATGAAGACTACGGCTTTTATTCTTACGCTGAACATTACTGTCTGGGCGACATATTCGTGCTGGTATCGCCCGAAGAAGAAAAAGGCGTGCTGCTGGAACTGAAAGGGCGTGGCTGCCGCCAGTTTGAAAGCTACCTGCTTGCACAGGAACGGAGCTGGTACGAGTTTTTCATGGACTGTCTGGTGGAGGGCGGCGTGATGAAGCGGCTTGACCTTGCCATCAACGACAAGACAGGGATTCTAGACATCCCCCGTCTGACGGAGAAATGCCGGAATGAGGAGTGTGTTTCCGTGTTCCGCAGCTTTAAGAGCTACCGCAGCGGCGAGCTGGTGCGGAGGGATGAAAAGGAGTGCATGGGAAACACGCTGTATATCGGCTCTTTACAGAGTGAAGTGTACTTCTGCATTTATGAAAAGGATTTTGAACAGTACAGGAAAAATGACATTCCCATAGAGGAAGCCGAAGTTAAGAACCGCTTTGAAATCCGGCTGAAAAATGAGCGTGCCTATTACGCCCTCCGTGACCTGCTGGCGTATGACAATCCAGAACAAACCGCTTTTAAGATTATCAACCGATATGTGCGGTTCGTGGATAAGGACGATACGAAGCCCCGTTCTGAATGGCGGATAAGTGAGGAATGGGCGTGGTTTATCGGGGAGAATCGGGAAAGTATGAAGCTGACAACGAAGCCCGAACCGTATTCATTCCAGCGTACCTTGAACTGGCTTTCCCATCAAGTAGCCCCAACCTTGAAAGTGGCTATGAAGCTGGATGAAATCAACCATACGCAGGTCGTAAAGGATATTATAGCCAGTGCGAAGCTGACGGAACGGCATGAAAAGATTTTAAAGCAGCAAGCCGCCACTGCAAAGGAGGTGGTTATCTAACTGCTTTTTATTCCCTGTTGACATTCAAGCAAAGAAAGGAGCGATTTTATGAATTTCGGACAGAACTTATATAACTGGTTTTTATCAAACGCACAATCTCTGGTACTGCTGGCAATCGTCGTGATTGGGCTTTACCTCGGATTCAAACGTGAATTTAGCAAGCTGATTGGCTTTCTGATTATCTCGCTGATTGCCGTTGGTCTGGTCTTCAATGCCGCTGGCGTGAAAGACATCCTGTTAGAGCTGTTCAACAAGATTATCGGAGCTTAATTATATAAAATAATTTCGGCAAATCTATGTTTTTCTGGTATAATTATATTAATATTATCGGAGGAGGATAGAAAAACATGGATAAAAAATATCAAGTATTTATTAGTTCTACTTACAATGATTTAGTTGAGGAAAGAAAGACTATCCTAAATTTACTTTTAATGGCAGATTGTATACCGGCAGGAATGGAAGCATTTGTTGCAACGGATGATGAGCAATTTAATGTTATCAAGAAAGTAATTGATTTATGCGATTACTATATTTTGGTTATAGGCGGAAGATATGGCTCCATCAACGAAAAAACAGGTAAGAGTTACACAGAAATGGAGTATGATTATGCTTTATCTCAAAATATTCCTGTATTGGTGTTTGCACTAGATGATTCTGTTGAACTTGCAGATAATAAAAAAGAAGATGATGTAATTAAGCAAGGAAAACTAGCCGAATTAAAAAGACGTGCTATGAGCAATAGGTTAGCCAGTGTATGGAAAGATACTGGGGACTTATCTGGAAAAGCTGCAATCTCTATCATGAGAGCTAAACAAGAAATCAGCAGACCAGGTTGGACACGGGGAGGCGATTATAATCAAACTGAACTTCTTAAACAGATAGTAGAATTGCAAAAGCAGAATGAAACATTGCAAAGACAGTTAGAAGAATATAAAATAACTGTCGATTCCGAAAGTAAAGAATTACCATTTTATGATTATAAAATCAAACTTCATTATACTGAACGTTGCTTAATATTTACATCTAGTACTGTAATTCATGAAAAAGATGTAGAAACAACGCTTGATGAATTATTTAAATTTATCTCTCTTCGTTTAACTGCAAGACATAGCTCTAAAGATTTTGTAGACGCTGTAAGTGCTTTTGTGAGTGGGTATTATGTAGATAGCCAACAGGCATTAGCGGTTAAAAATCAGTATACACAACTAGGCTTGATAGCAACAACAGTTAACAAAAATAATGAAGAGGTTATTGAACTAACCAAAAAAGGAATCGAAGTGATGAATAATCTAAATGCTTTTAAGTAATTGTTATAAGGCAACTGGCTTTTACAGTCAGTTGCTTTTTTATTTCAAAAGAAAGGATGTGACGCACTATCGAAGAAATGAGAATCTATATTGCCAACTTAGGCAAATACAACGAGGGTGAATTGGTCGGGGCATGGTTCACACCGCCCATTGATTTTGACGAAGTGAAAGAGCGTATCGGTTTGAATGATGAATACGAAGAATACGCTATCCATGACTATGAACTGCCCTTTGAAATCGACGAGTACACGCCTATTGAGGAAGTAAACCGCTTATGTGAAATGGTGGAGGACTTACCGGAGGATATACAGGCAGAGCTTCACGAACTGCAATCCTATTTCGGTGGTATCGAAGAATTGTGTGAGCATGAAGACGACATTATCCATTATCCCGACTGTGAGGACATGGCGGATGTGGCACGTTATTTCATTGAAGAAACAGGGGCTTTGGGCGAAGTTCCGGCAAACCTGCAAAACTACATTGACTATGAAGCCTACGGGCGTGACCTTGAAATCAGCGGCAGTTTTGTAGTCACGAACCACGGCGTATTTGAAGTCACTCGTTAAGAATCTGGCAGATCACAACCCGACAGGGCTGTTCTGGCAGATTCTTTGTTTTTCGGGGCGGCGTCCATGCTGCCCCACACTAATATATGAAAGGACTGATTACATGAAGAAAATCCGAAGCTATACAAGTATCTGGTCGGTGGAAAAGGTACTTTATTCCATCAATGATTTCAAGCTGCCGTTCCCCATCACGTTTACGCAAATGACGTGGTTTGTGGTATCGCTGTTTGCTGTCATGCTGCTTGGGAATGTGCCACCGCTGTCCATGATAGACGGGGCTTTCCTCAAATACTTTGGGATTCCCCTTGCGCTTACATGGTTCATGTGCCAGAAAACCTTTGATGGGAAGAAACCTTACGGCTTTCTGAAATCCATTATCGCCTATCTGGTGCGCCCGAAACTGACCTATGCAGGAAAGACCGTGAATCTGGGGAAAGACTATCCGGCAGAATCCATCATGGCAGTTAGGAGTGAAATTTATGGCATATCCGATTAAATATATCGAAAACAATCTGGTGTGGAACAACGACGGGGAATGTTTTGCTTACTATGAACTGCTTCCCTACAATTATTCGTTCCTTAGTCCAGAACAGAAATATCAAGTGCATGATTCCTTTCGGCAGTTAATCGCACAGAACCGTGACGGAAGAATCCACGCCTTGCAGATTAGCACAGAATCCAGCATACGGGCGGCGCAGGAACGCTCTAAAAAGGAAGTGTCCGGCAGGCTGAAAGAAATTGCCTATGAAAAAATCAACGCACAGACCGAAGCCCTTATTTCCATGATTGGGGAAAATCAAGTGGACTACCGCTTTTTTATCGGCTTTAAGCTGATTCTGAATGAGCAGGAAGTCACCTTAAAAAGTGTGGGAAAAGAAGCTGCAAACGCCTTTTCTGACTTCATCCATGATGTGAACCATAAGCTCATGGGAGATTTTGTTACCATGAACAATGATGAAATCTGGCGTTTCTCTAAGATGGAAAAACTATTGGAAAATAAAATCTCCCGCCGCTTTAAAATCCGCCGTCTGGACAAGGACGATTTTGGCTATCTCATAGAACACCTTTACGGGCAGACAGGAACGGCATACGAAGACTACGAATACTTTTTGCCGAAGAAAAAACTGGATAAGGAAACGCTGGTAAAATATTACGACCTTATCAAGCCGACACGCTGTCTGATTGAAGAAAAACAGCGGTATTTGAAAATCGAGCAGGAGGAATCCACGGCATATGTCGCTTACTTTACCATCAATTCCATTGTGGGCGAACTGGACTTCCCGTCGTCTGAAATTTTCTACTATCAGCAACAGCAGTTTACCTTTCCCATTGATACCAGTATGAATGTGGAAATCGTGGCAAACCGAAAAGCCCTGTCTACTGTCCGCAACAAGAAGAAAGAACTGAAAGACTTGGATAACCACGCATGGCAGAGCGACAATGAAACCAGCTCCAACGTGGCGGAAGCACTGGACAGTGTGAACGAGCTGGAAACCACCTTAGACCAAAGCAAGGAATCCATGTATAAGCTGTCCTATGTGGTGCGTGTCACAGCTCCCGACCTTGACGAGCTAAAACGCCGCTGTAATGAAGTCAAGGACTTCTACGACGATTTGAGCGTGAAGCTGGTGCGTCCATTTGGGGATATGCTGGGCTTGCATGGGGAATTTCTGCCTGCCAGCAAACGGTATATGAATGATTACATCCAGTATGTGACAAGCGATTTCCTCGCCGGATTGGGATTCGGGGCAACGCAGATGTTGGGGGAGAATGAGGGAATCTATGTGGGGTACAGCCTTGACACGGGAAGAAACGTGTATCTGAAGCCTGCCCTCGCCAGTCAGGGGGTAAAAGGCTCTGTGACAAATGCCCTCGCTGCCGCTTTTGTCGGCTCGCTGGGCGGCGGAAAATCATTCTCCAATAATATGATTGTCTATTACTCCGTCCTGTTCGGCGCACAGGCTGTTATTGTAGACCCAAAGGCAGAACGTGGGAACTGGAAAGAAACGCTGCCGGAAATTGCCGACGAGATTAACATTGTCAACCTGACCTCGGACGAGAAAAACAAGGGGCTGCTTGACCCCTACGTGATTATGGAGAATCCGAAAGATTCGGAATCGCTGGCAATCGACATCCTCACATTCCTTACAGGCATTTCCTCCCGTGACGGCGAAAAGTTCCCTGTCCTTAGAAAAGCCATTCGTGCCGTAACCAACAGTGAGGAACGGGGCTTACTGAAAGTCATTGAGGAATTGCGTGTGGAGGGAACGCCCATCAGCGTAAGCATTGCCGACCATATCGAATCTTTCACAGATTACGATTTTGCACACCTGCTTTTCTCACACGGGGATGTGGAGCAGTCCATCAGCCTTGAAAAGCAGTTGAACATCATACAGGTGGCGGATTTGGTGCTGCCGGATAAGGAAACCAGCTTTGAGGAATATACCACAATGGAGCTTTTATCCGTGGCTATGCTAATCGTTATCAGTACCTTTGCCCTTGATTTCATCCACACAGACCGCAGCATTTTTAAGATTGTAGACCTTGACGAAGCATGGAGCTTCTTACAGGTGGCGCAGGGAAAAACCCTGTCCATGAAATTAGTGAGGGCTGGGCGTGCCATGAACGCAGGGGTATATTTCGTGACACAGAACACAGACGATTTGCTGGATGAAAAATTGAAAAACAACCTCGGCTTGAAATTTGCGTTCCGCTCTACGGACATAAACGAGATTAAGAAGACCCTAGCTTTCTTCGGTGTAGACGCAGAGGACGAGAACAACCAGAAGCGGTTGCGTGACCTTGAAAATGGACAGTGCCTTATCAGTGACCTATACGGACGTGTCGACGTGATACAGTTCCATCCCATATTTGAAGACCTTTGATACCAGACCGCCCGTCAGAAAAGAGGTGGAGGAATGAAAATAAAAAATCTGCTGCACCGGAATCCGGCGGCAGGCGGCAAGCCGGAACGGAAACGAAAATGGAATATGCAGCGGCTTGGAAAAGTGGCAGTTACGGTACTTTTGGTATTCGTGAGTGCCATTTTTCTGTTAGCGACGCTGGGAACGGTAGCCCATGCCGCAGGGCTGGTGGATGATACCGTCAATGCCGCCAACGAATATAGCAAGTACCCACTGGACAATTACCAGCTTGATTTTTATGTGGACACGGGCTGGGATTGGCTGCCGTGGAACTGGCTGGACGGTATCGGGAAACAGGTCATGTACGGGCTGTATGCCATCACAAATTTTATCTGGACAATCAGCCTGTATCTTTCCAACGCAACGGGCTATCTGATACAGGAAGCCTACTCACTGGACTTCATATCGGCAACGGCGGATTCTATCGGAAAGAATATGCAGACCCTTGCAGGCGTTACCCCTAACGGACTTTCCTCAGAGGGATTCTATATCGGATTCCTGTTGATTCTGATTCTTGTTGTGGGAATCTACGTTGCCTATACGGGGCTTATTAAACGGGAAACCACGAAAGCCATTCATGCCGTTGTAAATTTTGTTGCGGTATTCGTACTGTCAGCGGCGTTTATTGCCTATGCGCCCGACTATATCGGGAAAATCAATGACTTTTCCGCAGACATCAGCAATGCCAGCCTTTCACTCGGTACAAAGATTGTCATGCCAAACTCGGAAAGCCAGGGGAAAGACAGTGTAGACCTTATCCGTGACAGTCTTTTTTCCATTCAAGTAAAACAGCCGTGGCTTCTGCTTCAATACGGCAACTCGGATATGGAGAGTGTTGGTGCGGATCGGGTGGAGAGTTTACTATCCACCAGCCCCGACACCAACAATGGAGAAGACAGGGAAGAAATCGTTGTGGAGGAAATCGAGGACAGGGAGAACACGAACCTTACTGTCACGAAAACCATTAACCGCTTGGGGATGGTGTTTTTTCTCTTTGTTTTCAATATCGGTATTTCCGTGTTCGTGTTCCTGCTGACAGGCATTATGATTTTCTCGCAGGTGCTATTCATCATTTACGCTATGTTCCTGCCTGTAAGCTTCATTTTAAGCATGGTTCCCACCTTTGACGGAATGTCAAAGCGTGCCATTACAAAGCTGTTCAATACCATTTTGACGAGGGCAGGAATCACGCTGATTATTACAATAGCATTTAGTATTTCCACCATGCTCTATACGCTTTCCGCAGGTTATCCGTTCTTCCTCATTGCGTTCTTGCAGATTGTGACCTTTGCCGGAATCTACTTCAAACTGGGGGATTTAATGAGTATGTTCTCCTTGCAGAGCGGCGATTCCCAAAGCGTGGGAAGCCGTATTATGCGAAGACCCCGTATGCTCATGCACGCCCATATGCACCGATTACAACATAAGCTGGGGCGTTCGGTGGCGGCTCTTGGAGCTGGTGCAGCCGTTTCTAAGGCTTCTAAGCAATCGAGGGCGGCTTCCGGTTCGGGAGCTTCCAGAACCACACAGGCAGACCATACCCGACCGGATGGACAGACTGGCAAAGAGGAAAAGGCTTCTATGGGCAAACGGGCTGGACAGGCGGCAGGTGCGGTCATGGACACCAAAGGCAAGATTGTAGACACCGCCGCAGGGCTGAAAGAACAGGCAAAGGATTTGCCTGTCAATGCAAAATACGCCCTTTACCACGGGAAAACGCAGGTATCGGAGGGTGTGCGTGACTTTACATCCAGCATGACGCAGACCAGAACTGCCAGAGCGGAGGGGCGCAAGGAAAAAGAGGAACAGCGCAGGAAGACCATTGCAGAGCGCAGAGCGGAAATGGAACAGGCAAAAGAAAAGAAATCTTCTGACGCAGAACCGCAGAAAACCGCTTCCCCTGTTCATGGACGACCTGCCACCACACCGCAGACAGAATCACATGAGCCTGTGGAGCGAAGCCACACACAGACGGCCAGAGCCACGGTGCAGGCTGGAAGTGCTGGCAAGCCTACGGAAAGACCTGTGGTATCATCCGTGAAAGAAAAAGCGGATATACCGCCAGAGAGGACGGAACGTCAGATTGTGCAGACGGCTTCCCATTCAGAAAGACCGCAGCCAAAGGCGGCTGCCCCTACCACAGCAGAGCAAGAGCCGCAGCGACATTCCATCAAGGAACGCAGCTCCACCATTAAGCGTGAATCAACCAGAAAGGAGAAGTCCAGAACTGCCGCCGAAGTTAAGAAAGGGGAGAAAAAATGAAGCTGAAGCATATCATCATTGCAAGCTCTGGGATGTTCGTGCTGATTTTCTCCCTGCTCCTGTTTGTGGTCGTCTTGTTCTCGGACGAAGAAGACGGCGGCGGTTCTCATATCCAGTATGGCGGCGTGAATGTGTCAGCGGAGGTACTGGCACATAAGCCCCTGCTGGAAAAGTACGCAAGAGAATACGGGATTGAGGAATACATCAATGTTCTGCTTGCAATTATACAGGTGGAATCCGGCGGCACGCTGGAAGATGTTATGCAGTCCTCGGAATCGCTGGGATTGCCGCCAAACTCACTAAGCACAGAGGATTCTATCAAGCAGGGCTGCAAGTATTTCTCGGAACTGGTGGCTTCCGCCGAAGCAAAGGGCTGTGACCTAAACGCCGTCATTCAGTCCTATAACTATGGCGGCGGCTTTCTTGACTATGTGTCGAACCGTGGGAAGACACCTTTGAACTGGCGGAAAGTTTCGCAAGGGATAAATCCGGCGGAACAAAAGTGACTTACACAAACCCTATCGCTGTGGAGAAAAACGGCGGATGGCGGTATAACTACGGAAATATGTTCTACGTGCTGGTGGTGTCACAATATCTAACAGTAGCACAGTTTGACGACGAAACGGTACAGGCTATCATGGATGAAGCCTTAAAATATGAGGGCTGGAGGTACGTGTTCGGCGGAGCTTCCCCTACTACCTCCTTTGACTGTTCCGGTCTTGTCCAGTGGTGTTTCGGCAAGGCTGGAATCTCCATGCCACGGACGGCGCAGGAACAGTACAACGTGACACAGCATATCCCCTTGTCCGAAGCAAAGGCTGGGGATTTGGTCTTTTTCCACTCTACCTATAATGCAGGCACTTATATTACGCACGTTGGGATATATCAAGGAAATAACCGTATGTTTCATGCAGGCGACCCTATCGGCTATGCCGATTTGACAAGTTCCTACTGGCAGCAGCATTTAGCCAGTGCAGGAAGAATCCCAAAATAGAAAGGATGAAAACTATGATTCAAATAAGAAAAAAGGAAAACCAGAAACAGCCAAAAGAAAAGAAGCCCCGTATCTATAAGGCGAATACCCACAAGCGGATTGTAATTGCCCTTTGGGTGCTGCTGGCGGTCAGCTTCTGCTTTGCAGTCTATAAGAATTTCACGGCGATTGACGTTCATACCATCCATGAAACAAAGGTCATTGAGGAAAAAATCGTCGATACCCATAAGATAGAGAACTTTGTGACGAACTTTGCAAAGGTCTATTATTCATGGGAACAGACGGCGGCTTCCATTGACAACAGGGAGAACGCCATCAAGAATTATATGACAGGAGATTTGCAGGCATTAAATACCGACACCATCCGTAAGGATATTCCCGTGTCCTCGGCGGTCAATGGGGTGCAGATATGGTCTGTTACACAGGTGGATGAAAACCAGTTCTCCGTGATCTTCACTGTGGAACAGTTAATCACGGAGAACGGAAGCACGAAAACGGTACGTTCCGCTTATGAAGTCACGGTTTATGTGGATGGCTCTGGAAACATGGTTCTCACGAAGAATCCGACCATTACCAGCACACCCGTGAAATCCGGCTATACGCCAAAGGCAAAGGAAAGCGACGGAACGGTGGACGCTGTGACGACGGATGAAATCAACGAATTTCTGACGACATTCTTTAAGCTCTACCCAACCGCAACCGCTAAAGAGCTGTCCTATTATGTGAATGGGGGCGTGTTAAAGCCTATTGGGAAAGATTATGTATTCTCGGAACTGGTAAATCCCATCTACAACCGTAGCAACAGTCAAGTGACTGTTTCCGTGGCTGTGAAGTACCTAGACCAGCAGACAAAGGCAACGCAGGTATCACAGTTTGACTTAGTGCTGGAAAAGAACGGGAATAACTGGAAGATAATTAAATAACATGTGGGCTATCTCCTCATATTTTTTTATGGATAGATAGCCCATTAATAAAAATTAAAAAGAAAAAACCAATTAAACTTATTGACAGATTTCAAACAACGTGGTATTATTTAACTGTGATTTAATCATGATTAAATCACAGTTAAATAAATAGTTGGGAGGATATAGAAGTGGACAATACAGAAGCAAAAAAAAGAATTTTAGAAACCGTAGTTTCAGCCATGCAGGAAAATCAGGATATTGGTAAATTGACTAATAGACAGATTGCAGAAAAAGCTGGCGTGAATAGTGCGTTAATAAACTACTATTTTAAGTCAAAAGACAATCTATTAATAGAGGCAGTTAATATTTGCATGGGTAATTTATTTGAGAATATTATACAAAAAACATCTAAAGAAATTGACCCATTACTTCGACTGGAAAGCATGATTAAAGAAATTGTATGTCTAGGATATAATCATTATCCACTAGCAAAAATTACAGTTGCAAATGAATTGAATGGAGGTGGAATCATTACAAATAAAATGATACAGCCAGTATTAAAAGAGATATTTAAGCAAAGTAAGGACGAATACGAGATAAAAATACTCGCTGCACAAATACTTTTGCCTGTACAAGTCATTTTTTTAAATGCTTCTGCTTACCAAAAATATCTTCAATGTGATATTAAAAATGTAATGGTCGAGCAGGAAAAACTTATTGACATTATATTTAAAAATCTATCTTTAGAAATGGGAGGTGCATGTTAAATGAAATTATTAATATCTATCAGCGCTACTATTACTGCCATTCTACTAATATCAACCTTGATATGTGGTTTATGGATGAAGTCAGTACCAATGGTAACTGCTAATAATATTAGTTTCCATATGAACTGTGGAGTTACCTCTATATGTTTGTTCTTCATAACTATGATACTAATACTTATCCAAAACAGAAAGGAGCGGAAGAAATAATGAAAATTGCCGTTATGTATATTTCTAAAACAGGCAGTACACAGCTATGTGCAGAATATATTGCTTCAAAATTACAAGACTGCTCTCTGTTTGATTTGGATAGAGAAATCCCTTGTCTATCAGATTTTGACGTACTATTGATTGGCTCTGGTGTTCGTATGGGTAAAATTTACAAACCTGCAAAACAGGTATTAAATGACAATATAGAAACCTTGATAGCAAAAAAAACCATCATATTTCTTTGCAATTTTTATCCAGAAACGATACAAAAAACCATTCGGAATAGTATTCCGAATAGATTAATAAACCATGCGAAAATTATTAAATGTGGAGGAATCTCACCATTTAGCAAACCAACAAATACTGAATGGTTGAATTGTACAGAAATCAATGAAGTATTAACCGCATTTTGTTTAATGTAGATGTTTCTACATATCTTATACAATGCTATATCAAAATATATAGAACGTTTAATTGAAATACGTAATCTAAAGTGGGGTAAAATAAATATGGAAAATAAATGGATTTTATGCCCTGTATGTGGTAATAAAACAAGATTAAAAATAAGAAATGACACTGAAATAAGCAAATTTCCTCTGTATTGTCCAAAATGCCGACAAGAAAATTTAATAAATGTTAAATCATTTAAAGTCACAATCATAAAAGAGCCAGACGCTAAGACGCAGAGCCGATAATTTGTTTGTGGATACCTATGACAGATTATTGGCTTATTTTTTTTGAATATAGGTTAGCGATTTCTAACCAGAGATAGGAGGGATTTTACTATGAATCAGTCACAAGGCGGTAATCCGTTTGGCAGGCTTATAGAATTTGCCAAACCGCATAAGACTGGCTATATCGTTTCCGTTGTCCTTGCCGTAATGGGCGTTGCTTTTGGTATCGTTCCATATTTTGCGACAGCGAGAATGACGATCGCGCTGCTCTCAGGAAACCGGGATTTATCATTTTACATGAGATGGTGTTTGATTTCCGGCGGATGTTTTGTCTTAAAAGCGATATTAATGGGGATTTCCACAAGGACATCCCATGAAGCAACTTTCGAAGTGCTGTCGGAGGCAAGACGGAAAATCGCTTCAAAACTTACCAGAGTGCCTATGGGCTACATTCTTAATACTCCGTCAGGGCAACTAAAAAACGGTATGGTGGAGCGCATTGAACAATTAGAGGTTCCCCTTGCCCATGTAATCCCGGAAATGACTTCCAATCTTCTTGTGCCGATTGCGATTATCGTTTATCTGTTCATTCTGGATTGGAGAATGGCTTTGGTATCGCTGGTCACAATCCCGGTTGGGATGATGTGCTATATGGGCATGATGAAAGAATACCCAAAGAAGTATGGCGAGGTAGTAAAAGCCGGAAACCACATGAGCGCCACGACGGTGGAATACATTGGAGGTATTGAGGTCATAAAGGCGTTTAATCAGGCGGATAATTCCTACCGGAAATTTACGGATGCCGTCCATGCAAACGCAGACCTGATTTTAGACTGGATGAAAGATACGCAGAAATATTCAGCTATTATGATGAGCGTATGGCCTGCGGCATTGATCAGCGTACTTCCGGTCGGCTGTCTGTTTTATATGAACGGTTCCCTTTCAGCCGCAACCTTTATTACGGTGACTGTTCTGTCATTGGGCATTGCAGGCCCGCTTGTGGCTGCGATGTTCTTCACCGATGATATTGCGAAAATAGGAACGGTTATGGGAGAGATTGACGGGATATTGAATCAGCCGGAGCTTGTCCGTCCAAAGGGAAAAAGCGATTTTCCAAATCTCGATATTTCTCTGGAAAATGTGCATTTTGCATATGAGGAAAAAGAGGTTTTGAAAGGAATTGACCTGGCGATTCCGCAAGGGAAGATTACAGCTTTTGTCGGGCCGTCCGGCAGCGGAAAATCAACGATTGCAAAATTAATTGCGTCCTTTTGGGATGTGACAGGGGGATTTATTACGATTGGCGGCAAAAGCGTAAAGGAAATTTCCGCTGACCAACTGAATGACCTGATCTCCTATGTGTCGCAGGATAACTATCTGTTTAATGATACTGTTCGCAACAACATCCGCATGGGCAGACCGGTGGCAAGTGATGATGAGGTAGAACAGATTGCAAAGGATTCCGGCTGCCATGATTTCATTATGAATCTTGAACATGGATATGAAACTGTGGTCGGAGGGGCCGGAGGGGAACGCCAGAGGATTGCGATTGCCAGAGCTATGCTGAAAAATGCGCCAATTGTGATTCTTGACGAAGCGACTTCTTATACTGATCCTGAAAATGAAGCCGTGGTGCAGGAAGCCATCAGTCGACTGACAAAGGGAAAGACATTGATTGTGATTGCCCACCGCCTGTCAACGATAACAGATTCTGATCAGATTGTCGTTGTAAAAGACGGTCAGA
>OFGX01001530.1_pt1 | contig 13658 bp, 14 predicted proteins | sample 1521831 | NCBI WGS metagenome assembly OFGX01 (sample SAMEA3504080, study PRJEB24116) | mouse gut metagenome | biome: mouse gut; feature: mouse-associated habitat; material: faeces | place: Denmark | collected 2011
ACTTGTTCAAAAGGTCTTGCCGCTTATGCGGCAAAGACAGAATGCACAAAATTATGTATTGTAATTTACGTTAGTGCGACAGCTCCTTTTGATACCCTAATCCAAATTATAGTATAATTTTGTCGGATTTTCAAGCAATTTGATGGAAACTGTAAAAAAGATGGTTGACTTTTTCAGAATATATGGTACAATTGAGAAAAGGTTAGATTTTCTGGTCTAAATGCTTTGGGGTAGCTCCAAGGTTGTTATTTCTAAGCCATTACACCACAATGTTCTGCGTCACTCGCACGCTATTCTACACTAGTGCGTTTTGACAGTAGCCTTCGGCATAAACGCACTAGTGTAGCAGCGTGCTGAAGTGTCAGAACAGAGTATATGCTTGTTTGCAGAAAATCTAGCCTGCTTTGTTTTTCTATGTTCAGGATTCCTTCCTTACTTCTGATTCCCTTTGTTCCATTACATATAACAACTTCCATTAGGGCCTTTGTTCTGCGTAGTTTTGCTGAATATCAATTGGCCGTTACACTGGCAGCCGCCAGAATACCCCAAAAACAGTTGATAGAACATATATCAGGCTTACATGGCCTTAAGTTACAGAGATTTCAGAGATGGAATCTCTTTTTTTTGCCTTATGGATTATTAGGCTGCCAAAAGCATCTTTGGTATGGGCGCACTGCTGTTCTTGAAATTTCACCAAAATCGGATGGAACATTTTGGATATAATGACGAAAGTCAGGAATTTCCTGATTTCATATTGACAAAAACCCCTTGTGGAAATAAAATAATAGACATAATAAAACTACTTAATAAACTATTAAATAAAGTAAAAAATAAAGAGGAGGAATTTATCATGGAAGGAACAATGAAAACTGCTGTTATGCTGGGGATCGGCAAGATGGGATTTGAAGAAAGAGAGATTCCTGTGCCCAAAGACAATGAGGTGCTGGTAAAATTAGAGTATGTGGGCATCTGCGGCAGTGATCTGCATTATTATGAGACAGGAGCCATTGGGGATTATGTGGTAAAGCCGCCGTTTGTGCTGGGTCATGAGCCGGGAGGAACCGTGGTGGAAGTGGGGAAGGATGTAAAACATCTGAAGGTTGGAGACAGGGTTGCGTTAGAACCGGGAAAAACCTGCGGACATTGTGAGTTTTGTAAAACCGGAAACTACAATCTCTGCCCGGATGTAGTATTTTTTGCCACTCCTCCTGTAGATGGAGTATTTCAGGAATACGTAGCCCATGAAGCGGATCTTTGCTTTAAACTGCCGGATAATGTCAGCACGATGGAAGGCGCCTTGATTGAGCCTTTGGCTGTAGGTTTTCATGCGGCTATGCAGGGAGGGGCAAGGGCAGGCCAGACAGCAGTGGTTACGGGTGCAGGCTGCATCGGCCTTGTGACTATGATGGCGTTAAAGGCTATGGGGGTATCGAAAGTATATGTGGTGGACATCATGGAAAAACGCCTTCAGAAAGCATTGGAACTAGGAGCAGACGGTGTGATCAACGCAGGCCAGACCGACGCAGTGGAGGAAGTGAAAAAGTTGACAGACGGAAAGGGATGTGACCTTGCGGTGGAAACAGCAGGTACCCAGATCACCACTGTCCAGACCATACATATGACGAAAAAGGGCGCAACCATTGTGCTGGTAGGTTACAGCAAGAGCGGAGAGATGACCCTTCCCATGAGCTTGGCTTTGGATAAAGAGCTGACTTTTAAGACCGTATTCCGCTACCGCCACATCTATCCCATGGCCATTGATGCGGTTGCGGCGGGCAAAGTAGACCTGAAGGGGATTGTGACAGACGTATTTAGTCTTGATGAGGCACAGAAGGCCATGGATTACAGTGTGAACAATAAAGCAGATATTGTGAAGGCTGTTATTCGCATTGCAGAATAATCAGACGAAACATGAAAATGATTTTGACTGTGCAGGGTAAAAATGCAGGCATAGCGGCTCTGCGCCGAGATTTTTAACCTGTGCAGTCTATTATATAAGGAGGCAGTAATGGGGCAGAAAGAAACAGATATAAAGGTGCCATTGATCAGTAAAATCGCCTATGGCATGGGGGATGTGGGGTGTAACTTCAGCTGGATGTTTGTGGGGAATTTCCTGATGATTTTTTATACAGATGTTTTTGGAATCGGCATGGGGGCTGTTGCAGGGCTGATGCTGTTTTCAAGATTTTGGGATGCCATTAATGACCCGGTGATAGGAGGGCTCAGTGATAAGACCCATACGAAATGGGGAAGATATCGTCCTTGGCTTTTGATTGCCGCGCCATTAACTGCTTTGGTACTGATGCTGACATTCTGGGCTCATCCGGATTGGCCGTCTGCAACAAAGATAGTTTATATGGCAGTTACCTACTGTATTTTGGTATTGGGCTATACCTGTGTCAATATTCCTTACGGCACTTTGTGCGGCGCCATGACTCAAAATATTGAAGAACGGGCAAAGATCAATACCTTTCGTTCAGTCAGCGCTATGATTGCCATTGGCATTATTAATATTATTACTGTTCCTCTGATCGGGGCGTTAGGAGGAGGAGATGATAAGAAAGGCTACTTATTGGTTGCTGCTATCTACGGATGTATTTTTGCGGCATGCCATATTTTCTGTTTTGCAAAGACAAAAGAAGTTGTGGAGGTTCCGGAGAGGGAAAAAACATCTCTGAAAATACAGCTTACTTCTGTTGCAAAAAATAAGCCGTATATGATTGCAGTAGCAGGACAGTTTTTGTTTGGAATAACGCTTTACGGAAGAAATGCAGATGCACTTTATTATTTTACTTATGTGGAAGGCAATCAGGCATTATTCAGTACATACTCCCTTTTTATCATCATTCCTTCGATTATCGGCGCTGCCTGTTTTCCGATAGTATTTCGGCTGACCAATAATAAAGGGCGCTCTGCATCAATCTTTGCATTGCTTACAGGGCTCAGCATGTTCATCATGTACTTTTTTACGGTGGGGGCGTCACCGGTTCCGTTTTTTCTGTTTTCATGCCTGTCACAGTTTTTCTTTTCTGGATTTAATACAGCGATTTATGCCATTGTGCCGGATTGTGTAGAATACGGCGAATGGAAAACAGGTCTGCGCAATGACGGTTTCCAGTATGCATTTATTTCTTTGGGCAATAAGATTGGAATGGCTATAGGAACTTCTGTGCTGGCCGGCGTTTTGGGTAGTATGGGATATGTTGCCAACCAGCAGCAGAACCCGGCTGTGGTGGCAGTGATTAAACATTCCTTTACTACTGTTCCCGGTGTGCTGTGGATTGTAACAGCGGCTGTTCTGTACTTTTACCGGCTGAACAAGAAGGCTTATAATAAGATTGTGCAGGAAATCCAGGAAAGAAAGGAGAGCAGAAACCATGTATGATGTAGTTGCAATGGGAGAACTGCTGATTGATTTTATCCAAAAAGGCAATACAGAGGGCAATATGGTATTTGAAGCGAATCCAGGGGGAGCGCCTTGTAATGTATTGGCAATGCTGGCGCGTCTTGGATATCAGACTGCATTTATTGGTAAGGTGGGAGATGACTATTTTGGACGGATGCTTGGAGAAACCATCAAAAAAACAGGGATTGGGGATGAAGGTCTGCTCTATGATCCAAATGTAAATACCACCTTGGCTCTTGTCCATACCTTAAAAGACGGGGATCGGGATTTCTCATTTTACAGAAAGCCTGGGGCGGACATTATGCTGACGGAAAATGAAGTAAATAAAAGACTGATAGAATCGTGCAGAATCTTTCATTTTGGCTCTCTTTCTCTTACTAGTGAGCCGGCGGCAGGGGCAACGAAGGCTGCTGTTGACTATGCAAAGAGTTTGGGAAAAATGATTTCTTTTGACCCTAATTTAAGGGAGCCTTTGTGGGAAAGTGAAGAACAGTCCAGAGCTGCCATTTGGTATGGAATCAGTGAATGTGATATTTTAAAGATTGCTGATAATGAAATTATATGGCTGACAGGAACAGAAAACTATGATGAAGGAGTTCAGGCAATTAGAAGACGGTCAAGAGCAAAGCTTATCAATGTGACTATGGGAAACCATGGAAGCATGGCCTATTATTCGGACAAAAAGATTTTCGGAAAACCGTTTTTAAATGATCACACGGTTGATACAACCGGTGCCGGAGATACCTTTTGCGCATGTGTGCTAAGTTTTGTTTTGGAGCATGGCCTGGACTGCTTGGGGGAAATGGATATGGAAGATATGCTGTTGTTTGCCAACGGGGCAGCATCCATTGTCACAACCCGCAGAGGGGCGCTTCTCTCCATGCCGGACAGGGAAGAAATCCATGGTTTTATTTCATCTTACAGGCAGAATGAGGGAGAATCAGAGCAGACAAAAACGTTTCCCTTGATGCTGCGTTCTGTAGACAGGGTGAAGGATTTTGTCAGTGAAATGAGACAGATTGAGGGGGACGTGTTTATCTCTACAGGAAAGTATATCATTGACGCGAAATCCATTATGGGTATTTTCAGCCTTGATTTGTCAAAGCCTTTGCAGCTTGAATTTGCGGATTGGAAAGAAGAATATAGGTCAGTTGTGGAAAAGTATATGCGTTTGTAAAAGGATTCTTAATTAAAATGTACTCTCAGAGTCAATAAACGTAAGTTTTGCTTACACCTTATAAATTTGTGCGCATATGACAAAGGGTCATCTCGCAAATCAGGCAAAGAGAGATTCCGGGAGTACATTAAAAGTATGCGGAGGAAGAACCGTGAGATTAATGAATCATATCCGTTTGTACCTGCGAAAGAAATGGAATGGACAGGCTGCTGTTGATCTGTTTGTAAAGACCTATGATCAGGAGACTGCTGCGTTCTTGGGGCTAAAAAAGGCTTCCTCTGATTCCATCCATTTACATGAAAAGATACCAGGATCAAAATTAAATGATAAGCCGGAAACAGAAAAAACACGGCAGGACAGTTAGATGAAATAGAATGTGGTTATCACGCCAATATAAGCCACACAAAATAACCTTAGGTTTCATTGTATTCTTTTCCTTTAGATTCAGATAAAAATACCCAGAGCATTTATTACGCCTCAGTCTTTTATCTGCACTTTCGGGAAAGAATTCTCATCGAAACAAATCAAGGTATTTTGTGTGGCTTATACTCGTCTCAGACACGCTCTGGTGTTTTGTCCGGATTAGTGGAATGCCGTACTGGATTTTTCTATGGAACGCTTTAGACAGCGGGCTGCCTGATCCTTTCCTCGCCGGGCAAAATGGAAAACAAGCAAAAGTCCTCCATAGCAGAAGCATAAAAACAGTATTTGCATTGCTGTCTCAAAAAACAGAGGAAGAAAGCCGGCAAACGGATAAAGGCTGTCAGTAAAATAAAAGATTCCAATGGAGATCACCAACAGCAGGGAAGGCTTGACGATCATATCCCAGGCATTCCAGGTAAAGGAAATCATTTTCTTGAGAGACCATAAATGGAGAAGGGCCAGCAGGATCTCGCTGATTAACATTCCCCACAGATAGGCTATGATCCCAAACCAGGGGATGCCAAAAAGCACAAAGCCAATGCGAAGCAGCAGGGAAACCGTGTTTTGGAAAAAGGTTGTGCGGGTTTTTCCCAGTCCGTTTAAAATGCTTCCCATGGTAGTGGCCAGGTATAAAAAGGGACAGAGCCATGCCAGGATTCGGATAAATCTTCCGGCATCCGGATCATGAAACACACTGGTTCCCAGTTCTTCTCCAAACAAGGTAAAGATGCCGATACACAGAATCCCCATGTAAAGGCTGTAGCGCAAAGACAAAGACATGCTTGCCGCAATGCTGCCCTTGCGGCCTTCCGCCTGATCCTTGGCTACGCTGGGGAGCAAAAGAACGGCTAAGGAGTTGGTGATGGCGGAGGGAAAGAGGATAAAAGGGGAAGGAGTTATAATAGGGATAAAGTTGGAAAACTTTGATAAACGCCGAAGTTTACGAGGTTTTTTTATTTTATTCCTATTTTTTATGCAGTACGGTTTTGTACCTAATAAGACACGTGAGATGAGCGGTTTTGTAGAGAGAAGGAAGGTGATAAAAAATTTATCAAAACTGCTCTCAATAAAAAGGAATGAATGATTGAATATGTGTATAGTTTATAAGAAATATAGAGGCTTGTCAAGGAAAAGGAGTGAGCTGGAAAACGTGAGCTGGAAAACGGACAAGAGATGGGGTTTATGGAGACTTTTTTATAGAGAGGAAAAGGAGGGATTCTATGGTGAAAGAAGGAAGGGCAATATTGTTTCGGAGCCAAAGCCATAAGTTGTTCTATGAACAGTATTTGCCGCAATGCCGGTATCAGGACGCTTACCATGCGGCATTGGTGTACTGTCTGGGAATCGACAGGGATACAAGAGATCATGTAAATGAGATCTATGATTTTAAGACAGGGTTCGTGAAGACTGAGTGTCTGCATGACGGGTGGCAGACTTCCGGGAGTAAGAAGATTGTCCGTATGGCTTACAACCTATATAACAATGGAACTCCAAGCGTGTTCGATTATGAGGACTCAGAGGAGCAGTTGACGGAATGCGGGCGATATACGGTGGAAGAACTGTTCTGTTGTGGGTATGCGCCTTATTTCTGGCAGGCGGTGAAGATTCGTTATCCGGAGTATTGTGGAGCAGCTTAGAAAGAGAAGAAAGTAACGGAGGAAAAAAGATGGCAAAGGTCATAACCATAGCTTCGCAGAAAGGCGGAGTGGGAAAAAGTACAACTTGTGTAAATCTGGGCATTGGGCTGGCCAGGGAGGGAAAGAGAGTCCTTTTGATTGACTCGGATGCCCAGGGCAGTATGACAGCGTGCCTGGGGATTGCGGAACCAGATGAGCTGGATGTTACCTTGGTGAATTTGATGGAAAAGGTGGTTAATGATGGCCCCTGGGAACCAGGTGAGGGAATTCTTCACCATGATGAGGGCGTGGATTTTCTTCCGGCAAATATTGAACTGGCAGGCATGGAGACTACCCTGGTGAATATGATGAGCCGGGAGACGATTCTGCGGCAGTATATTGACAAGGTTCGGGAACGATATGATTTTATTTTGCTGGATACCATGCCTTCCCTGGGGATGATAACAATTAATGCCCTGGTGGCGGCGGATAGTGTTCTGATTCCGGTGGAATCGGCTTATTTGTCGGTGAAGGGGCTGCAGCAGTTGATTAAGACTATTGGACGGGTGCGGCGGCAGTTGAACCGGGACTTGGAGATTGAAGGGATTTTGCTTACCAAGGTGGACCGCAGGACAAATTACGCGAAGGATATCTCTGACCGGCTCCGGGAAGCCTATGGGGACAGGATACATATATTTGAGAATTGTATCCCGTTATCCATTAAGGCGGCAGAGACCAGTGCGGAAGGGAAGAGCATTTTTATCCATGCTCCCAGAGGAATTGTGGCAGAAGGGTATGGGGCGCTGACAAAGGAGGTGCTTGCCCGTGGGGAGTCGTAGTGCGGATAAGATTAAGTTTCGTTCCTTTGATGATTTGTTTGGGGAGCAGGAGCCGAAAGGGGCAGAAAAGGAAACAGCAGAGGATCAGGTGGTCAGAATGCCGCTGGCAGAACTTCATCCGTTTAAGGGACATCCGTTTCGTGTTATAGAAGACGAAGAGATGATGGAAATGGTGGAGAGTGTGAAACAGTTTGGTGTTCTGGTGCCTGTGATTGTCCGGCCGGATCAGAATGGGGGATATGAAGTTATTGCAGGCCATAGGAGGAAACGGGCCAGTGAACTGGCTGGGTGTCCGGATATTCCGGTGATTGTCCGGGATTTGACGGATGATGAGTCGGTTATCGCTATGGTGGATTCCGTGCGCCCGTAAGGCGCATGAGTTGGGCACTCATGCGACGTGGGTCATTATAGATATTGCAGTGATAATGCAATAGGTAAAAATATCAAGTACAGAAATGCACAGCCTATCGTCAACAACTAACCTTGCGTGGAAACACAACGGGGACAACAGCACGTTTGTAAAGGCACAAGTCAGTGAAACTTCCAAGCTGCGACTGAGTGTCGAGACGAAAGGTTCTGTATGAGGAAGAAAGCTATACTGCCTAAAGGACAGTCAGAGGCTGGGGCTAACCATCTCTCCAACGAAATGGAAGATGATACGTTGGTGTTCAGGCGGGTTGTATTTTGCTGTCTGCAAACCGCAGGATATTCTGAACAAGCCGACCATCAGCAATGGTAAATGACGAAAATCCCATCCGACAACAGAACAAATCTCATCGTAATGACCTAAACGGGGATTACCTAAACTGAAATGCCAGCTATGGCTATGCGTAATGCCGAAAGGGGACAAATCTCAAGCGTAAAAACCAAGAGAGATGACGCTGAATATTCAGCATGGTAACGGAGCCGTCGTAGTAGTTTGGGGACCCTGGATTGACAGGGATAGCCGTAAAAACGGAAGCGAATAATAACGCCCACATGGCGAAGGACGGCAGTCTATCGTTCAATACAAAAACAGGAAGGATGTGTGAGACATTGAGAGAACCAGTAAATGTATTGAAAAGTCTTTCAGAAAAAGCAAGCAACAAACAGTACAAGTTCCAAAGACTGTACAGAAATCTGTATAACCCGGAGTTCTACCTTCTCGCGTACAAAAATATTAGTCAGTCGCAGGGAAGTATGACATCAGGTGTAGACGGAAAAAGTCTGGATGGCATGAGTGAGCGCAGGATAAACGCACTTATTGAAAGCCTGAAAGATTTTAGTTATCAACCGAACCCGGCAAGGCGTGTATATATCGACAAAAAGAACAGTACCAAAAAGCGTCCGCTGGGAATCCCATCCACAGAAGATAAGTTGGTGCAAGAGATTGTCAAAATGATTCTTGAAAGCATCTATGAGCCAACATTTTCAAAATCTTCACATGGATTCAGACCTAATCGAAGTTGTCACACGGCTCTCAAACAGATTCAAAACCAATTCACGGGAGTGACATGGTTTGTCGAGGGAGATATACACGCTTGCTTTGACAGCTTTGACCATCATATTATGGTGGAAATTTTAAGGGAACGGATTGAGGATGAGAACTTTCTGGCACTGATATGGAAAATGCTGAAGGCTGGATATATGGAGCAGTGGCACTATCATTGCAGTTATTCCGGCACTCCGCAAGGCTCCGGGGCAAGTCCGGTTCTTGCAAATATTTATCTTTCAAAGATGGACGAGTTTGCAGAACAGCTAAAGGACGGTTTCGATAAAGGGGATTCACTATATAGCCTTGAATACCAGAGGGCGGCAAGTAAGCTCTACTATATCAGAAGAAGAAACCGTAGATACTGGACGGAATGGGGAGAACAGGAAAGAAAGGAAGCTCTGAAATTACAAAAAGAAGCACAGGCGAACATGCACAGTGTACCGAGTAAGAAGGCATGCAACCAAAATTATAAGAGATTATTCTATTGCAGATATGCAGATGATTTTCTGATAGGTGTTATTGGTTCCCATGAAGATGCGGCAAAAATCAAGGAAAATTTCCATATATTCTTGAAAACAACCCTTCATCTTGAAATGTCTGATTCAAAAACAAAAATCACACATGGACAAGATAAAGCACGTTTTCTTGGATATGACATCACGACGGCAAAAAAGCCGGCACTTATGTACGATTCTAAGAACCAATTAAGGAAAACACAATCAGGAACGATAAAGCTATATGCACCAAAAGATAAGTGGCAGAACAAGCTTTTGGAATACGGGGCATTGGGTATCCGCTATGACGCTAACGGTAAAGAAATATGGGATTCTCGCCACAGAGGGAATATGATTCATATGACCGATGTGGAGATTGTGTCACAGGTAAATGCAGAAATACGTGGTATGTACAATTATTATTCCATTGCTAACAATGCGACGGTTATTAAAAATTTCGCATTCATTTTGGAATACAGCATGTACAAGACCTTTGGACTGAAATATCACAGGAGTGTTTACAAGATACAGAGAAAATACAGGCATAATGGAATCTTTGTGGTTCCATATAGCACGAAAGACGGAATGAAATATTGTGAATTCTATCATGGTGGCTTTAAAAGAAAGAAATCAGCCTGTAGATATGACCCGGATTTACTACCAGCTTATATAAAATATGACAATCCTAATTATCTGCGGACAAGGATTAAAAATGGTGTCTGCGAACTATGTGGAAGTCGCACTGAGGATATTCGTATGCACCATATAAAATCATTGAAATCAATTAAAGCGGATAGTGAATGGAACAAACTGATGTTGGCTAAGCGTAGGAAAAAGCTTGCAGTCTGCCCAGACTGTTATGCCACAATAACAAATAACTGAAAGACTATGATAGATGGGGAGCCGTATACATCGAGAGGTGTAAGTACGGTTCTGGGGCGAGGCTATGGAAACCTGCTATGGAGACATAGCAAGGCGCTATAGTCTTAGCCTACTATCTGCCGGGGTTTGACATGGAGGAGCAGCTGGCCATCAATCCGGAGAAGAAGGTGGAGGAACACATAGAGGCCATCCGGCGGGACATTGTTGCCAGGAAGCGCTTGATACAGCCGGCGACGGAGGAGGACCGGGGATGGCACAGGGCTTTTTTAGAGAGAACGGCAGGAGAACCGGAAAAACTCTGGAAAAATCTTTATGAGGTGACCGGGGACTGTATCGGCTGCGGGGTCTGTACCAGAGTCTGTCCCGGGGGCTGTATCCGTGTGGAGAATCAGAAAGCCGTGAATACGGGAGAAAACTGCCAGGTATGCATGGCCTGTATCCACCACTGTCCAAAGAATGCTATCCGGCTGACCATTCCGGAAAAGAATCCGGATAAACGTTATCATAATGAATTCATCCGCCTGACAGAGATTGTGGAGGCAAACAATCAGCATAGGGGGTGAAAAATTTTCGGAGTTTAGAAATAGTTTATCAAATTGTTAGACATTTGTTAGGAATATCTGGTAAACTGTTTCTTATTAATACTGCTGAAAGATCAAGAATGCAAAGGAGTGCCTGCCTTATGTATAATCCACAGCTGGACACATTTCTCCATGTGGCGGACGCAGGCAGCTTTAACAAAGCTGCCGAGGAATCCTATATTACCCCTACTGCGGTCATCAAACAGATCAACCTTCTGGAGGCCTCTCTTGGCGTTAAATTATTTGAGAGGACTCACAGGGGCCTGATTTTGACAAAGGCAGGAAAATCCTTGTATCAGGATACAAAATATGTGATCCAGTATTGCCGGGATTCTGTCACAAGGGCGAAAAACGCCATGCAGGAGGATACCAAGGTGATCCGGATCGGCAGCTCCTCCGTGACGCCGGCCCAGCTTCTTATGCCGCTGTGGCCCAAGATACAGACCCATTGTCCGGACATGAAATTCCAGATCATTCCGTTTGAGAATACGCCGGAAAACGCCAGGGAGATCCTGGGAAACTTAGGTAAGAACATTGATGTGGTGGGAGGGATTTTTGACGAAACCATGCTGGAGCTGCGGCGCTGCGCGGGACTGGAGCTGTCCCGTGAGCCCTTTTGCTGCGCGGTTTCCATTCACCACAGGCTAGCGGAAAAGGACAGGCTTAAGCCGGAAGACCTGTATGGGGAAAACCTGATGCTTATGCGCCGGGATTGGAGCCATTATGTGGACCGGCTTCGGGACGACATCTGGCAGAATCACAGCCGGATCCATATTGTGGACTTTGATTTTTACAGTATGGAGGCTTTTAACCGATGTGAGAACAGCAATGACGTTCTGCTTGCCATACCGGGATGGGCCAGCGTACATCCGCTTTTGAAGGTGATCCCGGTGGAATGGGAACACAGCATTCCCTTCGGCCTGCTCCATGCTCCCCAGCCTTCCGGGATCGTGAAACAGTTTCTGGAGGCAGTGAAGGCGGCGGTACAGTAATTTGTGTCTGCTTTATAGTACGGCCGGGAACGGAGGCTTTCATCTCTGAGCTGAATGCAGGGGGAATGGATTAAGCAAATAGAAAATGATCAGGAAAGGAACCGGATACCGAAAGGTATTTCGGTTCTTTTTTGTCCGGATTTTTTGAATCAAGTTATAACCATTGGGTATCAGCTGATGAACAAAGGGAGACTTCTCCTCATGGTCCGCCTTATTTATAATTGATACAGGTAAGGGGACGCAATAACAGGAAGGAATGGTGAAGGGTGAACAATTTTATTTTTGAAAACGGGACAAAGGTATTTTTCGGGAGAGGCTGTGTGAAAGAATACCTGGCCTGTCTCACAAAGGGATATGGGGATACGGTCATGCTTGCCTATGGAGGCGGTTCAGTCAAAAAGAACGGGGTCTATGATGAAGTGACTGCCATTTTAAATGGGGCGGGAAAAGAGATTGTGGAGTTTCCAGGCATAATGGCCAATGTCACCTATGCCAAAGTCCTGGAAGGAGCGGAAGTTGCCAGAAAACATCATGTGGGGCTGATCCTTGCTGTCGGCGGCGGTTCGGTGATGGACTGCTGCAAAGCAATCTCCATGACTGCCCGGTATGAGGGGAATCCATGGGAAAATTTCTGGGCAAGGCCCGGAATCTTTGACTTTGAGCCTTTGCCTTTTGGGGTGGTGGCTACGGCGGCGGGAAGTGGAAGCGAATGCAATGGAAGATCAGTCATTACCAATGAAGCGTTAATGGTGAAGACCGGGCGGGACTATCCTAAATGTAATCCGAAGTTCGCCCTCATGGACCCGGTTTACACATACAGCGTTCCCAAATTCCAGATGATATGCGGCGGCTTTTCCGTCCTTTCCCACATCATGGAGAGCTATCTTGGTGGGCCGGATGAGGACAATGTTTCGGACGACCTTGCCGAGGCCCTTATGAAAAACGTGATCCGCAGTCTTCGCAGAGCAGTCAGGAATCCGGAGGACTATACGGCCAGAGGCAATCTGATGTGGGTTGGGGCAATGGCGGAAAACCGAATCATCAGACTGGGAAAGCCCGACCATTTCCAGTGCCGTCAGATGGCGTATCAGCTTGAGGCGTACACGGGATGCAGTCACGGCGCCGGGCTGGCGGTGCTGCTGCCTGTGTACTGCCGTCACATTTATACGAGCGGGCTGGCGAAGTTTAAGCGGTTTGCTGTGGAAGTGTGGGGGATTACGCCTGGGGAAAAGACGGAGGAAGAAATTGCCTGTGCCGGAATTGACGGGCTGGCGGATTTTATCCGGGAGATTGGGCTGCCCGCAGACTTGAGGGAATTGGGAGTTGATGAGAATACGGACTTAAGAGCCATTGCCGATTCCAGTGCCATGGTTTCCGGAAGCTGCGCAAGATTGACACAAGGGGAAATCCTTAGAATATTCCAGGAGTGTTATGGGGAGGACTGCTGAAAAACGGCTGTTTTCGCATGATTGCCCCAATAGGAGTCCCGTGGTTTATACCGCAAGGTATATACTGGATAACGAATGGTGACTTCTGCGGATCATAAGTATCCTTTATAATAAAGACAGATGAAAAAGAGGAGGAATTTAATTATGAAAGCATTACTTGTAAACGGAAGCCCAAGGAGAAACGGATGTACTTACACGGCGCTGACGGAGCTGGCGAAGACCTTGGAGGCAGAGGGGATTGAGGCGGAGATCGTCCATGTGGGAAATAAAGACATCCGGGGCTGTATTGCCTGCCGGAAATGCCACAGTGAGGGGGAGCAGGGAGG
>OFGX01001532.1_pt1 | contig 13654 bp, 11 predicted proteins | sample 1521831 | NCBI WGS metagenome assembly OFGX01 (sample SAMEA3504080, study PRJEB24116) | mouse gut metagenome | biome: mouse gut; feature: mouse-associated habitat; material: faeces | place: Denmark | collected 2011
CCGGCGACGATGCCGCTCATCCGGCACTCTTCCCCCAACTCCTCATACTGGCGCCATGGCGCCGCGGCTCTGGAATGGGATGCCCGGCTTCTCGCTTTTTTCGAACTGTAATCATCATCCGTAAGGAGCATTCCGCCTACGGAACCTGTGATGATCTTGTCACTGCCGAAACTTAAGATGCCGTAATCGCCGAAAGAGCCGGTCTGCTTTCCGTTAACCTTTGCGCCCAGGGACTCTGATGCATCCTCGATGAGGAGCGCGCCGTGATCTCTGCAGATTTCCCGGATCTTCATGATCTGCCCGGGAAATCCGTATGCGTGGTTCATCATCACAAGCTTTACGTCGGGATAACGCTGAAACGCGATCTCCAGCACTTCCGGATCCATTGACCAGTCCTCGTCCGAGGCATCCACAAACACGGGTTCCCCGCCCTCACTGACGATGGAATCCGCCATTGTGGACGATGCAAAATCCGAACAGAACACGCGCTTTCCCTGCAATGCCCCCACTGTTCCAAGACTGCCTGGAGCAGATACTGCTGCGCTGCCGTAGAGCCGTTCTGCGGCAAGCTTCACCGCCATGTGCATTGCCGCGGTGCCGGAATGGAGTGCCACCGCATGTTTTACGCCGATGTATTCCGCCGCTTCTTTTTCCAGCCTGGCCGTGTTCCTGCCAGTAAACCCTTCGTCAAATGCCTGGTTTATGAACGTTTTTTCATCGCTGTGCATGGTTGGCGATGCAAGTCTTACCCGCCTTTCAAATGTTCCTTTGTTCTGAAAAATACCTTTGAACCTTGGTTGTTCTCTGATGCACCTTGCTGCAATGTCTGTCATATTCGCTCCTTTTCGCATATATGCAAGCAAGGAACTGTATGGAAATATCTTGTCTATTTCTCTGACTGCGCAGGTCAAAAAGCCTTGATGCAGCCCGCTGCGCCTGCGTTTTTTGACCTGTACACGCGAAAAAACATCTCGCGCAATCTGCACAAGTTATTTCCTGCAGTTCCTAACAATGAGTCTATTCTATTAAAATGCAATAAGGGGTTGCCGGTAAATTCCCGCAGCCCCTTTGTATGATAGGATCTTATTTATTGATCTTTTCTGATCTGATGCTTCCCCTTTTGGGCATAGCTTCGCCATCCGCGGTGTAAAATTCCTCTTTTCATCATCTGTCATACATTTAAGCCCGCTGATTTTTGGGCAGGCTTCGCCACCCGCAGGCTTGATGAATCCTCTTTGGAATCTTATCCCACGCTCATGATACGCGCTATGACCAGAATCAGGGGTGGGGTAACGTATACAGCGACTACCCGTCCGTCATCATATTTTCTATCTTTTCTTATTTTATGAATGCATGATTCGTTTCTCCTGTTTCACTGGCTTATCTTTTCTTCTCTTGTTGCTTTGATCCCATCATCATGTTCCGGAGTCTTTCCAGATTCACTTCTGTACCGTCATGCAGCACCATCGGCGCGCCATTGTCATCCGGAAACCAGTAGCGTTTAGGCTTCACTTCAAACCCTGCCCTTACGGCGTGTCCGTTGATCCGGATGTCCAGATAGGCTTTCCGGTCATGGACATTTACATTGGTGATGCGGTTCTCGTATGCTTTCAGCGGCCCTTTCATGACCACATACTTCCCGCCTTCGCGGTATCCGTATGACATCCTCAGAACGCCTTCTTCGGGGATTCTTTGCGTTACTGCCGCCATTTCCTCTTCCTCGGTTCTGCCGCCTTCGTCTCCACGCGGGCCGTTTTTTCCTGCCGCGTCTTTGCCAACTTCACAATCCATATCGTCTTTTCCGCAAGTCAGCAGGAAATCCAAAAATTCTGTCTCATCTTCTTTCAAATCCATCCGTACATATTTGTATGCACCGATTTCATCCTCTGTCCCGACAGCAGCGCCGCTGGAAATCTTTTTTTCAGTTATGCGGAGTTCTTTGATGAAAGAAGCTACGTCCTTCCTGTGTTCTCTTATGAAATGATGGAGTTCCTCCGGTTCCATATCGGAACGGATAAACAGATATCCGGGGAAAAGCGCCCTGATCTCCGTCTCTTTTTTGTCGTGTCTCCACAGCTCTATGCAGGGATAAAACACCGTGCCCCTTCCTTCCGGAAGTTTTTTCTTAAGTACCGTTGTTACTTCCCATTGCTTTAATGTCTGCGTGTAGAGGACACAGTAATGGGACTGATTATCCTTGTCATTTTGCTTCATTGATCATCGTCCTAAATCATGGATTTTACTGTCTATGGGCCGATGAAGCTTCAGTTTCGAATCGCAGATTGCAACCATCTGCGAGAAACTTTATAGCATATCTCGACATTTGTTACAATACACCTAACAGGTAGATTTGTCAACACCCATTTTTTCCCTGCTGGAATCGCATTGATGCCGGCGGACTTTTCTTTTACCGATCTGGAAACTTTCCAAATTTTCATATACAGAAATTACAATCTTGCATCTACAACAAAAAAGGTCAAAACATTATGACCGGACACAGACACTGCAGAACAGTAGCTCTTCAAAGTCGTATAGCTAGAAGGGATAAGGTGATTTTTAAAGTGATAAGGTGGTTTAATTAGTCGGTCTGTTTTTCACGAATCCTGTTTTCACGGGCTTTTGAAGGCTTTCTCGCAGATGGTTGCAATCTGCGAGAAAATTGTTGAATAGTTGTGCTCTTTCAAAGTGTCATTTCATTTATTTTTTCCAATTGGTCAATTTAGAGTGAGTAAAGATAATGTAATGAAAATTATTGATTTTTTCATTGCGTTTTGTAAGTGCCTCAAAAGATGGCGTAGTGCATTTCCCTGCAATTCCTGTTATACTGATGAAAATCATATAACGAAAGGAGTGAAACCCGAATGGGAAATGGAAAACAGGAACCAGCCATTGCATTCGCAGAGGTATCCCGTCCTGTGAGGTCATCCTGTCCACAGCATTCCTCTCCTGCATTTGATGGAAGGTTCATGATCTACTGTCAGGGGATGAAGCTATTCATACCGGAAGACTTCCAGACAGATACACTGTTGAAGTTACTTCGGGTGATGAAGCAGCTATGATGAGGCGTTTGGCGGAAGATGCCAGCCACATATTTCTGGCATGCGGTGCCACCGATTTTCGCAAGCAGATCTCAGGACTTGTCTCCATAGTCAGCATGCAGTTCAAGCTGGACCCTTTCCAGGGAACCTGTGTCTTTATATTCTGTAATAAGAAAAGGGATTCGATCAAGGTCCTGAGATATGACAAAAACGGTTTTCTTCTTGCTGCAAAAAAACTATTGGATGGAATGAAATTCCAGTGGCCCCGTACCCCTAATGAAGTGAAGCAGATTTCCTTCCAACAGGTAGAATGGCTGCTGCAGGGTTTAAAAATCGAACAGGAAAAAGCACACCATCCGGTAAAAAGGACCTTGGAAAATTCATGTTTTTAGCTTCGTAAAGTTGACGGTAAAATCAACGGAAATCCTTGAAAATTCGGCGTTTTTTGCGCTTTTTTATATGTGTTGGAGGTGGTAAAATTTTCCGGAAAATGTTATAATCAAACAAGAGAAAACAGGAAGGGAACATACCAACAATGACACCCCAGGAGGAGCTGGCCGCATTACGCCATCTTATTGAAAAACAGCAGAAAGAGATCGCGGAAAAAGACGCGGTCATTGAAAAACAGAATGACCAGATCGAGAAACAGGGGGCTCAGCTTGAAAAGCAGCGCATCCAGATTGAAAATATGATTCAGGCGCTTCTCCAGGCGCGTAAAAAAATGTTCGGAGCTTCTACGGAAGCAACGAAGCAGGTCGAGGGGCAGCTTTTTCTTTTTGAAGAAGCGCAAAAGCTGGCGGAGCAGCTTGGTGTGGAGCAAAAAAAGATCGAGGTTAAGCCCTATACCCGGACACCACGCAAACCAGGTGTCCGGGCTGAAATGCTTGCCGGCCTGCAAACAGAAGTCGAAGAATATACCATTCCGGAAGGGGAGACCTGCAGCAAATGCGGCGGGGAACTCAAAGTGATCGGAAAGCGGATCGTCAGGACAGAAGTGGAGTTTGAACCCGCAAAACTGAAAGTCCGGCAGATTGTACAGCAGGTAGCGAAATGTACGGTATGCGGTACGGATGGGGCGGACAATCCCAATTGCCATTTCCAGAAAGCGGCAGTCCCGATTCCGCCATTGCCCCATTCCCTGTCCACCCCATCCCTGATCGCCCAGGTGATGTACCAAAAGTTCGTGATGGGGATCCCTTTCGCCCGGCAGGAAAGGGACTGGTACCGGCTGGGGCTGGTCCTGCCAAGGAATGTCATGGCAAACTGGGGCATCCGGTGCTGTCAGGAATGGCTGGAGCCTCTTTACTGGCGGATCCTTGAAAAGCTGGCAGCATGCGGCGTGCTCCACATGGATGAGACCAGGATCCAGTGCAATAAAGAAGCAGGCAAGAAGGCCGGCAGTGAATCCTTCATCTGGGTCATACGCAGTGCCGCGTGCGAGGAGATCCAGGCAGCGTTCTTTTACGATTCCCAAACCCGGAACGGGGATACCGCGAAAGAACTGCTGGAGAACTTCCATGGATATCTGGTAACGGATGCTTACAGTGGATATGAGAAAGTGGAGCACATCATACGCTCACTTTGCTGGGCTCATTATTCCAGGAATATCGTTATTCCAGATATTTCCTTTAAACCTGTATAAATACTTGTTTCTAACATCAATATCTAGAATAACGATTTGATTCTTATTTTAGAAATTCAGGCATTCTTTCATCAGCATCTTCTATATCCAACTCTGCCTCTTTTATGAACCACTTATCATTCCAAGATTTTAAATGACGATTCATTGTATCCTGTGTGATTTCCGCATAAATCTGTGTTGTTTGCAACGATGCATGTCCAAGAAAATTTTTTACTACAATCATCGGAACGCCTGATTCCAGCATATGACAAGCTGTTGTATGCCTCATAGAGTGCGGCGTATACGCTTCTTCTTGAAATAAATGTGGATACTCTGCTTTTCCTCTGACGATATACTTCGCAAATATTTCCTCAATGCAGCTAACACTCATTTTTTCATGTGTCTGACTGGAAAATATATGTTTTCCCTTTCCAATGCTTATCTTTCTGTGTTCTATATATTTTCTTAGAATATCTGATGCCTGTTTTGGAATGCCGATCCATCTTACCTTCTGTCCTTTTCCTATAATGTTCACGGATGCCCTGTCTGAATAAAACTGAACAGCACCTACGGTAAGGTCACATACTTCCTGGGCTCTTGCGCCACTCGCATACATAAAACATAAAAGTGTTTTATCTCTGACACCAATCTCTGAAGCGGATGGCAGATTGAACAAAACTTTTAATTCCTCTCTTGAAAAGAAACTTCGTTTTGATTTCTTTCCTTTTTTTCTGGGAACCTTTGAAATACTGGTTCTAAATATTGTGGCCGCTTCAAAATCCCGATTCTGTGCGTAATCGGCAAATGCCGTAAGCGCGGATAATCTATGGTTTCTTGTTGTTATACTACATCCACGTTCGTTCTCCAGCCAATCTAAAAATCCGGCGATCGTGGCTGTATCCAGCATTACAAATGATATCTGTCCGGCTTTTATTCCTTTTTTAGAAAACAGATACTCTATAAACAACCGAAACACAGTTTTATATGATTTGATCGTAGAATCCGCCAATCCTTTGGCTGTCGGTAAATATATCTTAAAATAATACTCAAGCATTTCTAAAAATGAAACCGATTTATTCCTCATAGTCCACCTCCGGAAGAATGTCTTCCATAAATGAACCAAAAGCATCAATTGACTGGGGATACATTTCATTGCTGAATTTTAAATATTTTGATGTTTCTTCCAAGCTGTCATGCCCTAAATATATTGACAGATAAGGAACTGTATCGTTAAGCTGCCTGCCGTTTCTTTCTGACTGGGCAAAAGACTTAAACGCGAAAACATGTCTGAAACAATGTAAGCAGGGACCTCTTTCATAACGATCTCGATTTTCAAGTTTTATGTTATTCATCTTTAAAATCTTCGAAAACCTATACTTTACAGCACTATGGGAAACAGGCTTATCAATCACCGCCGATGGAAACAGCCACGCGTCTTTCTTTCCCAGTAATCCCAATGCCATACAATACCTCACCAAAATATCTGTCATTGTTTGATCCATTGGAACCAGGCGCTGTTTATCTCCTTTTGTATGGATCATTGTCAGAATCCCATTTTCAAGATCAACCTCTTTCATTTTCAGATTTATAGTCTCACCGATTCTTAAACCGCAGCTATAAAGCAATCTCAGGATCACAGGAATCTGAACCGCAATGTAAGGATTATCCTTTGCTTCTTTTATAACAAGATTATCCGCGGTATTAAAAATAAGTTCTAACTCTTCGTCACTAAATATGTATGGGACATAATCCTCACGAACTTTAGGCACCGGTGGATAATAGCATCTATAACCACATGACATCAGAAATGCTAAAAATTGTCTAATGACAATGATCTCATTTTCCTTTGCACTGCTTTTTCCTTTCAATGTCGCAATCCATCCATTGAGCAACATTTCTGTCAGATCTGATTTTTGTTCCATGATTGGTTCTAAATATCTGTCAAACCGCTTTAAATAACAAAGTTCGTGCTTTATGGCACTTTCACTTAAGACCGTTACTCTTAATTTATAATACAGTTGAAGTTCATTACGAAAGCAAGAGATAAAATGACTCATACGCTCCTCCTTCCGTAGAGAAAGTCAAGGAAGGATCCATCCGCTGCAGGGGCAGCTATCGCATACTCCCGCAAGTGTTTGATATCAACTTTCGCATAATGTTTTATCGCGTCTGGATCCGTGTGGCCTAATATTTTTCTGATGGTCTCATAGGGGATATCATCATTGACCATGGAGGTCGCCAGAGAAGACCTCAGGGCATGTGGTCCATGCTTTTTTTCAGCATGGTCAATCCCTGCCATGTTCAGATGATCGTTAACAATATGCCGGATTATGTTTGTAGTTATACGGCTATATGGTGCTGATAAACTATGGAACACGTACCCATCATCATATCTTTTATGTTTAATATGCGTGGTTAAAGCGTTCTTTAATTTATCAGGCATCCTCACAGACAGAGGAATCTTCGTTTTTTCCTGGATCAGATTGATCTCACCTGAATGAAGATCAATTTCATCATAACGCAGCTTAGCAATATCTCCCGACCTTAGGCCTATACGTGTTGCCAGCAATAGAATGGCAATATTTCTTTGGCCTGTAATAGTAGATATATCAATAGAGCTCTCAAGCGCCTGGATTTCTTTGATCAAATATGTAGTGGGAATGACATTTGGCTTCTTTGCTTTGGGGACGATTCCTGAAAAATCAATAGAGGTTAAACTTTCAGAATACAGAAACCTTAAAAACATCCTGATAACTGGATAGGCATCCTTGTTTTTAAAACATAAGCAAACCTTTGTCACTATAGTCGTGGATAGCATTGAAATATCTGTACAACCATGTGGTTCCAGCTGATTCAAAAAAGTAGTACACCATCGTTGTTTGGCATAAACAGTGTCATTGGAATTGCCTTTATTCCGGCATTCTTCAATAAATCTCTTTAAAAGATCCACATAACGTGAATCTACAATTTCATGTTCATTTCCATGATGGCATCTATACGGATTACCTTCCAATAGATCGTTCAGCCGTCTGATAGCACACAAATGAGCATTGAGCGAAGTATAGGAATATTTTTTGCGTGAATGGAGTTCTTCCAGAAAGGTTTCTCCTACATAATGCGTATACTTGGCAATCCCCTTCCCCGACATAAACTTTTCTACACGCTTATAGAATCTTCTGTAATTTGTAACTGTGGATTCTAAGTAATTGTGTTCCTGTAGTTGCTGGATAACTTTTTCCGTTAATTCATAAAATTGATTTGATCGTTCTTGCATAAATACCTCCTAAAATCTGATTAATGTTTCAATCTAATTATAAAGGAAAGTATTGTTATTCAAGATATATATTGATAGTATCCACAATTATGCGGCCACTTGGCGATTTCCAGAAATAACGATATTCCTGGAATAATGAGCCTTATTCGAGTTCTTAGATAAGGCTCATGTCCGTAGATATTTTATAGAGAGCATCCCTTTGGATAACAATGGAAAGGAGTTATCCGGATCCAAAGGAGCCGAAGGACGGGAATTTATCAATCTCCTGTTCAAGGCAGAGCAAGAGATCAAAGACCTTTCCTATGAGGAAAAGAAGCAAAAGCGTCAGGAGGCGTCACGGCCCATCCTGGACGCCTTTTGGTCGTGGGTTGAAAAAACCTCAGCATTAGCCACCACAAATGAGAAGCTTACGAAGGCCCTGGTCTATGCCCAAAACCAGAAAAAATATCTGGAAACCTTTCTGGAAGATGGACGCCTGCCGATCTCAAACAACCTATGTGAAGCAACGATCCGGCCATTTGCCACAGCAAGGCGGGCATGGCTCTTTGCGGATACTCCGAAAGGGGCCAAGGCGAACGCGATCCTCTATACTCTGGTAGAGAGTGCCAGAGCCAATCAGCTGAATGTGTTTGAGTACCTGAAATATCTTCTGGCAGAGATCCCGAACAGCGGCTATTTAGAGCATCCGCAGATTCTGGATGAATACCTGCCCTGGTCCAAGTCACTGCCGGAGCAATGCCGGCTGGAGCGTACGATAAAAAGTGTTGCTAAATAGCCAAGAACCGGACCTCGATCGACAGAAGTCGATGGGTCCGTTTGTCTGTCATTTACAACAACTATGCAGACATAAACCTTCTATTTCCTCACCTCATTTCTCATTCTTCCCATCTGCTCAGGATAAAGAAAAAACAAACGTTTCAATAAATAATGATTTCAGTATAACAAATCTATGTGAGATTTACTAGACGCCATCTTTTGAAGCGCTTACATTTTAACCTTGCTGGTTTTCGTGATTCCACAATTTTATAATTCACACATATTTCCAGACGGATCTGGATAATCTGGGTTCATTCCCGTCAAAATAGGATCTCCAGAAACTATTACCATGGTCAGAATCCATACCGGAGTCCTGTCGTACAAATCGTCCAGGTGTGTCCACTTAGTAGAAACTACTGGGTGGATTTTTTGTCAAAGTCCAAATGAGTTTTTGCTTATAGAAGAAATCATTACTTGGTAAGTGAGGAACAGTTTATCAAATGCTGATCGTTTTGAACAGGTACAGATTCTTTCCTGCTTACGAAGTATAGGGATTATACTTCCCGTGTGCAGTATCATACAGTATTCTCAACAACTTAATATTTCCTCTGAAAAGGCTTATCTTGGTAGGAGGCTTTCCCTTCTTAGGATATGCTCTTGTAACGGGAATCTCACAAGCTTTCATATCTATCTGCGTTGCTCTGACAGAAAGATAGGCAAGAAGCTCGTATCCCATAAAAATATCACGTAACGGCTTCACCCTTTCATCAGTCAAATAATTCGCCGAATAACCTCGATATGCATTCGTTGTGTCCGTAAAATGTTGGTGTGCGGTTAGTGATATTAACGGCGCATGGATCATTCGTATTGCAATTAGTCGAGATAAAGGTGTATTAATTGCTAACCCGCCCTTAATGAATCTGGAACCCTGAACATAGTCATATCCCTGCTCCAATTTCTCAATAAATCTGGGAACATCCTCAATACTGTCCTTATTATTCCCATCAACCGTAATGATCCCTTTATAGCCACGTTCCAATGCCCACCAAAATCCAATTCGAAGCTGTGCGCCTTGCTTTCCGGAGTCTTTCTTTATCAACAATGTATTAACACATAAGCTCCTCAATATTTTTTCATCTGTACTTCCATCCGTCGAACCACCATCACAAATAACAATATCTGCTTGCTCTGAAACTCTATGTTTACTTGCTCTAAGAAGTTCTTTATGGATTCTGTTACTTTCATTGATAATAGGAATAAGAATGACATATTCTTTTCTCTTTCCACAATATTCACAACACTCAAATCTAGGAACGCCTGGCTTCTTTTCAATTATCATTGGAATACTTCCTTAACATACTTCAAACTCTCGTAGATATCCTGTAGACCAGACTCATTATTCATCTCCAACGACACAAATCCCGCATATTGAATTTCGTGCAAAAAATCCCGAAGATTACGATGTAATCCATGCTTCTTAATTACACCAAGCCCTGGTTCACTTATATGTACATGATGAATTAAATGTCCTTTCTTACTCAAAACATCTACTGTTTCATCATTTTCTACCATTGCTCCGGCATCAAGGTTAAGTCTAATACCTTTTGAAACAATCCTCTCGATAAAGCTTATCGTCTCTGAAGTAGAATTTAGAAAATTCGTATTATAAATAGCTGGATTTGGCTCTATTGCAATAACCGTATCATGCTCATACGCATAATCACCAAGCTCTTGAAAGAATATTTTTGCCGTCTCCTCGTCTCCATCCTCTGGTATGCACCGATTCTTTGGACATCCAAATACCAAATTTTTGCATCCTACTGCTTCTGCAAAGTCAACTGCCTTTTTAGTATAATCAATAAGCCCCCGTCGATCTTCTTCACTCCCAAATATCTTCTCTATACGCCCATACCATATCGACTGCATGGACGGAATTAACAATCCATATTTCAATTCTAGTTCATTTTTCCATTTTTTTGCCTCCTCGATATGATCATATGGACTGTTAGAAACGATCCTTGTAGGTGCGATTTCTATACCTGAAAAGCCAAGTTCAACAACCTTTTTGTATATACTTTCATCATCCTCAGATCTCCAAGCGATATTACTAATTGATAGATGAAACACGGTCTCTTACTTCCACTCTTTCATGAATTGATTTATATCTTCAAGTTCCTGTTCTTTTGTTATAAGATATCCGTCACTTCCGCCCAACTCCCCTGCATGGATACTTCTAATATCATAATCATACGGATTATCTTTAAGCTCATTTTTCCAGTCATACATTTCCGTAACATATTCATAGACCTCCTTGGCTGTTACCGGAGGCGTAGAGATATTTAAGGTACTAATCCCATATTTAAGGGCAACAGAAATATCATTCCATAACCTATTCAGATTATAAAACTGATAACAGCTCCTACTATCAGTAAAAGATAGTGCATTAAAGTCATTATGTTCAAAAAATTTCTTTAAGTCAGCAATGTTAGAATCATAGTTCAGTTTATAATATCCATTATCTGCAAGTTTATAGCCTAGCTCTATTAATTTGGATTTTTCATAGAGTTCCTTGTATTTCTCCTTTTTTAGCATTATAGGAATGATAAAATGCAAATCAAACAAAAAATTTTTTCTTAATCCTGTTCCATACAATGCTGGCAGACGAATTATCAATGCATTGTCCCAATCCTCTCTTATCCATTCCTCAAGCTGAAGTCTGTTTCTTCCGTATGCGGAAAGTTTATCAGGCTTAGTTTCAGTATTCTCGTCTACATGTTTAGGATGTGAATAAACTGCTATGGTTGAAATCAAGACAAGTTTATGCGGATTAATTTTTCTTATATTCTCTCTTGCTATTTTCATAAAGTTCAGATCTGCATTAGGATTTGAATTTGCTAAAAACATAGCAGACGGAATTCCTGCATATATACAAACCTCAGGATTTGAAGAATAATGTAATGTAATATCTGTGGAATGGCATGTCATATCAAATTTGTGTGACTTTATCAAATTACCACCAACAAAACCGGTTGAACCAACAAGTAAATCCTTCATATAATTTTTATTTTTGTATCCTTTCTATACTCTCAATAAGATATTTCTGCTTATGAAAAATCATATCCAGATTCAAACTCATATACTTTATTAGAATACTTAGAATAAAGAACAAGCCAAGGAATCCGAACGATATCACAAGCATTGTAGTTGTCCATCCGGCAATGGGCTTACCTATACAATAAATAACTACCGTGTATGCCAACTCCGCAAAAGCAACAATAGTCATAAAAAACGTTATTCCTATGCTGATTCTATATCCTGCATTTGTGTAAAGTGCTAAACTATCTATCGCAAGGGATATCCTATTCTTCTCTTTACTCTGCACCTCTCCCTCAAAGACAATGTAACCCATTTTAAGGCCTGACGCAGCATAGGATGCTTTTCTGTACGGCATGAACGAAGTTAACATATGTACTCTATTTAGTGCTCTCCTCGTAACTATACGGAATGCATCTGTCTGTAATTGGTATATAGATTTGCTGTTGGCATTGAAAATCCTATAAAAAAAACTGCTACTTCTACGCACATGGGTTGGACATACACAAACTATATCGTTGCCCGCAATTACATGCTGATATGCCTCATAAATCAGTTTTACATCATAAGGTAACTGCATAGAGTCGAACTCATAAACAAAATCGCCTATGGCTGCATCAATCCCAGCATTCATCGCTTCTTCCCGACCATGATACAGACTCATATGAAGTATCGTGATTGGCTTATCTATGTCCTCTGCCCATTTCTTCAATATCTGGACACTCTTATCCGTACACACATCGTCAACCACTATTAACTCATAATTCCGAAAAAAATTATCAAAGGTATTTTTTATCTTGTCAAAAAATTCCAACACCTGTTTCTCACTATCATGCAGGTACAATACGGCAGATATAAAACTATTCTCCTTCTGAAAATCATCCATTAAGCAACACCTCATCAAGGTCATATACTGTATTAATTTTCCCTGAAAGCACACTCACCAAGGTTGGCCCGATAAAATGCTTTCTTATCATTGTGGGTCTGGAATCATCAATTTCACTGTCAATTAGAATTGGTTTCATACTGAAGAGGCTGTTATGATATTTGAAGTCATACTCTTCTCTCAGATATTTTTTAGCCAACTGACTCATATATATCCAGGCGCTATAGGGCTTCGTTACACATTCATTACAATTATAAGTCCTCCCTGGAGCACATTTCTCATTACTGTTATCCTGACAATGGAAAGTTGCTTCCCTCTCATAACTAGTCTCATGCGGGGTAAAAGTCACGCTAGTCAAGCTGTGAAGACCTGATTTTCCGAATGGCATCAAACTGAAAAATGGACCATCCATAACAGTGATGCCGATATTCTTAAGTCTCTCACTAACAGTACATAATATTATTTCACACTTTTCATACTTGATTTTGAATGGATTCACCCCCCCATCTATGACTTTTAGCACGTCATTAACAGACGCATAAGCGGCATTCAAGATAAAAGAAGATTCTGCCTCAAGTTCTTGCGCAGTCACCCTCCACACGCCGCCTAATCTCCTAATGATCTGGGGAAAATGATTATAAACAATTTTAACATTTGACAACTTAGACAACTTACCAAGTAACCAGTTTTTAAGAATCTGTGCATCGTAAGAATATTCTCTGGTCAAAAAGGCTCCATCACACATCCCTGGTCGGAAGTACTGTTCTACATCAACCATAGAGCATGGGATATGTACATTTTGACAAAAATACTTAAAATCTTTTGCACTGGTCCAGCTTAAATTACTACTAGTAGCATATATCTGTTCAAATGACTGATTAATACAAAAATAGAAGTCATTACAAAACCGTTCGAAATATCCGGCACTCTTGGGTGTAGATAAAATTTCTGAGTAATTATCTGACAATTTAAGCACCTGCATACAC
>OFGX01001534.1_pt1 | contig 13651 bp, 15 predicted proteins | sample 1521831 | NCBI WGS metagenome assembly OFGX01 (sample SAMEA3504080, study PRJEB24116) | mouse gut metagenome | biome: mouse gut; feature: mouse-associated habitat; material: faeces | place: Denmark | collected 2011
AGAGTACGACCTTGCCAAGGTCGGGGTCGCGGGTTCGAACCCCGTCTGTCGCTCTTAGAAAGAATCGGATAAGTGAGTATATCATTTATCCGATTTTTTTCGGTTGTTTTCTTGTTCAAAAAGTGATATCCTTAACTTAGAGTGAATCTGCAAAAGATATTAGAGTTCAGAAAGGAGAATGCCATATGGGATTTTTAACAGGAAAGACAGCAATTATTACAGGAGGAGGACGTTCGGTCTTGAGTGACGGCAGATGCGGTTCCATCGGCTATGGGATTGCGACTGCATATGCGAAGGAAGGCGCGAACCTTGTAATTACGGGGCGGAACGTCAAGAAGCTTGAGGATGCGAAGGAAGAGCTGGAGCGTTTGTACGGCATCCGGGTGCTGACGGTTGCCGCCGATGTAAATGCACATGCCGACAATCAGGCTGTAGTGGAAGAGGTAGTGCGGCAGACCATGGAAGCATTCGGAAGGATTGATGTGCTGATCAATAATGCCCAGGCTTCCGCCTCCGGCGTGACGTTGGCGGAGCATACTACGGACCAGTTTGACCTGGCACTGTATTCCGGCCTTTATGCGGCCTTTTATTATATGAAGGCATGTTATCCGCACCTGGTGGAGACGAAGGGAACCGTCATCAACTTTGCGTCAGGCGCCGGCCTGTTCGGCAATTACGGGCAGTGTGCTTACGCGGCGGCGAAGGAAGGCATTCGCGGCCTGACTCGTGTGGCGGCCACCGAGTGGGCCAGGGACGGTGTGAACGTGAATATTATCTGCCCGCTGGCATGGACGGCGCAGCTTGAGAACTTCGAGAAGGCTTATCCCGACGCCTTCAAGGCAAATGTAAAGATGCCTCCCGCAGGGCATTATGGTGATGCCGAGCTGGAAATCGGACGTGTCTGTGTGCAGCTTGCATCCCCTGATTTCAAGTATATGACCGGCGAGACCATTACGTTGGAAGGCGGCATGGGCCTGAGGCCGTAAGAAACCGAATTCGAATTACTTCGGAAATCACGGGATCCTGCGCACAAGTGCAGGATTCCGGTTCAAGACCGTCCAGGGCTTGGGCGTAAAAGGGCTGTGCGGATGCAGGGGGAAGCATATGGGAACTTATCTGAATCCAGGCAATAGTGGTTTTGAAAAGATAAGAAACAGTATATATGTAGATAAGAGCGGGCTGATTGAAGCAATTAACCGAACGATAGGGACCATGCAGAAGCTGACTTGTATCAGCAGGCCGCGCCGCTTCGGGAAATCTTTTGCAGCTCAGATGTTATGCGCTTATTATGATAAAACATGTGATTCCGCTGTGCTGTTTGACGATCTTGAGATTGCAGAAGTGCCGGGCGGCTCCTATAGGAAGCATTTGAATCAATATGATGTCATTTACCTGGATATGACCAATATTATGGGCGAGTCGAAAAAGGACGATATCGTGTCCTATATCAGGCGAAAAGTATCGGAAGAACTGAAAGACGCATATCCTGCATTGCAGGTAGATGAGGAGTCTTTTTCCACTACACTGATCCGCACCGCGGAGTTGGCTGGAAACAAGTTTATCATGATCATAGACGAGTGGGATGCGCCCATAAGGGAGATGCAGGAGATTCAGAAAGCGTATCTTGACTTTTTACGATCTCTTTTTAAAAGCAGCGGTACGACGGACAGAATTTTTGCAGCCGTCTATATGACAGGTATTCTTCCGATTAAAAAGGACGGTTCAGAGTCGGCAATTTCCGATTTCTGGGAATATTCGATGCTGGAACCGGGAGAATTTCAGCCTTATGTGGGCTTTACGGAAAAGGATGTAAAAAAACTTTGCGGGGAGCATCGTTTGGATTTTGAAGAGGCAAAAAAGTGGTATGACGGATATTCCTTTGACAATGTCTCTTCTGTCTATAACCCTTATTCCATTATGAAAGCCGTTATTCTAAAAAAATTTAAGTCTTATTGGAGGATGTCATCTGCAGCGGATGCACTGGAAGATTATATTTCAGGAGACTATGACGGATTATTTGTGGCAGTGCTGGAGCTGCTGGGGGGGTTTCGGATTCCGGTTGATACAGACGGTTTCAATAATGACTCTAAATTGATAAAAAACAGAGATGATATGCTGACATTGCTGATACATCTGGGTTACCTGGCATATGACGGTGAAGAGGAAACTGTCCGGATTCCAAATGAAGAAATCAGGATTGAATTCTCGAAAGCGATTCGAGAAGTGAAAAGCAGCGAGTCCGTTATGCGTTTGTGTGAAAGCAGGCAGTTGATTCAGGATACCATCCAGATGAAGGAAGCGGCAGTGGCGGCGCAGGTGGAGAGAATTCATGCGGAAATGACAGATCCCATGCATTATAATAATGAGCAGTCCCTGCGCAGTGTGATACAGATTGCTTATTACAGCTATTCTGATTATTTCCTGAAGTTTGAGGAACTGCCTTCTGGCGACGGGTATGCCGACGTTGTCTATTTCCCGAAGAAGGGTTCGCGGATGCCTGTACTGATAATAGAATTGAAATGGAATCAGTCTGCGGAAGGAGCGATCGCGCAGATTAGGGATAAGAGATATTTTGATGCGCTGAAAGGCTACGGAGGGGATATTTTGTTGGTAGGTATCAGCTATGACAGGGATGCGGGAAAGAATAAGAGAAGGCATAGCTGTGTGATCGAAAAGATTGATTGTAACAGCTTAGCAGGCATAAAGACTGAGAAGGGACGATAGCATGGAAGTCAAATTACAGAACCTGACGAAGAAATTTCCGGGCCGGGACAGAAAAAAACGCCTTGAAGTGGTTGCGGTCAATGATTTTACCTTTGAAATTCCGGACGGCAGGCTGATTGGCCTGCTGGGACCGTCTGGCTGCGGTAAAAGCACCACGCTGAACCTCATCAGCGGATTGGTGAAGCCCACCAGCGGCAGGATATTCTTTGGGGATGACGATGTTACCGATTTGCCGCCGGAACACAGGGGCATCGGGCTGGTATTTCAGAACTACGCCCTGTATCCGCATCTCACCGTGCGGCAGAATATTACATTTCCGCTGGAAAATCTGAAGGGGAAGGACAAATTGACCAAAGCGGAGATGCTTGAGAAAGCCATGGAGGCGGCCAGGCTGGTGCAGATAGAGGAGCTGATGGACAGGAAGCCGGGAGAGCTTTCCGGCGGGCAGCAGCAGCGTGTGGCAATTGCACGGGCTTTGGTGAAGCGGCCCAAGGTGCTTCTGCTGGATGAACCGCTCTCCAATCTGGATGCCCGCCTGAGGCTTCAGACCAGGGAGGAAATCAAGCGGATTCAGCGGGAAACAGGCATTACCACTATCTTTGTGACCCACGACCAGGAAGAGGCCATGAGCATTTCCGACATGATTGTCGTTATGAAAGACGGTGTAGTCCAACAGATTGGAAAGCCCCAGGAAGTTTATGACAATCCTGTCAATTTGTTTGTGGCAAGGTTTCTGGGGACGCCGCCCATCAATGTCTTTGAGGGAGGTGTCAGGGACGGCAGGCTTTATATCGGAGAGGACGCCGTGATGGAGCTTAAGCAGATGCAGGAAGCCTGTTATCCCGGGATGCCGGGTAATGTACCAAACCAGGAGAGGGAGATTGCAGTATCCGGAACCGAAAGGGTCTACGCTGCGGTCCGTCCGGAAGGCTTTCGGCTGCGGGAAGAAGGCCCGCTGCGCTGTGAGCTGAGCGGTGTGGAGGTGATGGGGCGGGATGTCAGTGTGGTTTCCAGGAACCGGGCGTGTCTGAATACGCCCATTCGTTCCATAATCGGGACCGAGAGCATGGACGGGAATTTTTCCATGGAGCGCCTTTTTTCCACGCAGCGGCCTGTCGCCGCGGGGCAGAGGACCGGGAAAAAGGGCGGCGAGGCGGCAGATGCGGCGGAGCGGGCAGAGGGAAATACCGGAGATTCCGAGGAAAGGAATATTGTCAGGTTTGAGTTGATTCCGAGAAAGGTATTTCTCTTTGACAGAGAGAGCGGGAATCGGATTTATTTTGACAGAGAGACGGGAGGCTGACATGAAGAAAAATCGGAACAGCGGAAGCCTGAAAGCGTGGCTGTATCTTTTGCCGGCGATTTTTTTTCTGGGGGCCTTCATGGTATATCCGCTGATTGATGTATTTGTGTATTCGTTTGAGGAGGGATATAATTCCGCATCCCAGACATATTACGGGGTGGGTTCGTACAATTATTCCTATGTACTTCATGACCCTTATTTCCTGCAGGCGGTAAAAAATACGTTTCTGCTGGTCATCATTACGGTGCCGCTGTCCACAGGGATTGCACTGCTGATTTCCGTGGGGCTGCATTCCATTATTCCGCTTAGGAATCTTTTCCAGACCGTGTATTTCCTGCCCTATGTGACCAATACGCTGGCAGTGGGACTGGTGTTTATGATTTTATTTAAAAAGACGGCATATTCGGACGGATTTGTCAACCTGCTGATTTCCTGGTTCGGAGGAAGCAGTGTTGACTTCATCGACGGACCCTACTGGGCAAAAATGTTTGTTTTATGCTTTTATACCATTTGGGTGGTAATGCCTTTTAAAATCCTGATACTGACCAGTGCGCTTTCCTCCGTCAACCAGGAGTATTACAACGCGGCGAGAGTGGACGGCACATCAAAATTCAGGACCTTCCGGAAGATTACCCTTCCCATGATTTCGCCTATGATTTTTTATCTGGTGATTACCGGGTTTATAGGCGCATTCAAGGCGTACAGCGATGCTGTGGCGCTGTTCGGGACGGATCTGAATGCGGCGGAGATGAATACAATTGTAGGGTATGTGTACGATATGCTGTACGGCGACAGCGGCGGATACCCGTCATATGCTTCCGCGGCGGCGATTATATTGTTTGCCATTGTGCTGACCATTACCTGCATCAATCTGCTGGCCAGCAACAAAAAGGTACATTATTAGGAACTGTGACAGATGACGGCTGTGCGCGGAGGACAACGGACACAGAACCGGCAGCCGAAAGCGGACAGGAAGGCAGGGAACGCGGACACGGAAGAGGCCGCCGAAAGCAGGCGTGAAGGCAGAGAACAGCGGAAACAGGTGCGGAAGAAACAGCCGGACAAGAAGGAAGGGAACAGCGGACACAGAAGCCGTAATCCGCATGTAGAACGAAATCAGACAACATACCGGGATAGCGCAGGGGGGAGCGAAGGGAATCATATGATGGGAGAGCGGAAGGAAGGCACGGCTAACGAAGCCGTGGGCCGGAACAGTGGAAGAAACGAAAAGGCGGCTGTCATAATGCCGGATACGTTAAAATCAGATATGAAAAATCCGAACCGTCAATACCGGGATTGCGGGGCGCCGGATTATGCAGGGATCGAGAAGGCTGCCAGAAATCGCCGAAAGGCGGCAGGCGCTGTCACATATGTACTTCTGACGCTCTGGGGGATTCTCGTGCTTTTCCCTTTTTACTGGATGATTCTAACTTCGGTAAAGAGCTACAGTGCGTATAATTCCGAATATATTCCTGCGTTTTTTACCTTATCGCCCACAATGCAGAACTATGCGGACGCTTTCACGGCAGTGCCGTTGGGGCGGTATCTTCTGAATACGACGATTTTTACGATAGTGACTACAGCAATTATGTTGGTGGTGATTACGCTGGCGGCCTTCGCCTTTGCAAGGCTGGAATTCAGGGGGAAAAATATTGTCTTTCTGCTTTTTCTTTCCTTAATGATGATTCCCAATGAGCTGGTCATTATTACCAATTTCGTGACGATCACTAATTGGGATATGCGCAATACATTTCCGGGACTGATACTGCCGTCGGTTACTTCGGTTTTCTATATTTATCTGCTGAAGGAAAATTTTGAGCAGATACCGGACAGCCTCTACTACGCGGCAAAGGTTGACGGTACTTCGGATATGAAATACCTGCTGAAAGTTATGGTTCCCATTTCGAAACCCACATTAATCACGGTGACCATACTGAAGGTGATAGAATGCTGGAATTCCTATGTGTGGCCCAGGCTGATTACGGACGATGAAAATTATTTCCTTGTGTCAAACGGTATTCAGGAGATCCGGGAAAACGGTTTCGGGCGGGAAAATATTCCGGCGATGATGGCGGCGGTAGTGGTGATTTCCGTTCCTTTGATCGTACTGTTTTTGATATTCCGCAGGAAGATTATGGAGGGCGTGTCAAGGGGAGGTACGAAGGGATGAGGAAACGGCGGGATGTGGATATGTCGGAGGGGTTACATACGTTGAAGGAGGCGCCCGGCAGGCGGGGAAGCAGGAAAACAGGCTGCATGGGGCGGGTAAGGAGCATGCTTTTTCGCGCCGGCATCCTGGCGTGTGCGGCATTTGCCCTGACAGGCTGCCACGGCTCCAGGGGAAGCAGCGCATTTCAGATACCCGGGGAATTTGACACTGCCAGGCAGCATGAAATCGTTTTCTGGGCAAAGAATGACACGAACAAGACCCAGACGGATATCTATGAAAAGGCCATTCGGGATTTTGAGGAGCTGTATCCCAACATCACGGTTAAACTGCGCCTGTATACGGATTATGGTAAAATTTATAACGATGTAATTACAAATATTGCTACCGATACCACGCCCAATGTGTGCATTACCTATCCGGATCATATCGCCACTTACCTGACAGGTTCGAACCAGGTCGTTCCGCTGGAGGGGCTTTTTGCCGATGAAAAATACGGGCTGGGCGGCAGCGAGGTCAGATTTGACGCGCCGGGGGCGGACGAGATTATCCCTAAATTCCTGGAGGAGTGTTCTTTCGGGGGACATTATTATGCCATTCCCTACATGCGTTCCACGGAGGCGTGTTATGTGAATAAGACTTATGTGGAAGCGCTGGGGTATACCCTGCCCGAGGTTCTCACATGGGATTTTGTCTGGGAAGTGTCCGAGGCGGCCATGGCCAGGGACGGGGAAGGGAATTACCTGGTCAACGGCCAGAAGGTGATGATCCCCTTTATCTATAAGTCCACCGACAATATGATGATACAGATGCTGAGGCAGAAAGGCGCTGGTTACTCTACGGAGGAAGGGGAGATACTGCTTTTCCACGACACCACGAAAGAACTGCTGATGACGATAGCGGAGCATACCGGGACAGGTTCCTTTTCCACCTTTAAGATTTCCGGCTATCCGGCAAACTTTCTGAACGCGGGGCAGTGCATTTTCGCGGTGGATTCCACTGCCGGCGCCACCTGGATGGGTACGGACGCGCCGCTGATAGATATCAGCGAAGACAGGTTGGTGGAATTTGAGACGGCGGTGATGGCCATTCCGCAGTTTGACACGGCTAACCCGGCTATGATATCCCAGGGGCCTTCTGTCTGTATCTTCAATAAGGAGGATACCCAGGAAGTGCTTGCATCCTGGTTGTTTGCCCAATATCTGGTGAGCAATGATGTACAGATTGCCTATTCGGAGACGGAAGGGTATGTGCCCGTGACCTCGAAGGCCCAGGCATCCGCCGAATATCAGGACTATCTTGCCAGGAGCGGCGAGGACAATCAACAGCATTACAATGTCAAGATTCAGGCGGCCAGGCTGCTGCTTGACAATGTGGAACATACTTTTGTCACACCGGTTTTCAACGGTTCCGTTTCTCTGCGCGATGCGGCCGGGCAGCTGATTGAAAATACGGTGAAATCCGTGATACGGAAGCAGACTGTGGATGATGCCTATTTCGAGAAGCTGTACGGGGACGTGACATCCCTTTACCGTCTGGACCAGAGCGGAGAGTCCGTGGCCCGCGGGAAGGCAGAGCTGGGGAAGCTTCCCCAAACCGCCGCAGTGCTGCTGTGGGCCCTGGCGGGGACATGGATTTTGATTCTGCTGTATCTGCTGTTGCGGATGGCAAAAAGGAAGAAGAATCAGTAAAAATTTCCCTTGCGGTCCGGAAAATCGGGAAGCAGACAAAGAAATTTTAAGTAAAAAAGACAAAAATCCTCCGGAAATCAGGGTTTCAAATAAGCAATAATGCTATTGCTTTCTTGGTGATATCGTGTATAATTATTTCAAAGTTCCGGGACGGGCCGCAGTGACGGCCCGGTATCCGGACCCTGTCTGACCTATCCGCTGTATGTCCGGTGATTCTATCCGGCCATGGACGGGCAGGAGGGCCGGAAAAGACAAATGGCGGCTGGCGCCATATTGCGGAACTGGAATGGAGGAGGATTATGATGAAAAGAACAAAGAAGTATGCAGCATTGTTTTTGGCAGCAGCATTGGTAGCGGCATGTGTGGGCTGCGGTACCGATGATGGAAGCTCATCCGCGGATGCAGGAAATGTGAGCACCGAAAGCGGAAGCGAAGCAGGGGATGCAGGCTCCGAAAGCGGAAGCGAGGCAGGGGATGCAGGTACTGAGAGTGGAAGCGAAGCACAGGATGAGAGCTCTGCAGAAGGCTCAGAGGCCGGTGCGGAAGGAAGCGGCGAGGAAGCTTCCCAGGAAGAGCCGGGAACCGTACTGTCTCATGCGGAATATATGGCCGCAGAGCTGAACACAGAAGTTGTGGTAGAAGCTTATGTACAGGCAAAGCAGTCCTGGTGGGAGGACAAGGCCACCATTTATGCCCAGGATGAGGATGGCGCTTATTTCTTCTATGAGACTGTCTGCTCTGAAGAGGATTATGCCAAGCTCACACCGGGAACCAAGATCAGGGTAACCGGATTCAAGACCGAGTGGGAAGGCGAAGTTGAAATCATAGATGGTACCTTTGAAATTATCGACGGAAATTATGTGGCAGAGGCAGAGGATGTGACAGCACTGCTGGGCACGGAAGAGCTGATCAACCATCAGAATAAGTTTGTGGCCTTCAAAGGTCTGACTGTAGTGTCTGTTGATCCGGAGAATGAAGCCGGTGAAGAGGCTTTCTGGTACAAAGCGGATGGTTCCGGCCAGGATGGTGAAGACTTGTATTTCAGGGCTTCCATCAATGGGGAGACCTATACTTTCACGGTGGAATCCTATCTGTGTGACAACACCACAGATGTATATGCCGCTGTGAAGGAGCTGAAGGTGGGCGACAAGATTGACATGGAAGGCTTCCTGTACTGGTATCAGGGCGTAAATCCCCATATTACTTCTGTAAAGACGGCCGAATAACCGTACGGACAATGAATGATTACACCTTGAACACAGGAAATTTTCCTGAGGTTCAGGGTGTTTTCCTTTTGGCATATCTTGGTGCCGGAATAAACTTGTATCTGCGGGGGAATTATGTTAGAATGACCTTATTCTAAGGCGTGAAGGGGTCGAATGGGCCATAAGAATGACCTTATTCTAAGGTATGAAGAGGCCGAATGCCATAAGAACGACTTTAACCTGAGGCATGAAGGGGCCGGAAGGCCATGGGACATGATTCGAAGCGTATGCGAGGAGGAATGATTATGAATCTGGTGCTTACCATAAGCCGGAGATTTGGTACCGGCGCAGGCGTGATCGCGGAGGAACTTTCCAGGAGACTGGATATTCCCGTCTATGACAAAGCCTATATCGAGCATGAACTGGAAGACGAGAATTATGCGGACGAGGCAGAAGTCATCAGAGAGCTGGCATCTCATCCATGTATCATCCTGGGGCGCTGTGCCTCGGAGATTTTGAAAGGCCAGGGCAATGTATTTAATATTTATGTATGTGCCGACAAGGAAGACCGCATTCAGCGCATCATGAAGAAGAAGGACCTGCCGTATGAGGAGGCCAGGGCCGTGCTGGATGAGAATGACAGGGCGAGAGCGGATTATTATTACCGGCATACGGGCAAGGTATGGGGAGATGTGAACAACTATCATATGATTCTTGACACTTCCCAGCTGGGCATCGGGAACTGTGCCAATATTCTCATCAAGTATTTTGAGAGAGTGGAAATTATTTAAAATAAAATCTTTTGCGAAATAAGATACATACGAAGAAGCAACTGCGTTTCCGGGGGTTGCTTTTTTGTATGCGCCTGTTCCCATTGGAATATTCTGTAAAGCGCAGTATAGGAGGGGGCAGACAGGACACATTTTTATCGGAAGGAGAATGGCCGCATGTATTTGCTTTATTTTTTGTTATGGATTATTTTTAACGGGAATTTTACCCTGGAGATCTGTGTGTTTGGCCTGATCATCGCGGCAGTACTGCTGGCCTTTTCCTGCAAATTTACGGATCACAGCCTGGCCAGGGAGCGGGAGATTTACAAAAAGTTTCCTCTGTTTACCGGATATTGCTGCGTGCTGATCAGGGAGATCGTGAAAGCGAACTTTGGCGCCATACACATGATACTGACGCAGAAAGAGGAGATTGAGCCGGTTTTGGTGAGCTTTCATTCAAACCTGAAGACAAGAATGGGAAAGGCGCTGCTGGCCAATGCCATAACGCTGACACCGGGAACGATTACCGTCACTTTGGAAGATGCGGAATATAAGGTGCATTGTCTGGACGAGTCAATGGCAGAAGGCCTGGACCGGACAGTGTTTGAGACATATATCCGGAAAATGGAGGGAGAATCCTCCCGGCTCAGATAAAGGCAGGGATGATATCGGAATCATCAGGAAAAAATTTGTCTTGTAGAGGGAGGCATATCAGGTGGGAAAAGGAATAGCAGGTTTGGAACAGGGGTATCAGATTTTAATGATGACGGCGCTTATCATACTGGCCATACTGGTGATTCTGTGCCTGATCCGGGCTATCGTAGGGCCCAGGGTTGCGGACAGGATCGTGTCGGTCAATATGATGGGAACCATGGTCATCGTGATCATCGCCATTCTGACGCTGATGCTGGGGGAAGGCTATCTGGCAGATATCTGCCTGATCTATGCCATGATCAGTTTTCTGGCGGTCATTGTGCTGACAAAGGTATATATGGGAGTATATCTGGAAAAGCGGCTGCAGGAGGACGGGAAGGGCAGGGAGACAAAATGTGATGCCGCTGCCGGACCCGGTGACAGGCAGACGGAGAAGCGTTTTCCGGAACAGGAGGGCATGGGATGATTGCGCTGGAGTGGATTCGTTTTCTTCTGGGCGGCGGCCTGCTATTGGCAGGACTTGCCACCTTTGTCATTGAAATGATCGGGGTGTTCCGATTCCGGTACATCCTGAACCGTATGCATGCGGCGGCCATTGGGGACACGCTTGGAATCGGGTTTGCCCTGGCAGGGCTGATCATCCTGAACGGATTTGATTTTACTTCGCTGAAATTGTTCCTGGTGATTGTGTTTCTGTGGTTTTCTTCCCCGGTTTCCTCGCATCTGATCGCCCGGCTGGAAGTGACTACCAACGAGGACGGGGAAAAGTACTACCGGGTAAAGGCGCTGGGGGATTCGGACAGGAACAAGGCCGGGGATGGTGCGGAAGCGGAAAAAAAGACAGAAGACCGGAAAGTCGGGTCGGGAACAGGGGTGTGAGGATGACAGTTTTTAATTGTATTTTGCTGGGATTTCTGGTGGTTTGTGCCATTGCGGCCAGCTTATCGAAAAAATTATTAAATACCATATTGATATTCATGTCCTACAGTCTGATTATGTCCATTATCTGGATTTTGCTGGAATCGCCGGATCTGGCCATCACGGAAGCGGCAGTGGGCGCAGGTGTCACCACGGTACTGTTTCTGGTGACACTGAAAAAAATCAATGCCATACTGAAAAAGGAAGAGGACGGTCAGAAGGATGAGTAGAAAAATTCCGGAAGAAGAATACAGGAAGACTCTTTCAGGGCGGTTCCGGCAGTGGCTTGACGGCACAAAGGACCCCTTTCTGGGAGAAGTGGAGATGAAAAAGCAGGAGCCTTTCCGGGAGCCGGAGCAGGTGGTCCGGCGCAGAAAGCAGGACAGAAAGCTGCTTACGGAGCGGGTCTATGACCTGGAACACAATATGGAAGTGCGGATTTTCCAGAGGTTTTACAAGATATTCAGCGTACTGTTCTGTATTTTTCTGGTGGTCATGCTGCTGACTGCAGTGTCCGACCTGCCCTCTTTCGGCCAGGCGGATAACCCGCCCAACAATGAGGTGGCGGCCAGGTATATTGAAAAGGGGCTCCAGGAAACGGGGGCGGTGAATATTGTCACCGGCATGATTCTGGATTACAGGGCATTCGATACTCTGGGGGAATCCCATGTGCTGTTCATCGCCACATGTACGGTGCTGATTTTACTGCGGGTTGACAAAAAGGGAGACAAAGAAGAGGGAGAGGCCAACGACAGAATTCATGAACCGAAAAACGACGTGATTCTGCAGGCAGTGGCAAAAATTCTGGTTCCTCCGGTCTTTCTTTTCGGCATTTATATCATACTGGCAGGACATCTGGGGCCCGGGGGAGGATTTTCCGGGGGCGCCGTCATCGGGGCAGGGCTGATTTTATATTTAAATGCCTTTGGTTTTGCCAGAACAGAACGGATTTTTACGGCGAAAACCTACCGAAGGATGAGTTTTTGCGCGCTGGCATGTTACAGCGCCGCGAAAAGCTATTCTTTTTATACGGGTGCCAATCACATTGAGAGCGTGATTCCGCTGGGAACCCCCGGGGCGATTCTCAGCAGCGGGCTGATTCTGGTTTTGAATATCTGTGTGGGAGTGGTTGTGGCGGGCACCATGTATACCTTTTATGTCATGTTCCGCAAGGGAGGTTATTAAGTTTAAAAATGGTCTGTTGTGAGGTAAAAATGGAAAAAGTTTTCCGGTATTTGGCAGGGCGCAGGGGGTGCAGGCATGAATTTTGAATATTTGCTGAATAATTATGAGGAAGCAGCCGCCATGATTTTATTTGGGATCGGGTTTTCAAATCTTCTGCTGCAGAAGAACCTGATCAAAAAGATTATCGGACTGAATATTATGGATACCGCCACCTATCTTTTTCTGGCGCTGAAAGGGTATATTGATGGGAGAAAGGCTCCGGTGGTGGTGGATGGCATCCAGAGTGTGGAAGCTTATGTGAATCCCATTCCCAGCGGACTGGTATTGACGGGAATTGTGGTATCCGTTTCGGTGACGGCGCTGATGCTGTCCCTGACCATACGGCTTTACAGGCGGTACCATACGCTTGACCTGGACGAGATCAGTACATTGTTGAAAAAGGAGGGAAAGTGATGGCGCTGGTGCAGAATTTTCCCTTTATGTCCATCATTTTGTCATTGTTTTCGGGGCCGCTGTGTTCCGTTCTGGACGGAAAAAAAGCCAGAAGGGTGAACCTGGCAGTGATTTCCGCTGTGGGTGTTATGTCCGCGGCTGTGCTTTTTTATGTCATTGGGACAGGGGAGCCTTTTATCTATTTGATGGGGCATTTTCCGGCGCCCTGGGGCAATGAGATCAGGGTGGGGATACTGGAAGCTTTTATGGCTCTTTTTTTCTGTGCCATTATGCTGCTGTGCATGGCAGGCGGCGCCAGGGAACGGGAAGAACAGATCGAGGAGAGCAAACAGAATCTGTATTATGTGATGAGCAATCTGCTGCTGTGCTCCCTTCTGGCCCTGGTGTATACAAATGATCTGTTTACCGCATATGTGTTTGTGGAGATCAATACCATTTCAGCCTGCGGCCTGATCATGATCCGGCAGAACGGACGCACCATTGAGGCCGCCATTCGGTATATGATTTCCAGTCTGCTGGGATCGGGCCTGCTATTGCTGGGGATTTGCTATCTGTATGCCATAACCGGACATCTCCTGATG
>OFGX01001536.1_pt1 | contig 13645 bp, 11 predicted proteins | sample 1521831 | NCBI WGS metagenome assembly OFGX01 (sample SAMEA3504080, study PRJEB24116) | mouse gut metagenome | biome: mouse gut; feature: mouse-associated habitat; material: faeces | place: Denmark | collected 2011
ACTGCGGGAACTGGACCGGAATACGGTACAGCTGATGATTGATGAGATGCAGGAGAAGTTAGAGCAAAAGAGAGAAGAGCTGAAGCATAAGAGTGAAGAGTTGAAGCATAAGAGTGAAGAGCTGGAACATAAGAAAGAAGAGCTAGAGCAGCAAAAAATACGTGCTGATAAAATAGAGGAGTCTGAACGTCAAAAATCGAAACAGCTTGAAGCAGCTCTGCGTCGGATTGCGGAATTGGAAAGACAGCAGAGTTAAAAAGTAATGAATGGAAAGCACGAAGAAAAAAAGAGGTTCTTCGTGCTTTTTTCTGCATAAAGTTCATATTTTTACTTAACAAAGTTAAGAATTTAACAATCCTATCCCCAATCCCATTCATTCACAAAATGAAACAAAATAATCAAAAAATAGAAAAAATTAGAAAAAAATAGAAAAATATAGAGAATATTTAAAAAGCAAAGACATTTTCTTTTGATTGCCGTGGATAACAGCCAAGCAGATATGCTCCAGGCTAATTTCGTGTCCAAAGGGGCCGTTTTGCGCTGGTATGTCCATTTGACAAGGGCTGTCTCGCCTTCTCAAGCATCGCGCCAGGTTAGGACCTCTACAGCTTACTGCAAAAGCTTTGACTTACGAGATATTCTGGTTTTTAAAAAACTTTAAAATAATCTGCGCCAGGGGTTGTTAATTGTTTAACAACGTGCTATAATGAACCCAATTGATATAAAATTATCAATCAGTCCCGAAACATGGAAGAAATTCGTTACATTTCCCCTTCCCATACCCAAAGGGTATCCTATTCATGCATACCCCTTTGGATATATCGGTTTCATCCAATCAGATATATTTCAGGGCAAAACAGCGAAGGGCAGATTGTAGCAGAAATCAAAGGAAAGAGAGAGGTAAAAGTATGAGTCAGGAAACAGCAAACAAGATCGTTGTAGTTGGCGCAGGTAAGGTAGGAGAAACCATTTGTTACACCTTGATGCTGAAAACACAGGTAAGCGAGATCGTTATCATCGACGTAGACGAGGATCGAGCCAAGGGCGCAGCGCTGGATATCTCCCACGGCACCGCATTCTACAGCCAGGTACGTGTACGCCAGGGCGGATATGAGGAGTGTGCCGACGCAAAGGCCATCATCGTAACGGCAGGCGTTCCCAGAAAGCCGGGCCAGACACGCCTCGATCTGGCAAAGGTCAATACCGGAGTAGCAAAGAGCATTGCCAGAAACATTATGCAGTACGCCAAGAATCCGCTGATTATTGTAGTTGCCAACCCGGTAGACGTCAACACCTACCTGATTCAGAAGGAAACCGGACTGCCAACCGGCCGCGTAATAGGTACGGGAACCTCTCTGGACACAGCCCGTTTCCGTTATCTGATTAGCGAGCGCTGCCATGTGGACATCCGCGATATCCAGGGCTACATCTTAGGCGAGCACGGAGATGCTCAGGTGCCCATCTGGAGCGGCGTGAATGTGGCAGGAGAGCCGGTAGATCATTTCCTCTCCCAGGACCCTGAGGTACGGGCAAAGGAAAAAGAAGAGATCGCTCAGAAGGCACGCTCCGGCGGCGCGGACGTTATCTCCTTAAAAGGAGCTACCTTTGACGGAATCGCCATGTCCACCTTACGTATCGTAGAGTCCATCATTAAGGATCAGAATACCGTACTTCCCGTAGCCCACGTATTAGGCGACGACTACGGCGATATGGCGGATTCCTGCATCAGCCTTCCCTGCGTGATAAACAGCGACGGAATCGGCAAGGTTCTGAAAATCAGCATGACAGACCAGGAGCAGCAGCAGATGGTTCACTCCGCAGACACCTTGAAGGCATTTATTAAGGATGTGTGCAGCCAAGATTAAAATACTTTTTTGAAATTGTGTATCTATTGCATGCGGACCTGTTAGAGCAGTGCGGTTTTTGCTCTTAAATCAATAGAAACACCTTTTCAAAAAGGAAGCAGCAGTTACTGATTCCCGGAATGAACAGTAACAAAGAATAAAAGAATCATCATCTTACGAATATTTGGAAAATGACTTCACAAAAAAGATATGCTATAATCAATAGAAGCAATTTTCAAACATAAAAATCACGATTCACAGCAGCCGCCCGCCTGTCCATACCGCCGGCGGAAAAGCCGTGAATCGTGACATCATGTATACTCGGATTGCCCCGCACCAAATCAACAGGCAGTTCCGAGCCTTATCAAAGAAAAGGAGGTTAGCCAAATGGTATACAGCTATTATCCGGGCTGTACCTTGAAAAACAAGGCCCAGGACCTGGATCGATATGCCAGAATGTCAGCCGAGACTCTGGGCTTTACCCTGGAGGAAATCGAGGAATGGCAGTGCTGCGGCGCCGTCTATCCCCAGGCTTCCGACGAGATAGCCACCAAGCTCTCAGCAGTACGCGCACTAAACGACGCGAAGGAAAAGGACCGTGATCTGGTGACCCTTTGCTCCGCCTGCCACCACGTAATCAAGCGCGTAAATGACGATATGAAAAACGTAGAAGACATCCGCACAAGGGCCAACAACTACTTAAAGCTTGACACCCCCTACGAGGGAGAGACAAAAGTCCTTCATTTTCTGGAGGTGCTTCGCGACCGCATAGGCTTTGACACGGTAAAGGAAAAGGTGGTAAATCCATTAACAGGCAGAAAAATCGGCGCCTACTACGGCTGCCTGCTCCTTCGTCCAAGCGGCGTGATGGCCTTTGACGATCCGGAGAATCCCACCATCATTGAGGACTTTATCAGGGCTTTAGGCGCAGAGCCGGTGGTTTATCCCTACCGGAACGAGTGCTGCGGCGGCTACATATCATTGAAGGAAAAAGCCCTGGCCGGAAATCTGGTGGATCAGGTGATGGATTCCGCGGCCGATAAGGGAGCCGGGGAGCTGATTACAGCCTGTCCGCTCTGCCTTTACAACTTGAAAAACAGCGGCACATCCAGGAAGCTTCCCGTTCACTATATCACGGAGCTTTTGGCAGAGGCCCTTGGTCTTATCACGGAATAAAGGAGGTCGGAAAAGGTGCATAGAACAGAACAAGAACAGGCGGAGCTGATCAAAGAAATCAGCGGCGTCAACACAAAGAAATGTATGAAATGCGGAAAATGCTCCGCCTCCTGCCCGGCCTACGAGGAAATGGACATCCGTCCCCATCAGTTTGTCTCCTACGTGCAGAACGGGGACGTCAATGCACTTCTTGCATCCAAAAGCATCTGGAAATGCCTTTCCTGCTTTGCCTGCATAGAGCGCTGCCCCAGAGACGTAAAGCCGGCCAAGCTCATCGAAGCGGTCCGCCTTATGGTGATCCGGGAGAGAGGCGGCAACTATCTGACACCCGACGAGGTGCCGGAGCTTCTTGATGAAGAGCTTCCGCAGCAGCTTCTTGCAAGTGCATTTCGTAAGTACAGCAAATAAATTTCAGAAAGGTTGGAGGTGAATCACGTGCAAAGAATAGGAGTATTTGTCTGCCATTGCGGTACCAACATCGCGGCAACCGTTGACGTTGCCCGGGTGGTGGAAGCGGCGGCTCGTGAGCCGGGGGTTGTCCATGCAGAGGACTACCAGTATATGTGCTCCGAGGCCGGACAGCTCAAGATCCGCGAGGCAATCAAAGAGAAAAACCTGACAGGCATTGTCGTCTGCTCCTGCTCCCCAAGAATGCATGAAAATACATTCCGCCAGGCGGCGGAGCGCGCAGGCATCAATCCCTACATGGTAGAGATCGCCAATATTCGTGAGCATTGTTCCTGGATTCATAAAGATATAGAAGAAGCCACAGAAAAAGCGGTGATTCTGGCAAGGGCGGCCATTGCAAAAGTAACCTTAAACGCTCCCTTGCAGGCAGGCACCAGCAGAGTTGTAAAGAGAGCCTTAGTTATCGGCGGCGGAATCGCCGGTATTCAGACAGCCCTTGATATTGCGGACGCAGGCTACGAGGTAGATATCGTAGAAAAGACGCCGAGTATCGGCGGAAGAATGTCACAGCTTGATAAGACCTTCCCCACCCTGGACTGCTCGGCCTGTATTCTCACACCGAAGATGGTGGAGGCGGCGGCCCATGACAAAATCACCATTTATACCTACAGCGAGGTGGAAAAGGTATCCGGCTTTGTGGGAGATTTCCAGGTGGATATCCGCAAAAAAGCCAGAAGCGTCGATATGAGCAAATGTACCGGCTGCGGCGTCTGCCAGGAGAAATGTCCTTCCAAGAAGACGCCTAACGAGTTCAACCGGGGCTTAAATAACAGAAGCGCCATCTACACCCCCTTTGCCCAGGCCATTCCCAATGTACCGGTGATTGACCGGGAGAGCTGCATCAAGTTCAAGACGGGAAAATGCGGCGTCTGCGCCAAGGTATGTCAGGCCGGAGCCATTGACTATGAGCAGAAGAATGAGATCGTAACTCAGAATTACGGCGCTATCGTGGTGGCCACGGGCTTCGATACCATCAAGCTTGACAAGTTTGACGAGTATTCCTACAGCACCAGCCCCGATGTAATTACATCCTTAGAGCTTGAGCGTATTATGAACGCGGCGGGACCCACCAAAGGACACTTAGAGCGCATGTCCGATCACAAGGCTCCCAAGTCTATGGTATTTATCCAGTGCGTAGGCTCCCGGTGCGCGGACAAGAGAGGCAAGAGCTATTGCTCCAAGATCTGCTGTATGTACACGGCCAAGCACGCCATGCTCATCCGCGACAAGTACCCCGATGTGGAGGTAACCGTATTTTACATAGATGTGCGGACACCGGGCAAGAACTTTGACGAGTTCTACCGCAGAGCCGTAGAAGAGTACGGCGTCAACTACATCAAGGGCCAGGTGGGAAAGGTTGCCGAAAAGGGCGATAAGCTTCTGGTTCAGGGTGTGGACCTTATTGACAACAAGCGGATACTCATGGAGACGGATATGGTGGTACTGGCAACAGCCATTGAGCCGAATCCCGATGTGCGCAAAATTGCCACCATGCTCACCGCAAGCATTGATACCAACAATTTCTTAACCGAGTCCCACGCAAAGCTGCGTCCGGTGGAATCGCCCACAGCAGGTATTTTCCTCTCCGGCGTCTGCCAGGGACCGAAAGATATTCCGGAGACCGTGGCCCAGGCCGGCGCCGCCGCCGTGAAGGTGGTGGGACTTCTGGCCAAGGATCATCTGGTAACCAATCCCTGTGTGGCCAAATCCGACGAGCTTCTCTGCAATGGCTGCTCCTCCTGTGAGAAGGTATGTCCCTACGGCGCCATTTCCTATGAGGAGAGAGAGGTCAACGATCACGGCGTCCGCGAGACGAGAAGAGTGGCAAATGTCAACAGCGCACTCTGCCAGGGCTGCGGCGCATGTACGGTAGCCTGTCCGTCGGGAGCTATGGATCTTCAGGGATTCTCGAATCGACAAATTCTTGCGGAGGTGGATGCGATATGCAAGTAGAAAAAACACAAGAGTTTCGGCCTAAGATTGTAGCATTCTGCTGTAACTGGTGCAGCTATGCGGGAGCGGATCTGGCCGGCAGCAGCAGGCTTGCTTATCCGGCGGATGTGAAGATTATCCGGGTGCCCTGCTCCTGCCGTGTAAATCCAATGTTTATTTTAAGAGCCTTTCAGCGCGGAGCCGACGGCGTGATTCTCTGCGGCTGCCACCCGGGAGACTGTCACTATACAACCGGTAACTATTATGCGAGAAGAAGAATGACGCTCTTGTTCTCCATGCTGGATTATCTTGGCGTGGAAAACGGCCGTACCCGTGTGGAATGGGTATCCGCAGCAGAGGGCGTGAAGTTCTCCACCACCATGAATGAGTTTGCAGCCAAGATTCATTCCCTGGGCGAAAATGTGAGATTGGGGGATTTGCGATGCAAGAACGATTTGTAGAAACAACGAGCCGGGCGCAAGCTGGCTTGCATCCGGCGACTGTGATACAGCGAGAGATGCAGTCTCGAGCGATTGAACGGGCAAAGGAACTCCTGAAAGACGGAACCGTGGTACGTGTTCTTGGATGGAAGCAGGGAGATCTGGGCTACAATCCGGAGCCTGCCTATTTCGGCAGCCCGGAGGAATTAAAAGACTTTGTGTACGACGGCTTCTGCGGAGCCAATTTAAGTAAATATATGATTCAGGCGGGAAAGCAGGAGGGAAAGACTCTGGTATTCTTAAAGCCCTGCGACACCTACAGCTTCAACCAGCTGATTAAGGAGCACCGGGTAAGCCGGGAAAAAACTTATATCATCGGCGTTGGCTGCAAGGGAACCCTGGACATTGACAAGGTAAAAAATGCAGGCATCAAGGGAATCGAAAGCATCGCTGCAGAGGGAGATACCCTTAAGATTCAGACCATTTACGGAGAAAAAGAATTTCCCTTTAACGACGCGCTTTTGGAGCGCTGTACCGTCTGCAAGGGCAAGACCCATCAGGTGTATGACGAGCTGATTGGCGCGGAGGAAGGCGAGGAAGCCGGCCCGGTGGGAAACCGTTTTGAAATGGTAGAAAAACTGGAGGCAATGACGCCAAAGGAGCGTTTTGCATTCTGGCAGGGAGAGCTGTCCAAGTGTATCCGCTGCAACGCCTGCCGGAACGCCTGTCCTGCCTGCAGCTGTTTAAAATGCGTCTTTGACAGCAATAAGTTTGATTCGGCTCAGAAGGCAAATGTGGATACCTTTGAGGAGCAGATGTTCCATGTGATCCGCGCCTTCCATGTGGCGGGCCGGTGTACGGACTGCGGCGAGTGCAGCCGGGTATGTCCCCAGGGGATTCCGCTGCATCTCTTAAACCGGAAGTTTATCAAGGATATCAATGAGTTCTACGGTCCATACCAGGCCGGAGAGGATACGGACAGCCGGGCGCCTCTTACGGACTTTACCTTTGAGGATGTGGAGCCTGGTGTTGTCACCGAGAGAGGAGGGAAGCACTAAATGTACCAGATAAAGAAAGACCGCCTGCCGGAATTGTTTGCGGCTATGGCCAAGGCACAGGATTTGTTTCTTCCCGTTCGGAAATGCGATCAGACGAACTACGGTCTGTGGAGCGAGGAGGTTCAGGTGGATCTTGACACCTTGAAAACGGTGAAATCCGGCAAGGACTGCTTCTTTCCCCAGAGCGAGACATTATACAACTGTAAAAATGAGGACGGAAAGATCTCCATCGATCCGGCCAAGCTTACGGATGCGCCCTTTGTGGTATTCGGTATGCGGGCCTGCGATGTACAGGGCCTTAAGGTTCTGGACCGCGTATTCTTAAATGATCCGGTGGACAGCTTCTACGCGGCGCGCCGGGAGCACGGCACCGTGGTAGCCATTGCCTGTCATGAACCGGAGGAGACCTGCTTCTGTAAGGTATTCGGCATTGATGCGGCAAATCCGGCGGCAGATGTGGCGGCCTGGTTTGTGGGAGAGGATTTTTACTGGAAGGCGCTTACCCAAAAGGGCGAAGCTCTTACGGAATGTGTGAAAGAGCTTTTGACGGATGCGGACGAGGCGGCTGTGGAGGAAGAAAAGAAGCAGATTCAGGCGATTATCGAAAAGCTTCCCTATTCCCGCCTGGACCTTTCCCGGTTTACCCCGGATAAAATGATGGAGCTGTTTGACTCTCCATTATGGGAGGAAATGTATCAGCCCTGCCTGGCCTGCGGCACCTGTACCTTTGTGTGCCCCACCTGCCAGTGCTACGATATCAAGGACTTTAACACGGGAAGCGGCGTGCAGCGTTACCGCTGCTGGGATTCCTGTATGTACTCGGACTTTACCATGATGGCCCACGGCAATATGCGTACCAGTCAGATGCAGAGATTCCGTCAGCGCTTTATGCACAAGCTTGTGTACTATCCGGCCAACAACGACGGGATGTTCTCCTGCGTGGGCTGCGGCCGCTGCGTGAGCAAATGTCCGGCTTCCTTAAATATTGTGAAAGTAATTAAAAAACTGGGAGGTGAAGCGTAATGGGCGAGTGTACCTGTGGAGGAAATCATAAAGACATGCTGATTCCGATGATTGGCGTCATAACGGATATCCGCACCGAAACCCCGGATGTTAAGACCTTCCGTGTCGTAGGACGGGACGGCAAGAAGCTTTTCGAGCATATGCCGGGCCAGTGCGCTATGGTGTCCGTACCCGGCGTGGGAGAGGCCATGTTTTCTATTACGTCCTCACCCACCAACAAGGAATTTCAGGAATTTTCCATTAAGCGGTGCGGAAGCCTCACGGATGTGCTTCACGGAATGAATCCGGGAGATGAAGTGACGGTGCGGGGACCCTATGGAAATGCATTTCCTGTGGAGACGGCTCTTAAGGGAGAAAATCTTCTGTTTATCGCCGGAGGAATCGGCCTGGCGCCTCTTCGCTCCGTGATCAATTATGTGCTGGATAACCGGGAGAATTACGGGACGGTGGAGATTCTCTACGGCTCCCGTTCTGCGGATGATCTGGTGCAGCTTGAAGAGATTCAGCAGGTTTGGTGCAAAACCGAGGGCGTGGATGTATATCTGACCATCGACCGGGAGCAGGAGGGCTGGGACGGCCATGTTGGATTTGTTCCCTCCTATCTGAAGGAGATCGGATTTACCACCAACAAGAAGGTGCTGGTCTGCGGGCCGCCTATTATGATCAAGTTCGTGCTGGCGGGCCTTACGGAGATGGGCTTTACCAAGGAGCAGATTTACACCACACTGGAGCTTCGCATGAAGTGCGGAATCGGAAAATGCGGACGGTGCAACATTGGCTCTAAGTATGTCTGCAAGGACGGGCCGGTATTCAGGTTTGATGAGATTGACGAACTGCCGCCGGAGTATTGACAGCAATGAGCAGCGCACAGGCAAAAGGTAAAGCATGGCCGTCATGCTTGCATGTAAGGCCGTGATTTAGCTTTTGTCTGTATGGGGCGAACGCCCCAACCGAAATGGAGCGGAAGCGAAATTGAGGTGTGCGCTGCGGGGCAGTGTTTAGATAATAAACAGAAAGGACTGGTAAAAAATAAAATGCAGGAAATGGTAAACGTATATTTTTTTGGTAAACAGTATTCCGTACCGGCCGAATTAACCATTATGACCGCAATGGAATATGCAGGCTATAAATTAGTCCGGGGCTGCGGCTGCCGTCACGGGTTCTGCGGCGCCTGTGCCACCATTTACAGAATCAAGGGAAATAACGAGCTGAAAACCTGTCTGGCATGTCAGACGCAGGTACAGGAGGGAATGTATGTGGCAACCCTGCCCTTCTTCCCCACTGATAAGCGGAATTACAACATCAATGAGGTTGAGGCCAAGCAGAAGATTATGATGGAGCTTTATCCCGAAATCTACAGCTGTATCGGCTGCAACGCCTGTACCAAGGGCTGTCCCCAGAGCCTTAAGGTTATGCAGTACATTGCCTATGCGCAGAGGGGCGACTTTGAGAAATGCGCGGAGGAATCCTTCGACTGCATCGGCTGCGGCATCTGTACTTCCCGCTGTCCGGCCGGCATTTCCCATCCGATGGTGGGCGTACTGGCAAGACGTCTTACCGGAAAATACATTGCTCCCAAGTCCGGGCACCTGGCCGAGCGTGTGGAGGCCATAGGAAACGGTGAGTTCGATTCTCTGATTGAGCAGGTAATGCAGAAATCCATTGAGGAAATGAAGGAACTCTACAATAACAGGGATATTGAGAAATAGGAGGGGAGCGCATATGTTTACAGCAGAAATGTTGGAATCCATTAAAAAGGTAGAGGCTACCAGAGCCGGGCGGATCGGCATGGAGCCGAGAAGAATGACGGCTGAGGAAAAAGACGAGCTTCTCCGCAAATTTCATCCCGATTACCGGCAGGAGGGCTTCCAGGAGCTGAAGGTGGGACCGAATAAGGGAGAGAAGGTGCCCTTTGAGCTTGGAACCTTACTTCACTCCAACAGCCGGATCAAGGATGTTCCCATTGATTTGAATCATGCGGCTTATGATGTGGATGTGCTGGTCATCGGCGGCGGCGGAGCCGGTTCCTCTGCGGCTATCGAGGCTCACGAGGCAGGCGCCAATGTGATGATGGTGACGAAGCTTCGTATCGGTGACGCCAATACCATGATGGCGGAGGGCGGCATCCAGGCGGCGGATAAGGAGAATGATTCTCCGGAGCGACATTATCTGGATGCCTTCGGCGGCGGACATTTTGCGGCAAGGCCGGAGCTTTTGCGCCGTCTGGTTATGGAGGCTCCCGACGCCATCAAATGGCTGAATGAGCTGGGTGTAATGTTTGATAAGGATAAGGACGGCAGAATGGTGACCACCCACGGCGGCGGAACCTCCAGAAAGCGGATGCATGCCTGCAAGGATTATTCCGGTGCGGAGATTATGCGCGTGCTTCGGGACGAGGTGTGGAACCGTCAGATTCCCATTGCGGACTTTACGGCGGCTGTGGAGCTGATTAAGGACGACAAGGGACAGGTTGCCGGTGTTGTTTTACAGAATATGGAGACCGGCGAGTATAAGGTGGCCAGGGCTAAGACGGTGATTATCGCTACCGGCGGCGCAGGACGGCTGCATTACCAAAATTTCCCTACTTCCAACCATTACGGGGCGACTGCGGACGGTTTGGTAATGGGGTATCGTGCCGGTGCGCCTTTGCTGTACCAGGATACCATTCAGTATCATCCCACCGGAGTTGCTTATCCGGCGCAGATTTTTGGCGCGCTGGTTACGGAGAAGGTGCGCTCGCTGGGAGCTATGCTGATCAATGCGGAGGGCGAGGCGTTTATGCATCCTCTGGAGACCAGGGATGTGTCTGCGGCTTCCATTATCCGGGAGTGCCAGGAGCGCGGGAAGGGCGTGCCTACGCCTACGGGCTTTGGCATCTGGCTGGATACGCCGATGATTGAGATGATTCACGGCGAGGGAACCATTGAGAAGCGGATTCCGGCTATGCTTCGGATGTATTTGAATTATGGGATTGATATGAGAAAGCAGCCGATTTTGATTTATCCGACGCTTCATTATCAGAACGGCGGTCTGGAGATTGGCGGCGAGGGCTTTACCAAGGCGATTCCGAACCTTCTGGTGGCAGGCGAGGCTGTGGGAGGTATTCACGGAAGAAATCGTCTGATGGGCAATTCTCTGCTGGATATTATTGTGTTTGGCCGCAATGCGGGCAAGGCTGCGGCAGCGAAATGCAAAGAGGTGGAGCTTGGAGCGATGAATCTCAATCACATTCAGGAGTATGCAGGAGAGCTTGAAAAGGCGGATCTGCATACGGGAGAGGTTTCTCCGCTGCTTCTGCCGAAGTATACCTTTGGTATGCCGAAATAATATGGATATAGGAGGCTGTGTGCTTCGTATACAGCAAAGATCGGATGCCTGTGCGGGAGCACGGGCATCCGGCATACTCATATCCGCTTGACTTGCTGTTTGCGGAAATAATCGGAAGGGGAGTTTGTAATGGGACTGGTTGCTTGGTTTCAGGAGAATATATTTTCCAATACGCTGATGATGGTGTTTCTGATTGCTGTTATTGGTTATCTGGTTGGAAGTATTAAGGTTTGCGGACTGGAGCTTGGGACTGCCGGTATTTTGCTGGTGGCTTTGGTGTTTGGTCATTTTGGTGTGGAGATTCCTTCTCTGGTACAGAATCTGGGGCTTATCTGCTTTGTGACTTCGGTGGGATTTATTGCGGGGCCGAAGTTTTTTCGGAATTTTAAGCTGAATGCCACTTCTTATATTTTATTGGGGATTATTGTGATTGCGGCCGGGGCCTTGACCTGTGTGTTTGTGATTACGGTTTTTGGGGTGCCGGTGGATATCAGTCTTGGGATGATGACAGGCGCTCTTACCAGTACGCCGGGTCTTGCGGCGGCTTTGGAAGCTACGGGGTCGGAGGCGTCTTCCGTGGGGTATGGGATTGCTTACCCCTTTGGTGTTATCGGGGTGGTTCTTTTTGTTCAGCTGGTGCCGAAGCTTTTGAAGGTGGATATGGCCAAGGAGCGTGCGCGGTATGAGGCTGCGGCGAATGTGGGCGAGGAGGAGTACCATAAGACGAAGAAGGAAGAGCTTTTTTATGCGGACAGTATGGGATTCTTTCCGTTTTCCCTGGCGATTGCTTTTGGGATTGTTTTGGCGAAGATTGAGATTCCGCTGCCCGGAGGTGCGGTGTTTGCGCTCGGGACTTCCGGCGGGCCGTTGATTGCCGGGTTGATTTTGGGGCATTTTGGACGGATTGGACGCTTAAGTGTTAAGGTGGAGAAGCATGTTTTGGAGTGTCTTCGGGAGTTTGGACTGGCGCTGTTTTTGCTTGGGGCGGGGTCTCAGGCGGGATCCGGGTTTGTGGAGATTCTTAAGGAGCAGGGGGCTTTGCTGTTTTTCTATGGGGCGTTGATGACGTTGATTCCGATGCTGCTGGGGTATGTGTTTGCGGCGAAGGTGCTGCGGCTTAGTATTTTTAATACGTTGGGATCTATTTGCGGCGGGATGACGAGTACGCCGGCGCTGGGGACGCTGATTCGTGTGACGGAGACGGATGATGTGGCTTCGGCTTATGCGGCTACTTATCCGATTGCGCTGGTGATGGTGGTGTTGGCTAGTCAGTTTATTGGGATCTTTTTGTGATGAAGGGCGGACCCTGTTTTTGAGGGCGGTTGTTTTTGGGGTGGTGGGAATGTGGGGGAGAGGTTGTTGGAATGGGGAAGACAAATTATTAATTGCCTATATTTACTGTGTTAGGGGTTGTAAAATTTTGTAAGTTGTGTTATGATGCTTTTGTGATAAGAATTTTCTTCCTTTTCGGATTGGTGTTGCTGGCCTAAATTCTCCATTGATGTGATGAATATAGTGTATAAAATGCAGGATGATTGAGTGAATGCCTCTACTTGGCATTTATAGGTTGATTAGCTTATAGCTGCTATAGTTCTTGGGTGAAACTGTCAGTAAAGCGTTGATAGTTTGCTCTAATGTATCTTCTACTTGTAATTGCGTGTTGGGATTACTTTTGGCATTAGAATGGTACAGTGTATTTTTATAGTATATTTTTTGGCCTATTGTAAAGATGGAATAGTAGAATGGTATGTTTATTGGATGTTTTTGTGAAATTGTCGAAGCTATAGCTTGGTGCAACATTGTATGAATAATAGTGATTAATGTGGTTGGTATCTGCGTTAGTTTTGTGTCTGCAAAGTGACGGCGCAGAGGGGCAGAGGGGCTTTTGCTAGCTTTGCAGGCATGCAATTGGCGCAGATAGTGAGCGCAGGGTTTAGTGTTATTTGTGCAATGCCGTAGTAATAACATCTGTTTTAAAAGGGATAGAATTTTTTCATCGGTGATGGTCTTTTACAGAATATCTTTTGTTCTATGTCTCCAGGTCGGAGAGATTTTCAGCAAATGAATGTGAAGGTATATGCAGAAAAGAAGCGCAAAAGTGCGTATTCATTTAAGAAATAGTGTTTTTCGGAAAGTATTTACATGAATGAAATAGCTGCAGGCAATATGAATTTGTCTGCCAGGTAAAAAGAAGGCGTCTGAGAGATATACCTTTATATGTAAAGAGCATGTGCAAATTTAGTGGTAAGAAAAAAATGTACAAATTAGAAAGGAGTAGGTTTATGGCAGATTTGAAACAGTATTTTCCCATGATTCAGGAGAGGAAGGAGGTGTTGGAGAAGATACGGGAAAGCAGGGAGCTTTTGACAATGTTTTA
>OFGX01001544.1_pt1 | contig 13611 bp, 6 predicted proteins | sample 1521831 | NCBI WGS metagenome assembly OFGX01 (sample SAMEA3504080, study PRJEB24116) | mouse gut metagenome | biome: mouse gut; feature: mouse-associated habitat; material: faeces | place: Denmark | collected 2011
CTCTTAATGTGATCGTTACCATTCGGATTCTGTTCTCTGGAATCACCGTCCTCATAATCCTTGTAATAACCGCTGAATAATCCCGGAACAGATCCGTTTGTTGAGATCCGGTACATCCGGTCGCTCTCCGTAGGTCTCTTCTTCGTGATATACGTATCGTAATTATCTCTGTTGGACTCATAATATGTCTTCACATCTATCGAATCCACACCTGCCGGAATAAAGATATCCTGTGTGGCATTGATAAAATTCCATACCTTATCAGGTACCTTCTTATAATCCGGGAAGGATTCATAAGCAGGATCATTGAGATAGCTGTCGTAATTATTCATGAAATTATACGGATTTGCCGTAAAGTAAGGCACCGGATTCCTTCCGGCCGCCTCCACGACGATCGGCTCAAACAGTAAATCCGCTATTCTGTTCCCTATAGAAGCCGTAGTACCGCCACCGGGCAGATAACTTCCCCAGAATCCAGGTTCACAATAATTCGGATTGATCCACGGGCCGTACCGCGCATCAAGAGCCGCCGAATAATCTGCCTGCAGAATCGTCGTGCCATCATCTAACGTAACGCTGGCATCTCCCTCCTGATAAGCATTCCAGATATACGCATACTCTCTGCGCATTTTCTCGACGCCGTCACCGTTATCATAAACCGTATAATAGTAATAATTCTCCATATCCCTGCAGTAATCCCGCAGTTCTTCATCATACCGGATCTTATCCTCGCTCAGATCACTGAACTTCGGATAATCCAACAGCGTTACCACGCCTTCCTTGTCGCACATTACCGTCAAATGCGTGCCGTTCTCACTGTCCCACAGACTCTGATAGCACACGTTGATTGCCGGCAGATTCACATTATCAGGATCCTTCAGCACATGCGCCACGTCCGTAGCCCATTCAAAAGGAGCATATCCTTCCACAATATCTCCATGGAAAGTAAGCTGGCTGCCATGGGTCACAAAGGCAGTTTCGTCCATAACCAACGCCTCATACCCGGCTTCCGGTTTCGTAAAGTAAACGTCATACAATCTGTTACATCCGGCAAAGGCATCCGCTCCGATACTGGTCACAGAATCTCCAATGCGGACTTTCTCCAACAATGGCAGATCTCTGAATGCTCCGGCAGCTATCGTGCTGACGGAACGATTCTGAATCGTAATGCTCTTGATCTTTCCACGCAGATCCTTGTCTGAAAAACACTCCGAGCCAATGCTCTTAATATCAAAGTTACCTATTTTGCTCGGGATGACAATATCAACACTCTTCGTACTGCTCGGATCGATCAATGCACAGGAAATCAATTCTCCGTCATTGCCGGCCGCATAACGATACCGGGTACCGTCATCACTCTCCAGCGCCATCTCATAGTAAGTCTTGCCGCCGCGCTCATATACATAGGGAATTCCGTTGCCGTCATTCCTGTAAGCTTCCCACGTACTGCTTCTCGGGAACGCAGGTCCACCGGAGTATAACTCAGGACCATAGACGCAGAAATCTGCATTCGTTACATACTTGAACAATCCGGGATCAAAAGACGCAGCCCCGCATTTATCCGAGAAAACTGCCTTCTTTAACCCAAAACAATTATAAAAAGTAGATTCCGGAATCTTCTTTGTGAAATTCTGTATATTCACCTCTTCCAGATTCCTGTGATTGGCCAGGATATATTCATCCATCGTCTCCAACCCTTCACTCGGGAAGGAGAAAGTCTGCAGCGCATCACCGCTCGGTGTCGGAACAGCAAAACTGCCCTTGCCAAGATTCCTGATCTTAGCCGTTCCGAAATTCACCGTCGCCAGTCTGGTATCTCCGAAGAAAGCATACTTCGCCACATTACACTCACTGATCCTGTCATCAAATCTGACCTCGGTCAGGCTAAGGCAATCCGAAAAAGCCCCGTGGCCGATCGTCTTCATCGTCCATGGCAGCGTCAGCGGCGTGTTGATACCCGACATACGGAAAGCTTCCGCACCGATGGTGTTCGTATCTGCCGTCTCCGTAAAGGTCACCGTTGTCAATTTCTGACAACCGTAGAAGGCCCTGTTACCAATCATATCCGCATTACCGATCACAACACTGGTAATACCGGAATTCTCAAACGCACTGTCCCCTATATACTGAACCTTATCGGAGAAATCAATCTGTCCCACATTCTGTACATTCTGGAATGCTCTGTCACCGATGGTACTGATATAGCGTACATCCAACAATACAAGATACCCGTCAACATCCACATAACCATACGGAAGATCCGCCGACGGTGTCTCACTGTATGCCACATAAATCAACGATTTCTGCTGTCCCAGCCTCTGATCCGTAGCAACGGTTAATTTATAATTGGTTCCCTTCAGGATATTATTATGCTCACAGAAAAATTCTATCTTCTGATTGCTGTCCAAATGCTCGGAAGGCGTTCTCACCATATCTTCCGGCACGGAAACAGACGGATTATTCTCTTTCTCTTTGTAGTAGGCCTTGAATTCCTCTGTCTTTGTAGCAAAATCTCTCGCAAAATATTTCTCAAAGAACGCTACCGTCTTCTCATCCAGGATCACAGCATCTGAGGCATAATCATAGTCCAGATAACTGTATGTAATGGAATTGGTCGGGTAGAACTGATTGCTCTGGCTTAAGTTATCCATATACTGGATACCGCAGTCCTTCGGCTCTGCCCCATTGACACCAAAATAGGTATTAAATTCCGCTTCTTTGACCGCAAAATAGCTCTCGTTAGGCTGCAGTCCAAGGTTCACGACATCCCGCGGAAAATAATTATTGTACCTGCACAGGCGGCCATAATTAGCGCTGATCGGTTCATATAAGAACTGCCACGTAAGCACAAGCGACTGTCCGTCTCTCACCACGATCTCCGTCTGGATCAGCTCATCATCTCTCACTGCCTGTTGCAGCTGGTCCTCCGTACTGTCGGCATATTCATTTAACGTCTTGCCGGGATTATGTTCATAATCTCCCTCTGCCTTAGACGCCTCTACATACTGGATGCCGGCATCGCCGCCCGTCGTTCCGCCAGGCTGCTCATCGGCCGCCCTGTTCTCCGGCACCGGAATCGCTGCGATAACGATCGATGTGATCATCAACATCGCCGCAATACTCCGCCGCACCGTTTTCTTTAATCTTCTCCTGGATTTTTTCGATACTGTCTTTTTGGCCATCGTCTTTTCCTCATTCCCTTACACATTCTGTCTATCGTCAATGCAACTGATCAATTTTCTTCTTTCACTCTCTTTGCCACCACAACAAACCTTCCATCCGTCTCGGAATTGTCACAAGTCGATAAAGTCAGCAATTCGTCCCCGTAGCTTGCCTTCACACCGGTATCATAAAGTGAGAGTGCCTCCATCTCCTGCATATTGGAATCAAATTCCTTTTCAGAAGCCGCGTCCAAAAATTTATAATATTTAAATACCACATCTTCCTCATTATAAATTTTTGAACGGAAAACATACATTACCTCGTAAGTTCCCTTCTTATAAATCGTATCAAACTGAATCTTGGAATGCTTCCTGGCATATTCTTCACTGCTGTACTTATTTAAACCACCGAACATTTTACCGGACTTCATATGATGCCCATATATGATCAGATTCGTATTCCTCCGTACCACATCGCAGTCTTTATCCAGAAAAAGACTGCCATTCTTATCATACTCCTGATTGAAATTATGATCCAGATAATACTCATTGTTAACCGTCTGCATCACAGGATAATCTATATTTGTATCGTCAATTTTCAACCATCCGATTAGCTTTTTGTTCTTATTATATAAAGTCTGGTATTCCTCCAATACCTCCAGTTCAACATCCTCTTCCTCTGTATAGTGAATCTGATGAAAAAGCGTTCCGGTTTTTGTGCCGCTCCCTTTCAACTGTGCAAGATTCTTATAGTCCGTCTCTGTCCTGTCGGCAAAATAATAATAAACCCCAAAATAGCCAAAACATGCGATCGCAACAAACGAACACAAAAGAACCGTCAGTCTGCGGCGCTGCTCACGTTTCTTGAATTCACGGAAGACTTCCTTCCGCATCTCTTCATCCAGTTCTTCCTGAACCGGTTTCCTGTTGGAACTGTTGGTCCGTTCCCGCAGCCTGACAGTCTTCCCGTCCTTACGTGCCGCCTCTCCGGACTTATCCGCGGACCTGCCGGCCTTCCATCCGGAAAAACGTCCCTTCTTCTCTTTCTCGATCGTAAGACGGCTGTCCCGATTATACCCCTGCCGCTTAAACTCCTGCGCAAGCTCATAGATCTCATCATCAAAATCATTTCCGACAGCCGTTTCAAAGCGGTACTTTCCGGACTGCATATCACTGTACAGTGTGATCACTTCTCCCGGCTGCTCCATATTGACTTGTGCCCTGATCCTGTTAATCTTTGCCTGATCCCGCAGAGCTGCTCGATAATCTGCCTCCGTCCGGAATCTTCTGCCGGCAACTTCAAATCCCGCCATGGGGATCTCCCCTTTATTATATTATGTCCTGCCAATGATTCTGCTTTGAACATTGGCATATAGTATAATTTTACTATATATTGAGATTAATGCAAGTGTTTTGTCAAAATTTACACAAGATATACGTAACAATAACAGAACATGCCCTCAACTACATCCCGCCGGACATGCATAAATCTATGGGAAGCAATTACATCCCTCTCCTTAAAATAAAGCAGAGGCCCTCATCTCGAGAGCCCTGCCTTATCTTATTACTGACCAGCAAGCTTTTTACTCTTGATCTTAAACGAGACTGTTTTTGTTCCACCATAATTGTTGAGACCATGAATCGTCACTTTGGCAGTTCCCTTATTGATTCTACTTTTACTGTAACCTACAATCTCGTAATCCGTGGAAAGCAGAGGTGTTCCATTCAGCTCCACCTGGATAGCTGCCGGATCCAGCTCAATCTTCTCTCCTGTATAAACCTGCACCGGTATCGTCACCCTGGCGCTGGAGATACTCGCCGATATAATTCTGAATGTACCCGACACAGATCCTGTATAGTCATTACCAACCGCCGTCACCGTTACATTGATCACCGTTCCCTGCGGAATAATGTCTTTCTCATCAACAGGATCGCCTGCCTTTCTTAAGACTGTTTTCTTACTGGCACCGGCAATCTCCACCTTGACAGGTGCACTGTAGGTATATTTCACCTTCTTATCATAATCTTTACCTGCACTCAGCCGCTCGTCGTTCGTATCCAGCACACGCACAGTCGTCTTGTAGATATTACTCTTATTCTGGTAAACCTTATCCGCGGCGTCCACTTTCAACTTGCCAATCTCCTGCGGCGTAACCGTAAATGTTTTATCCACACTTCCGCCAAAGTTACCTTTACCTTTAACGATCACCCGCGCAGTCTGTCCTGACTTATTGTTTTGCTTATAAGATAATGTATAATCCCTGCCCAGCTTCAAAGTCTTATTGCCGAAGGTCACTTGGGGCTCCGGCCTGCTGCCACCTTTACAATAGGGATGGGAACTGTTCATTTTAATCTTCACCTGCATGGAATCCACCTTGCGTGGTGCAATCTGAAATGTTTTCCTGATCGTCCCGCTGTATGCTCCTATTCCCGTAAAGACAGCCGTCGCCTTCCCGGCTTCCACATTATTATTATAAACCACCTCATAATCCACGTTCTGTACAAGTCTGACTTCATGTGGATTACCATCACTATCCTTAACCGTAAGCATTACACTCAGCCGGTTCGCGGTAATCTTCTCACCTGTATAGACCGGCGTAGCAGTACTAAACTCCATGCTCACCTTCGCCTTTGACAAAGATGCGACCGCCTTAATCTTAAATGTAACTCTCCTGGTTCCGACGAATTCACCACCTTTTACGCCCTTGATGAACAATGAGGCCGTGCCGACTTCCTTGATCTTATCGTCATAAGACACCGTATAGTGTTTATTCAGCTCCAGCAGCCGGCCTTTATACTTGACCACCGGCATTGGCTTGATTTCTTTACCCGTATATACCTGATCCGGTATCTTTTTGACCGTCACTTTAGACATCGGAACGCCGTCCGTGATCACAAACTCAAACATACGCTTCCCGGTATAATTCCCAATACCCGTCACGGTAATGTTACGGCTGCCAATCTCCGTATAGCTTTCTTCCGGTATCGTATAGTCCTTATTTTTCACCAGCTTCTTTCCGTTCCACTTCACTGTCGGAGCCGGTTTCTGTGCCTTTTTATTATACAACACCGACATATCATCCACAATGACATCCGAATCGCCTATATCCTTAGGCAGGATCGTAAATGTCTTGATCAACCTGCCTTCATAATTCCCTTTGCCGGTGATCGTGATCGTCGGAGCCTTCTGCGAATCTTTGTTTGCCGCATTGACATTATTCTTGTATGCTATTGTATAGTCCTTTTTCTCCTGAAGCCGCGTCTTATGATCATATACCCTGATTTCCGGCTTGATTGCCTTTCCTGTATAGGTATATTCCTTAAGTGTCGAAGACCACAATCCGGACGGAATTCCTCCGCTCGGTATATCCTCTTCCAGCACATCCGAATCGTCCGAATCCTCTCCTTCAATATTCGTACTGGTATAGTAAGAGAACTTTATATACTCACTGTCCGGATATCCCTCCTTATAAGCAAATGCCCAGATCACAGTGTATCCGTTGATTTCTATGGGATGCGTATAGCGGTTACTCTCTCTCGTCGGCGGTTTGCTGGCATCCAGTGTATAGTAAATTTCAGCTCCTTCCGTATCACAGGACAGCGTCACCTTCGTTCCTCTCCGGACGGCAGTCCCGGTTGCTATGCTTGCTTTAGGCTTCGCCACCTTCTCCCTGGAAATCCACTGCTCCCTTACGGAAACCTGAATCTTGACTGACAGAGGATCCTCAGCTCCTTCCGGAACTTCCGGCCCTGCAACATCCGCCGGCAGAACCACCGTTCCCTGCAGCTTAAAGGTCTGTGCTGTCGGGCTTACAGCGCTGTAGGAAGTACCGTCTACAGGCTTTCTTTCCCATATTACCTGCGTAGTTTCCGTTATCTCTTCCGTCTCGTTTCCGGTCACTTCACCATCTGCCGTCCCAATATTCCGGGTCTTGATGGTCACGCTGTCCGGAAGCGCCATCTGCTCCAACGGTGTACCGTTCTCAATATTGATCACCGGCTGCGGCGCGAAATCAACGACCTGCTCCTTTAAGTCCACTCTTCTTGCAACCCTGTCGATGATCGGCACTTTAAAATGAAGCCCCGTACTCCAGGTTGCCTGATACGCTCCCAGACGCTCCACGACCATTGCCTTTGCCTGCGGCACGATCTTGATACAGGAGATCAGAAGCAGTAATACGATCAACACAACTATAACAACAACTACCAATCCTACGATACTTTCCATTCCTATTCCTCCTCATACTCTTTTACTATCAGCTTAACGCCTGATATGTTCACTACCTTCGCCAGCATCTCCGGTTCCAGGATAAGGTCGTCCCTCTCTGCCCGTACCGTCCATTCCTGGCCGTTTACAATTGCCATCCCTGTCTGCCTGATATTGTCCACTCTCTCCGCGATGCGGATGGTCTTGCCGATGATCCCTTCATAGTTCGTCTTCTCACGCTGCGTATTGATGAATCTCACCGCAAACGGCCTTGTAAAGATCAGAAGCACAAAGGTTACCGCAAAAAACGCAGCCACCTGCCACATCAGCGAGAGTCCAAGGATATTCAGGAGCAGCGCCGCCAACGCCCCGCCGGCCGCCCAGATACTCGTAAGCCCCACCGTAATGATCTCAACGATCAGCAGGATGATCAGAAGCACCAGCCAGGCAATCGTGATATAACTGTCCTGTATCACCATATGCTCACTTCCTTTCTGTTGAACCTATGGTAACAAAGTTCGATGGATGAATCAATAGCTATTGCGTGAATACGGTGATTTCATGTTTGAATGACTAATTTTCACTGGATATTTCCTCCACACTTCTGTATAATAGTGAAGACAAATTGATTCTAATAACAGGAGGGATTCATATGAGTAAAATCGAAGAAGTCCGCGCCGATATGGTGAAAGCCATGAAAGCCGGAGACAAAGAAACCAAGGAAACACTGTCCATGCTGCTGGCCGCCCTCAAGAATAAAGCAATCGACAAACGCGGGGACTTAACCGAAGAGGAAGAAGTCCAGGTCGTCTTAAAAGAGATCAAGCAGACGAAAGAGGCGCTGGAGATGGCGCCCGGCGACCGCACGGATATCATCGAAGAATGTACCAGGCGACTCGCCGTCTTAGAACAGTATGCCCCTAAGATGATGGGTGAAGCCGATATCCGGGAAGTAATCAGCGCTACTCTCTCAGAGCTCGGCATCGAAGCCCCCACTGCCAAAGACAAGGGGCGGATCATGAAGGTCCTGATGCCTAAGGTCAAGGGCAAAGCAGACGGCAAGCTGGTGAACGAACTCCTCACATCCGTCATGCAATAGCCGAAAACGGGGCTGTCCGGTATACTGATGATATGCCGGACAGCCCCATTCTATTGATCCGCATCTGTTATTCGTTCTCACCCTCTGCGGCATCCTTGGCATCTGCCACATCGTCTGTCTGGACGGCATTCGAATATGGATCTTCTTTCACTTCCTTCATCTTAACCTTCAGATCCTTGAAACCGATCTTCCCCCATACCTCGTCATTCACCGTGATCTTCGCGTCGTCGCGCCACTTCTTGCAGGTATCCGTATATAACTCCTGCTTCCTCTCACTGACAATGGTATCCTTCTTAGCGTCGGTCGCCTCGCGGTCGAGAAGGCTCGTCACCCTGGCGACATAACATCCGTCGTCCGTCTTGATGACATCTGTCGTCTCGCCTTCCTTAAGCTTGTCCGCCGCCTTGATCAGGTCCTCTGACGGGGACACGGATTTGGAATCAAAGGTTGTCTTCTGTACTTCTAATTCCTTCCCTTTGGCATAAGCTTCAAAATCCGCCTCGCCCTTGGCAGCCTTGGCGAATTCCTCCGCCTTCTTCTGAAGCTCCTTCTTCTCCTTGTCCGTCATCTCCCTGGACTCTTCCTTCTTATCGCCGTCCTTATCGTCTTCCTTCTCTTCATCCTCTTCTGCGCTCTCAACGGTATAAGAGAATTCTACATACTGCAGACTCTTCTGCGCAGCTTCTTCATCGGACACCTCCGTATCCGCACCGCTCTGGATCGCATCCTGCATCTTATGCTGGATCGCGATAAGAGTCAGCACGCGCTTCACTGCCGTCTCCGAGCCGGATACCTTCTCCTTGTCCTCTAAGGCATTCACCTCGTCGAACGCCTTCGCCGAATCCTTGATCACCTGCTCCTCAGCCTCGGAAATGGACACTTCATATTCCTTCATATGCTGCTCTAACAGCACCATATCCTCCAAGGTCTGCAAGACGGAATCCTTGACCGACTCTTCATAGGTCTTACCCTCCGAAGCTTCGGATTCCCACATATTTTCTCCAAGAAATGCTGAATAATATGTCTCATACTGCGCCTGCACATATCTCGCATAGAAATTCGCAACCTCCGCCGTGATCTCCTGATCCTCTACCGTTGCCACCACGTCCTCCGGCTTAAATGAGCTGCAGCCGGCAAGGGAAGTCACCGTCAGCATCCCCGCCATTATGAGCATCACTATCTTCCTTTTCATCTCTCTAAAACCTCCTTAAGTATATCAACAGACTTTATCATTATATCCCTTTTTTATGACTCAATCAATCCCTTCATCCCAATTAACACATTTTTCACAACTGTCAGGGCGTCCATCCCCTTATCTTTCGTGTTCTTCCTCTTCCTCTCATAGATAAAACAGGGATTGGCCGTATCTGCCTTGATGGACAGCTCTCCTCTGAACTGATCCAGCAATTCCGGTATCTTCCGGGATTGTATCCTGGCTTTTTCGTACATTGTAAAATAATACGTCTCGCCCTTCTGCTCTACGGCAGTTACATACACGCTGTGCGCCAGAGCTTTCAGACCCGCCGCTTCTAAAAGCTTCTCAACCTTCTTAGGAATGTCTCCGAAGCGGTCCGTCAGCTCTTCCGCCATGTCATCCTTCTCTTCCTCATTCTCGATAGCGGCAATGCGCTTATAGATATCCAGCTTCTGATACTCATTGGGAATATAGCTGTCCGGAATATAAGCGTCCACATTCAGATCCAGAGTCGTCATATACGTCTCCTCTTCCATCTCGCCTTTCAGATGCTTTACCGCCTCATTGAGCATCTTGCAGTACATATCATATCCCACCGCTTCCATATGCCCGTGCTGCTCTGCTCCCAGAAGATTCCCGGCGCCCCGGATCTCGAGATCGCGCATGGCGATCTTAAATCCCGAACCAAGATCGGTAAACTCCCGGATCGCTGCCAGGCGCTTCTCCGCGATCTCCTTTAACATCTTGTCTCTGCGGTACAGAAGGAATGCATAGGCCATCCTGTTGGACCTCCCCACTCTTCCTCTGAGCTGATACAGCTGGGACAGCCCCAGCCGATCCGCATCGTGGATGATCATAGTATTGACATTGGAGATGTCCAACCCCGTCTCAATGATCGTCGTTGATACCAGTACGTCGATCTCGCCGTTGATGAATTCATACATGATCTTCTCAAGCTGATGCTCACGCATCTGCCCGTGGGCGAATTCCACGGTAACCTCCGGGACCAGCTTCTGGATATGCGCAGTGATCTCCGCAATATCCTCCACCCTGTTGTAGACATAATATACCTGGCCGTCTCTTGCACATTCCCGCTCGATCGCTTCCCGCACCATCTCGTCATTATATTCCATCACATAGGTCTGGATCGGCATACGGTCATTCGGCGCTTCTTCAAGGACGCTCATATCCCTGATCCCGATAAGGCTCATATGGAGTGTCCGCGGAATCGGCGTTGCCGTCAGCGTCAGCACATCTACGTTCTCCTTAAGCTGCTTGATCTTCTCCTTATGCTGAACGCCGAACCGCTGCTCCTCATCGATGATCAGAAGGCCCAGATTCTTGAACTTGATGTCATTCCCAAGCACCCGGTGAGTCCCGATCACAATATCGACCAGACCCCGTTTCATATCCTCCACCGTCTTCTTCTGCTGCGCCGGAGTCCGGAAACGGCACATCAGGTCCACCCGGACCGGGAAATCCTTCATCCGCTGCAGGAACGTATTGTAATGCTGCTGTGCAAGGATCGTTGTCGGCACCAGATATACTACCTGCTTACTCTCCTGAACAGCCTTAAAGGCTACCCGCAGCGCTACCTCTGTCTTTCCATATCCCACATCTCCGCAGACCAGCCGATCCATAATCTTTTTGCTCTCCATATCTCGTTTGGCTGATTCAATGGCCTCTGCCTGATCCTCTGTCTCCTCAAAGGGAAACAATTCTTCAAACTCCCTCTGCCACACTGTATCTGGTCCGTATTGGAATCCTGCAGTCTCCTGACGCGCCGCATAAAGCTCCACCAAATCCTTAGCAATCTCCTTGACTGCGCTTTTTACGCGGCTTCTGGTCTTCTTCCACTGCTCACCCCCTAATTTGTTCAGCTTCGGCGCTTTGGCATCTGCTCCGGCATATTTCTGGATTCCGTCCAGGCGGGTAGCCGGAAGATACAGGTTTCCTCCGTCCGCATACTCGATCTTCAGATAATCCTTAATAATCTTTTCCCGTTCAATTTTTTCAATTCCCCGGTAAATCCCCAGCCCATGCTCCTCATGAACCACATAATCCCCCACAGCCAGCTCAGAAAAGCTTTGGATCTTGCTGCCCTCATAGGCCGTCTTTTTCCGTTTCTTCTTTTTCTTTTCTGTGCCGAACATATCCCCTTCTGTGATGACTACAAACTTTATCTGAGGATACTCAAATCCCCTGTGAAGGTTTCCATATGTCACCAGGATTTCCCCTGGCCTTACCTTTCTGCTTTCATCATCCGGGCAAAAGGCGCTTAATTCATATTCCCTCAGATCCCCTGCCAGCCTGCTGGCTCTGGTTCGGGAACCAGAAAGCAGGATGACTCGATACTTTTCCCTTTTCCACTGCTGCAGATCCTTGATCAAAAGCTCAAAGCTGCTCTGATAGGAATTAACATTTTTCACTCGGATCTGGTACTGGTTCTTCACAATCATTCCCGGCAGTTTCTGCTCTAATCCGGTCAGGTACAAAGTATTGTTCCTTTGAGCCCTGGCCATCAGCTCCTTCACCGTATAAAGAAGCTCTGTCTGACCTGGAAGCAGATACCCCTTTTCCAGCCGGTGAGACATACTCTCCCGAAACTCCGTTTCTACTGCCTCACCCTTTTCCCGCAGCCGCGCCGGTTCATCTAAAATAATCATCCCGTTTCCTTCCTGAAAATAATCCAGAAAAGAAACAGTCTCATCACTAAAGTATGACAGATAGCCATCCAGCCCATTTACCCTTCGTCCTTCTTCTATCCCTTCCGTCAGCTCCCCCACAATACCTGACAACCGAGATGCCTCCTCGGTAAGCATCTGCTTTCTTAATCTCTGTACAGAAACCTTCGCTTCCTCCCGAAGCCGTTGAACCCCTTCTCGCTGCTGGGTTTCCGTAAGAACTATCTCAACAGCCGGATATATGGCAATCTCCTCCAACTGCTCCACAGAACGCTGGCTTTCCAGATCAAAAGTACGAATGGAATCTACATCTGTATCCCAAAGCTCAATTCTTACCGGCTGCTCCTCTGTAAGAGGATAAATATCCAGGATTCCGCCCCGTATGGAAAACTGTCCCATACCATCCACCTGCCCAGTGCGCTCATATCCTAACCGTACCAGCCGCTCCTTCCACTCCTCCAGATTAATCTCCTGACCCACCCGTACCACGGCCACCTGGTCCTTTATCTGTTTTAACGGAAGCAGATGATCCATAAGTCCATCCAGGGTTGTAACTACCACGCCAGAATTATCTTCTATCAAATGGCGCAGCACCTGAACCCTCTGTCTGGCCATCAGATTCCCATGAATATCCGCACTGTAAAACAGCAGATCCTTTGCCGGATACATCCAAACATCCCGTCTGAAACAGCCAAAATCCTCATAGATTTCCCGTGCCCTGGAATCATCATAAGTCACCACCAGCTTCCAGGGGAAAGAAGGGGCTGTCTCCTGAATCAAATGTACCTTTTGGGAATCCATACAGCCGCTGACCTGCAAAGGTCCGTTCCCCCGCTCCAGCTCCTGGTTCAGCTCCTCATATTCAATCAACTCCACCAGTGGATTTGCAAATACCTTGCTCATTCTTCCTCCACTTTCTTCTTTGTATTAAAATGATTCATCGCCCGATCTGCTCCCTCTGTGATCATCATCACTGCCGCCAAAGCTGCCTCCTGAAACGCCTGCTCCATCAATTCTTTCTCCCCTTTAGAAAAACGGCTCAAAACATAATCCTTCAAATCCATCCGGGGCGGCTTTTCTCCCACCCCCACCTTAATTCTTGGAAACTCCTGAGTCCCCAAATGAGCAATAATGTTTTTTATCCCATTATGTCCTCCTGCGCTTCCCTTCATCCTGATCCGAAGCTGTCCCGGCTCCAGACTGATGTCATCATAAATGACAATCAGCTCCTCCGGCAAAGTTTTATAATAATCCAACACGGCCCG
>OFGX01001550.1_pt1 | contig 13573 bp, 11 predicted proteins | sample 1521831 | NCBI WGS metagenome assembly OFGX01 (sample SAMEA3504080, study PRJEB24116) | mouse gut metagenome | biome: mouse gut; feature: mouse-associated habitat; material: faeces | place: Denmark | collected 2011
GGGTTGCGCCGGACTGGATGCCGTCAGTCTTGTTCCGTGTTCCTGCGGTTTTATTTTTCCGGGTCCGCTCTCCGTCAGATGTCCCGGCAGTCCGTATCGTTCCCCGGGTCTGTGTGTCTCCCTGTGCAAGGCGGTGCTGTTCCTCCTGCTTGGATTCCGCATAGGAAAATGTAGTCTCGGCTTCCACATATTCCCCGCAGACCCAGCCATCAAATCCATCGACTTTCACCGGATACCAGCCGTTTACCGGCTCTCCGGCAGCCTCGTACTGCTGTTTGAACATCACCTGTGTCAATATTTCGTTTTCCGTTCCCTGGCCGCTTCTTACATTCAAAACATCTGCCAGGACCGTGACTACATTCGTCTCGTAGTCTTTCGCTCGTTTTTTTGCTTCGTCTCCTGTATATAATGCATCGGCAGGTACATAGCCTTCTACGCTCCCGGAGCGGATCTTTGTCCAGTCTCCCCTGTATTCCAGAACCGTGACCGTGGAATCGTCGTAAAGCTTTCCTGTCCACTCGCTTTCCTCGTTGGGGGCATTTCTAATATAAGAGTAATCCTTTACATTAGAAAATGCCCTGTTTAAATACTCGCCCTCGTTTGTTGGTATCAAATAAAGATCAATGTTGTCCTTTACATTTGTCTCAAGGCACTCTGTCAGCACAGATTCGATTCCTGCAACCGGCACCAGCGATGTGCTGTCCGTCTTCCCGTCAGCCGCCTTTGCCCGGATTGCACTCCCCGGAATCATGATTGCCCCTGCCAGCGCAGAGAGCATCACTTTTCGCCTCACATGTGTTACCTTCATATAAAACCTCCTTAAGAAATCTATGACTTTATCTTTTGTAGGAAGTTCTAAATGTTACACAAATGTTAAATTTTATTACGGTGTTATTTTAACAGTATATCAATTGCATGTCAATCCTTTTAACAGTTTTTTCATATGCAAACTCTGACATATTATAACAATTCCTTCTATATTATATACATTTTCAGCTAACATTTTGTCATAATATAAATTGTTGTCATTTATAATTGCTCTTTCAGGTCTTCACAGTCAGATAAAAATATGAGTCAGCTTCTTACAAGCTTTGTTCAACGAATATAGCTGCCATTTTTTATCTGACCGTGAATAGTAATTTTATTTTTAAAAAAATCATTTTTCCTCTTGACTTTTTTGGGAAAATGATATATAGTCTTAATCGTAGTAATTATTACTATTATTAATTTTGAAGGAGGATTTCTTTGGCAGCGTTAAAGTACAGCCGACAGCGAGAATCCATCAAAGCTTACCTGTTATCTACGAATGAGCACCCGTCAGCCGATATTGTTTATCAGCATGTGCGGGAAGATTTTCCGAATATCAGTCTTGGCACCGTATACCGGAATCTGAGGCTGCTGACCGAGATCGGGGAGGCTGTCAAGATCACTTCCCCTGACGGAGTAGACAGGTTTGATGGTTTTGTTCTGCCGCACAATCATTTTTTCTGCACATGCTGCAGACGGATTCTGGATCTGGATCTGGACATGGCAGAAATTACAAGGCTGAATCAATCGGCCGCAGAGAACTTTGACGGCCTGATAGAATCCAGCAACACCATTTTTTATGGGACATGCGGTGACTGCTCTAAAGTGTCACAAGCCCGCAGTTCTTAATCTGCGGAATGCCGCAAGAGGCGAAAAACATCTTTTAAGAGAAGGAGATTTTAAAAATGAAAAAATTTGTATGTACAGTATGTGGTTATGTTCATGAGGGAGATTCTGCACCGGCTGAGTGTCCGCAGTGTCACGTTGGGGCTGAGAAGTTCAAAGAGCAGAGCGGCGGAAGAGAATGGGCTGCTGAGCACGTAGTAGGTGTTGCAAAGGGCGTAAGCGAGGATATCATCAAGGATCTGAGAGCAAACTTCGAGGGAGAATGTTCTGAGGTTGGTATGTATCTTGCAATGGCTAGAGTTGCTCACAGAGAAGGCTATCCGGAGATCGGCCTGTACTGGGAGAAGGCTGCTTACGAGGAAGCTGAGCATGCTGCAAAGTTCGCTGAACTGTTGGGCGAAGTTGTAACTGACAGCACCAAGAAGAACCTGGAGATGAGAGTTGACGCTGAGAACGGCGCAACTGCTGGTAAGTTTGATCTTGCTAAGAGAGCGAAGGCTGCTAATCTGGATGCAATCCATGATACAGTTCATGAGATGGCTAGAGATGAGGCAAGACATGGAAAAGCTTTCGAGGGTCTTCTTAAAAGATATTTTGGCTAAGAAGGAAACAGCGTAATATAAGAGTTTTTAAGAGGATGGGCAAATTGTTGTCTGTCCTCTTTTTTTGCTTTAAAACAGGGATTCCTGATGTCTGGTTTGGGACAAGTTTGGGACTTCCATATTAATACTAGGAGCATTTACTATGATACGGACAGTTACTTTGGATAGAAACCAAAAACCAACAGAGGAACAACTCAAGCAGATAGAAGAAGCTGCAAAGAGAGAAATCATATTCGATGAAGATTCACCTGAACTTACACCTGCAATGGAAAAAGCATTCCGATTAGCGGCGAAAAATCGTAACACGCAGAGAAACATGAGTGTTTCGTAAATGACAGTTAGAGAAGTTAGTGAACACAGCCAAACAGCTTATGCAGGAGATTTCAGTAATCAATTATACAAAGGCTGCATAGCTTGATGATTAAGAGGTACTTCGGCTAAGAAGAATACCGAATTTTAAAGGATTATGAAGATTCGGGGAATGAACCGGAATGGTTTGTTCCCCTTTTTAATTCAAGCATTTCTATGCGCACCCTACCGGATTGTCGTCTGAGTCTACCAGCTTGAGCTTGTCCTTTCTTTTCAGGCGTTTGATGGCGTATTCCCGGCTCATGGCCTCTTCTTTTGTGTCAAATTTTTCAAAATAGGCGAGTGTTACGGGCCTTCTGGTCTTTGTATATTTTGCGCCTTTTCCTGCGTTGTGTTCCCGGATACGCCGCTCCAGGTCGTTGGTCCAGCCGGTATACAGGCTGCCGTCCCGGCATTTCAGAATATATGTATAATTGTTGCCCACTGAAGTGTCCCCCTCGTACTTCCTGTATTTCCCATCTGCTTTCCCTGCGCATTGCACATGCCGGATCAGCGTCCGGGCTGCAGCACAGTCTTTCTTTTGTCAGTATAGTTGATTTTTAGCCGAAATACAATATCTGTATTTCAACAGCAAAAAGAGCCGGCATAGTTTACCGGCCCTGTGAAATATTACTGTAAACAGCGGCATCCTGGCCGACAGCCGTGTCTGCTGTCTGCCGGTCTGAGTCAGATGCACATGCAGCACATCCTTCTCCCTGCTTCGCATGAATAAATTATTCCAACCCATTTATCCATTCGCAAAATTCGTGCTGTCGCACAAATGGGATTTTTTTATCAGCCTTCTATGAAGTCCAGCGGATTGACCGGCACTTCGTCTTTGAGGATCTTAAAGTAAAGGTTCGGACCTTCCATGGAATAGTATTTGGTCGGTTCGCTTAAATAGCCGACCGTTGCTCCGGTATCCACATAGTCGCCAATCTGTACCGGCACTTCTTTGAGCTGTCCGTATACCGCAGAGTATCCATTTCCCATATCCAACGTGACGGTCAGGCCGGTCTGTGCGTCCTGCTCTACATTTGTCACGATTCCGGGAGCGGAGGCAGCGATTGTTTCTCCGACTTCACCGCCGATGACCAGCGCGGGATTGTATTTATACTGTTCCAGTGTGGAAAAGTATACGGTCTGGTCCATGCTGTAGTTGATCAGCACCGCGCCGCTTGCGGGCCAGTTCAGAAGGCTTTCTTCCCCAAACCAGATATCCGCCGTGTTTCCTGCTGTAGACACATCTCCTGTATTGTCCTGTTCTGTTTCCTCGTTCTCTGCTACTTTCTCCTCAGCATCTTCCTCTTTCTCATCCTCTTCTTCTGTATCGGATGTATTACGTTCTGCTTTCGGAAGCACGATATCATTGGTTGTCGTTGCTTCGCTTTCTTCTTTTGTGAGATCTTCAGTCTGCTCCTCTGCTTCTGCCAACTGCTGTTCCATACTGCTCTGATAATTGTTGTAGGTAAATGCCCCAACCATCGCAATAACTGCTGCAAAGCAAAGCACCAGGGCTACTGCTGCGCCTTTTCCTTTCAGGAATGCAGGCTTTTCATTGTTATTCATATTCATCACCTCTGGCTTATATTTTTACCAGAAATGTGACGCCTTATTCTATTTTAAATGGATTTCTTATTCTATTTTTTCTTTCACCGGCCCGCCGTCTGTCAGAGTAGTGCCTTCAAAGAAAAACTGCAGGATTTCCTCATAGTTTTTTCCGGACTTTGCCATCTGCTGTGCCGTCCACTGGCTCAGCCCCAGCCCGTGTCCTTTTCCCGTGGTGGTGACCTGCAGCTTCCCGTTCGTATCTTTTATGGAAAATGCGCTGGATGCCAGGGACATTGCGTCCCGAAACTGATCCCCGGTGCAGACAGTCTCCCCGATGCGCATTTCCAGCACGTATCCTGCGGAATCGTGGGAAATGATCTCGAAATCGGAGAACTGGTATGTTTTATTTGCCTGATCCTCTGCCACTGCCACAAGAAATGACCGGCACTTTGCCTGTACGTCTTTGTACTCAAAGGATGTGATCAGCATTTCGTCGTCCGCATCTTTGTCCAGCGGACATTCCCGCGCGGCCAAATAGGGGTATGCGTCTGTCCCCATGACCTCCTGGGCGCTCCTGGTCGTTCCGTTGCTGGATTGATGAAATGGCAGAAATGCATAGTCGTCCTGATAAAGAAGAACCTGGTTTTCCGTATCGCGCATGGCCTGGAGCAGGTTGTTGTAGTAGGACTCGACCTCTGAGGAGCCTGCTTTTTTTTCCAATTCTTCCCTGGTCAGATATTCCTCATCCAAAACCTTTTTTTCCGAAGGGCCGGAAGCCGGGGTGTCTGCGGGCTGCTGAGATGCGTTTCCCGGGGCGTCTGCAGGCTGCTGAGTTGTGTTTCCCGAAGCGTCCGCGGGCTGCTGGCCAGTATTCTCCGGGGCGGCCGCAGGCTGCTGACCAGTATTCTCCGGGGCATCTGCAGGCTGGGTGGCTGCGGGTTCCTGGGCGTCCAGCTCCTGATATAGTTTTGTACGGAGCAGTACGGCCTGGGCTTTCAAAAATTCCATTTCTGCGTTTACGGGAACCTCCCTTCCCATAATGCCGACAAAATATTCCTCCCACGGAACCTGTACAATCTGGGTCTCTTTTTCCTGATCGGACAGGCCGTTCCATATGCCGGCTCTATTTTCCTCGGAGTTCGCTTCTACCGTATCGGATATGCTTTCCATCTGGGCCAGGCTGGACCCGGCCTTCGGCTTTCTTACATTAATAAATACCTTGTCCTTATTTCCCAGAGCCTCAAAGTCCTTTCCATGGACAAATACCGTGACAATGTAAGGGAGCAGAAGCATAATCAGACAAAAGGAACCGAATGTTTTGAATTTTTGCCACGTTGCTCTTTGTCTCATAAAAACAGTCCTCCATATCATATGATATGAAGGACCGTCCCAAAATATTCCAATTTTATTAAAAAAGTGTAACTTTTCCGAAAAACAAGCCGCAGACATATCTGGCGCAGACTGCCCGCTGTTTTACAGTTCTTTATTTTCACTTTCCGGCAGTACAAAGTTCACCGGAGATTCTGGCTTTGCATCTGAAGAATCTCCGTTTTGCTGCTCCTGCGCAGGCGGTGTGCCGAGTATACTTGCGGAACTACCTGCGTCCAGTATGCTCCCGGCGCTTTCCTGATCCCGATCCCCTGAGTCCAATATACTTCCGGGACTTTCGTAAGTCCGATCCCCTGCATCCAATATGCTTCTGTGTCTTTCGTGATCCCCGGCGCCCAGTATGCTCCCAGCGTTTTCCTGATCTCCAGCATCTAATATGCTTCCGAAATTCCCACTGCCTGATACGCTTCCGGTGTTCTCAGTATTCCCACTGTTTCCGGAGTCAGACCTGCCGTATATGCTTCCGCCATTTCCAAAATCTGCTGTGCCGAATCCGTAAGGCTCCTGCTTCGGCGGTGCGGGCGGAACCGGGGGAACCGGAGGTTCCGGGGGCGGTACAGGCCCGCCGTAATATGATCCCGGCGGCGGAGACTGCATGAACGGCGGCGGTGTGGGCGGTTCCATCCCCGGATTAAACGGGTGGTTGCGCATCACGAAAAAGCAGATTGATTCATACAGCGGAATCAGGGTACTTAATACCGCATGTACAATGGACATATTTTTTGATGTATAACGTCCCAGAATCTGATGATTTACCAAAATACAGAACGTCTTATAAACAGCCGTGTATAATACACCGATCACAGCTATGATAATGAACAGGATCATCAGGCCCATCACAGATCCCGGAGCCATGTCTACCCGGCCGTACAGAAGATCGTATTGAAGAATCTTCGTGATGGAACCGAATCCGACAAACCACACGATCCCATTAAATAAGGAAGAGACCGCTCCGTAGAGAAACGGAAGCGCAAGCAGCCAGATCCCTGGATTCTCGATACTTCTGTTTTTCAGGCGGATACTGCCGGAGAGTTCTCCGTGCAGATATGTCCTTGCAAACGGAATAAATGCAAGCCATGCACTGTCCATCCCCTGTCTCTTGGCCATCGTATACATGCCGACGCCCATCAATATGTAACTGAGCAGTGCAAAAATGGCGCATACAAGCATCACAATGAAGCAGATCATCATAATGCCGATCATCGTCGTCTCCATGTATGGACTGCTGTAATCATAATACTCATTCATATCGTAATAACTCATACTATTCCTCCTGTCTGCCGGTTTAACAGCATTTTAAATTCTGTCCCCCAATAGCATTTTCTTATTTTATCACAGTTGAAGCTTTTTATCTATAAAAATGTTAGAATTGGCCCGATTTCACTTGACATAATCCCAGAAAATGGTACTATTAAAAATGAAATATTATCCTAAAAAATAACAGAGGAGGAGTAGGTATTCATGAAAAAACGAATATGTGGATTCAGGCAGAAGCTGGGAATCATTCTGGCGGCAGGAATGATTGTCAGTAATATGAATTTTGCTGTGCTGCCTGTGTCTGCAACGGATGGGGTGGAAAATCCGCCTGTTGAAGAGGCTTTTTCGGCAGATGCAGTTCTGGAAATGCTAGAATTGATCGACCGGGTTAATCAGCTTCCTTCGCCAGAGCAGATTACGGATGTAGAAGCAGCCCAGGAAGATTTCAATGGAATCTGGAAACAGTTCAATTCAATCACTGAAGAGCAGGTTCTTCTGATGACGGAGGAACAAAAGCTGTCATATGAATCTGCAGAGACAAAATTGAATGATTTGGGGAATTATTTTTCTCCAATAACAGAGTCGGAAATAGCAATTATGGCTGAAGGTGACGATGGTACGTTGCGTGCGCTATCAGAGGAGGACACTGCTGCTATTGTAAAAACAGTTACCGACTATCTGGCAGGTGAAATCAAAAAAGTAGCTACGGGTACTCGGGAAAGCACCCAATTTGATGTGTTTCATCTGCTTAGTACCAGCAGTGATATTGGGGCTGCATGTGATGCTTTAAATGAAAAAGCTATAGAAATAGCAAATTCCTTGTTAATCACTTGCCAAAACGATTTATTCTGGTTTGATAAATCAACAAAGGAAGCCTTTTTGTATTTATATCAATTAAACCCTGATGGAACAGGCTCTTTTCTTTTCGAGTTTAAAGTTTTACCGGAATATCAAAAAGCTGGAAATCAATATGCTGTAGATAGCACAAAGATCAATTCTGCCAATACCGCTTTAGATAAAGCGCAGGAAATCGTCAATGCCAATGCCGGCAAGTCAGATTATGAAAAGCTGCTTGCATACAAAAATGAGATCTGTGCATTGACAAGTTATGATCATGAAGCTGCCAAGCCCAACTACAGCGGATCAAAGGCGCCCTGGACGATGGTTTCCGTATTTGACGGCAATCCGGATACGAAGGTTGTATGCGAGGGATATGCTAAAGCGTTCCAGTATCTTTGTGACCTGTCCACGTTTAAGAGCGCAAAGTGCTACACTGTTTCCGGCACCATGGCCGGCGGAACCGGAGCCGGCGGACATATGTGGAATATCGTTTCCATCGGTAGCAGCAATTACCTGGTAGACGTTACCAACTGTGATGACGGCGCAGTTGGCTCTCCTGATAAGCTGTTCATGGCGATTCCTTCCAGCGGTGCCTGGAACGGTACATATACGTTTTCAGCGGCCAGCAACATCACTTATACTTATGATCCTGATCAGATCGGGTATTACGGTGAAAGTATCTTAAAGCTTGCAACCACCCCCTACGATCCGACCAAGGAACCGGTTGAAGACGATACAAATAAACCTGATACTGACAAGCCCGGAACAGACAAGCCAGACACCCCGGACAAGCCGAACAAACCCAGCAAACCTTCCAAGCCAAGCAAACCCGGAAGCAGCAGCTCAGGCAGCAGTTCTTCCGGAAGCAGCTCCAGCAATCAGACCGGAAATAATACAAGCACCCAGACAACGACCTGGGCGGCGGAAACCAACTCTTCCGATCAGAATACATACCGCCTGGAGGTGCGCAGCGCAATTGAGGTTTCTGCAGAGCTTGCAGGAAATGACACGCTGAACACACCGGAAAAGATTGAAAGCCAGATCAGGAACAGCCTTACAGCAAAAGGCATTTCCAATGACAATATCAGGGTTTATGATGTTGCGTTGCAGGTTTATGTAAACGGTGCATGGCAAAATGTAAGCGCGGAAAATTTCCCGGCTGAAGGCGTTACGGTTACCGTACCTTATCCGGCAGGGACAGACAGCACATATAACTTTGTAGCAAGCCATTTGTTTACAAAGAGTATGAATGGATATTCTGCGGGACATATTGAGACATTCCCGGAGAGCGGTACAATCAAGACATCACCGGCAGGGATTTCCTTTACCGTACACGGACTGTCTCCTATCTCCGTAGGTTGGAGCAAAACCGCTGTCAACAGCAATGCATCCGCGAATGTAAGCCCCAAGACCGGGGATCACACAACGATCTTACTGTACATGGTTCTGATGATTTTCGCTGCCGCGGTAATGGGAACTGTATATGTAAAACAGATTCGTATCAGAAGGAAATAATTTACGGAAATCCAATGGATTGGATGCCGTTGCTGCGAGCACCCGGTCAGGGTGTGAACAGTAACCGTTTATAATGCTGAAAGGAGAGCGAGTTTCGCTCTCCTTTATGGTAGGTGGCTTTTATGACAGAATTAGATTATGATTATCTCGCTTCGCTGGTACAAAAAATTCAGGACGGAGATACGGACAGCTTTGCAGAGCTTTATTCCGTTACATATCAAAGGCAATACTCCTTTGCCTGCCAATTCGTAAGGGACCCCTATCTGGCCCAGGATATCCTGCAGGAGCTTTATATCCACGCCTTGAAGCATATTAAGCAGCTTCGGAACCCCAGGCTGTTCGTATCCTGGCTGAATCAGATCAATTTCCGCCTGTGCTTTGATATGAGCAGGAAAAACAAACGAAATCAAAAGGAGCTCTGTCTGGAAGAGGCCGCTCCCACACTCTCCGGCTCTGCTTCTGATTCCGAAGACCCCATCGACCGCTACAGCCGCAGGCTGGAGATTTTTGATCAGATCAAAGCGCTCCCGGAGAGGGAATGCCAGGCAATCCTTATGAAATATTACCATGATATGAAGCTCGACGAGATTGCTTTCGCCATGGGGTGCAGCAAAAGCTCCGTCAAACGTTATCTCAGCAGGGGATATGAAAAGCTCCGTACGACACTGGAGGACTTTCCATTTATTTCATAAGAAACAAAATAGCTGCCGTATGAAAAAAAGACGGGCAAAAAGCAATCGCTCCTTACCCGTCTTTCTTCATACGGCAGATTTTTTAACATCCGTTTTTATCTGCCTGTATCTTTTTTATTCTTCTTCCACTGTCACTTCTACCTTCTGCAGCTTCCAGATATCTCTTACATACTCTTCAATGGTCCGGTCGGAAGTGAACTTGCCGCAGCATGCGGTATTCATCATCGCCATCCTGGACCAGCGGTGTTCGTCGCGGTATGCTTCTTCCACGCGTTTCTGCGCTTCCGCATAGGGCCGGAAGTCCTTCAGGATAAAGTACATGTCAGCCCGGGGCGTACACTGTGTATTGAGCAGTGAATTGTACAGGTTCTTGTACATGTTGTGGTCGCCGTGAGCGTAAGTGCCGTCCATGAGCTGGTCGATCACACGTTTTAATTCCCAATCGCTGAAATAGATATCAATCGGGTTGTAGCCGCCGTGGTTCTCATAGCGGATGACTTCCTCGGATCTCATACCGAAGATGAATGCATTGTCCATGCCTACTTCTTCCACGATCTCCACGTTTGCGCCGTCCATGGTTCCAAGTGTGGGCGCGCCGTTGAGCATGAACTTCATGTTTCCGGTACCGGACGCTTCCTTGGATGCGGTGGAGATCTGCTCGCTGACGTCTGCCGCCGCAAAGATCATTTCCGCATTGGATACCCGGTAGTCTTCAATAAATACCACCTTGATCTTGCCGTTGATGCTCCGGTCGTTGTTGATCACCTCTGCAACGGAGTTGATCAGCTTGATAGTCTCTTTCGCGCGCTGGTAGCCTGCGGCCGCCTTTGCGCCGAAGATAAATGTCCTGGGATAGAAGGACATCTCCGGATGCTCCTTGATCTGGTTGTACAGATACATCACATGGAGGATGTTCAGAAGCTGGCGCTTGTATTCGTGCAGACGCTTCACCTGTACGTCGAAAATGGAGTGGGGGTCAACTTCGATCCCGTTATGTTCTTTGATATATTTCGCCAGACGGATTTTGTTTTTATGCTTGATCTGCATAAATTCCCGCCGTGCCTGTTCGTCATTCACCAATGGCTTCAGCCGTGCGATCTGGGACAGGTCGGTGATCCAGCCGTCCCCGATCCGTGCGGTGATCCAGTCCGCAAGGAGCGGATTGCCGTGAGCCAGGAAACGTCTCTGGGTAATGCCATTGGTCTTGTTGTTGAACTTCTCCGGCATCATCTCATAGAAATCTTTCAGCTCCTGATTCTTCAAGATCTCTGTGTGCAGTCTTGCCACGCCGTTGACCGAATGGCCTGCTGCAATCGCCAGATGTGCCATCTTTACCTGGCCGTCCATGATGATCGCCATCTTCTTGACTTTCTCATAGTCATTGGGATACTTCTCCTGGATCTTCAGGACAAACCTCCGGTTGATTTCCTCCACAATCTGATAGATTCTCGGAAGCAGTCTGGAGAACAGCTCAATGGGCCATTTTTCCAGCGCTTCTGCCATGATGGTATGATTCGTGTAGGCACAGGTCTTGGTCGTTACTTTCCACGCAGAATCCCAATCCAGCTCATACTCATCCATCAGCACACGCATCAGCTCTGCCACAGCTACCGTCGGATGGGTGTCGTTGAGCTGGAATACTGCCTTTTCATAGAATTTGCGGACATCGTCATGGGAGCGCATATACCGCTCCACTGCTGCCTGCACGCTTGCTGAGACGAAGAAATACTGCTGTTTCAGACGAAGCTCTTTTCCTGCCATATGGTTATCGTTGGGATATAGCACCTCCACCAGATTGCGGGCCAGGTTCTCCTGTTCCACTGCCTTATTGTATTCTCCTTTGTCAAAGTGATTCAGCTCAAAGGAATTGATCGCCTCTGCATCCCAGATCCGAAGGGTATTAACCTGATTATTATTGTATCCTACGATAGGATAATCATACGGAATCGCCTTGACGGATTCATAGTTCTCCTGAACGAAACGAATCTTACCTTCATTGTCATATTCTACACGGATATTTCCGCCGATAGAATGCAGAATGCCTCCTACAGAAACCGTAGGGTCTAATCCTTCTGCCAAAAGAATTTCCGTAACCATGGAGGTGGTAGTGGTCTTTCCGTGGGTTCCTGCTATGGCAAGGGCATGGCTGTAATTCTTCATCATCTGACCCAAAAGCTGGGCTCTGCTGAGAATGGGAATCTGCATCCGGACTGCCTGTGCATATTCCGGGTTATCCTTATGGACTGCCGCCGTATATACTGCCAGCTTTATATCTTCCCCAATATTTTCCGCTTTCTGCTCATAATAGATCCTGGCTCCTAAGCCCTCTAAATGTTCTGTCAAACCAGTCGGTCTTGTGTCTGAGCCGCTGACTGAAAATCCCTCTTTTATGAGAATCTCTGCCAGCCCGCTCATGCTGATTCCGCCGATGCCGATAAAATGAACGGCCATGGGCGTCTCAAAGTCAATCTGATACATAATATCTTCGTCCTTTTCTTCTACTTTGTAATATAATATGATGTTGGAGTCAAAAGGTCTTTTGACCCCGTACTTTGTACTCCCGCTCTGAGCGGACTGCTTTTTCCTCTCAGTCAATGGGAGCCTGATAAAAACCTCCATAAAAGTTTTCGGTTTTTATCATATTCACAATAATATGGGGATCCTGCTGACGCATAAGCGCCACAATCTCTGGCACCTCATAGGAGGACACTACCGTGTGAAGCAGGTGCATTTTCTTATGGCTGTAGCCTCCCACTGCTTCCACATAGGAGATCCCATGGCGAAAGTTCGTTACATACGCCCGAATAACCTCCTCTGCCTTTGTGGTGGTAATCTGCAGCGTTACCCTTTCATAGCGGTGATGAAACGCAGAGATAGTCTTTGTGGAAACAAACTGGAATAAAATCGAATAGCCTGCATAAAGCCAGCCGAACATGTATCCAAAGATACACAGTATCATTACATTTCCCGCAAAAACATACTCCCATATAGATTTCCCTGTCTTGGTGGATACGTACAGAGCAATAAAATCTGTACCGCCGGTAGAAGCATTTCCCCGAAGCGCAAGAACAATGGAGATCCCATATAAAAAGCCTCCGAACAGCACATTAAGCATCAAATCATCAAACAAGGGCTGAAAATGAAAAATCTTTAAAAACAAGCTGGCCAAAAACACCTGAATCATGGAATAAAAAGTAAACCGCATACTAATGCTTCTGCTGCACAGTACTGCCACCGGAATGTTCAGCACCAGAATCCCTAGGGAGGTGGAAAAGCTTTTCCCGTACAAGGAGGCAATATCATCAATTAAAATAGCCACTCCCGTAAATCCGCCGGACAAAAGCTGTGCCGGACGGATAAAGGACTGAATCACAAAAGTCTGCAGAAGGGCTGACAAAAATACTGCAAGGATTGTGATTGCCCTCCGAATCACTATATTATGCTTATACTTTTCTATCATAAAAAGTCCGCCTCGCTTGTTTCCTTCTTGCCTGCACATGCTTCCGAAACATTCGGGCATTCCCGAACGGGCATCCCTAAAAGCCGTCTCATCAGACTGTGGCCATGCTCCTCATACCTTCCGGTCCCTGCTGCTGCAGCTTCCGTATAGCTGTTGATTCCGGAAGCTTGTCTGTCCGTGCTTCTGTACAAAAGATAGGGAATTGGATCCGCAATGTGAGTTTTAAGAGAAAGAGGTGTTGGGTGATCCGGCATCACCAGGATAGA
>OFGX01001556.1_pt1 | contig 13506 bp, 10 predicted proteins | sample 1521831 | NCBI WGS metagenome assembly OFGX01 (sample SAMEA3504080, study PRJEB24116) | mouse gut metagenome | biome: mouse gut; feature: mouse-associated habitat; material: faeces | place: Denmark | collected 2011
AAGGCAGCCAGTTTTTTCTCCACTGGCTGCGAAGTATCGATTTCAATGCTCCTCAAATCAGTCAGTTCAGAAATATCCACGGTGCGGATATCGGTCTGTGCCATTTCCGTAAGCATTTCCTTTGTCAGTCTCATGGCAGCCTCTCCTCACTTTCCTATACCCTGGCTTTACGGGCAGCGGATGCACTGCTCTGATGCTCTCTTTTGTTCATTCTATTTGTTTTCCGGATTGTCCTATGACAGCCCGAATTGTCCCTTTTTTCCACAATCTTCCCTACCCGGATGATTGCTACATCTATCACCAAAAACAGGATAAACAGGCCTGCCAAAGCAAGCCCGCCTATCTCGCACAATAACCTCATATTTTCCGCCTTTCTCCCTGCCTTGGCCGACATCCGCTCAAAATCTCTGCCAGCTTATTCCTTATCCTCAAAATAGTTCTCCGGCTTATTGCTCCTGATAAAGACACCCACATCTTCTATCCTCTCCGTTACCGGCATATCCGGCAGGGCCGCCAGAATATCATTCTTATACCGCCCGCTGGCTCTGCAGTCCAGGATAGAAAACACACAGGTATCTGTCTCCCTGCGTATGCCTCGTCCAATCCACTGGCGCAGCTTCATCAGCATCTCCGGCACAATGACTTCTGCCAGATACTCATGGAAATCCTCATGGAAAGACTTCTCATACTCCAATACCGGGTCCGGCACAGGAAAAGGCAGCTTCACCACTATAAGAGACGAAAGGATATCCCCGGCCAGGTCGATTCCCTCCCCGGCACTGTCGCTGGCAAGCAGCACTCCATTCCCGCTCCTGCGGAACTCCCGGATAGCCTCCAGCCTCCCCTTTCCCATAGAAAACAGCGGAAAATCTTTTATCCTCTCTGCAAGCTCCTGATACACCATCTCCATCATCCGGTAGGATGTGAACAGTGCCAGCGTATGCCCGTGGCTCTGCCGGATCAGTTCCTCCAGCCTGTCTGCCACCGCCTTCCGGTAAACTGTTTTCCTGACATTGGGAAACGGCATATCTTCTGGCAGGTATAGTAAGGCATGGTTCCAGTAGTCAAAGGGCGATGCCTTGCTCACAGTCAGAATCTGTTTCCGGTTCAGCAGGTCAATCCCTGTCTGGTGCATGTAGCGGCTGAAATCGCCGCCTACGGACAGGGTTGCCGATGTCAGGAGGTATGGTTTCCCGTTGCTCCACAAGTCCTCATGGAGCAGGAGGTCAAGGTGCTTCGGCAGCGCGCAGAGCCTGCAGGATGCCGCTCCTGTATATTCCAGCCAGCAGATAAAATCCTCATAGTCACGAAGTACCGTCAGCTTCTCCTGCTTCTGTTCCAGCCTGCCGGAAATACGCTTATATGCCGCATTTCCCCGGTCTGCGGTATAGAAAAGTACTAACAGGCTCTTTATCACGGCTGACAGTGCTTTCAGGGATAACTGGACGGACGGTGTGAATATGACTTCCATGCTACTGTTGTCATACCGCACTCCTGCAAATTTTTTCAGGTTTTCAAACAGGGCTGTGTTCAACTCCAACATTTCCTCACACAGAGAAAGCGTCCCCCTTTTCTCTGGTCTGCCTGCCACGGCTCTTATAATACTGGCTGCCACAAGCTCCAGCTCAACATTTTCAAAGCTGAGCCCGTACATCTGTCTGGCAGCCTCCGGCAGCTTGTGGGCTTCGTCAAATATTAAAATGCCATGCTCCGGAAGCAGACGGTTCCTGCTACCTTTCCTGCTCAATATATCTGCTAGCACAAGGTTGTGGTTCGCAATCTGGAAATCCACCTTCCCCTGGTTGGATTTTCTGAGGAAGGTGCGATAACGGCATACACTGGAAAATTCGCAGGTGTTTCGGCAGTTCTCCACACAGATCCGCTCTTTTACATAGTCTGTCAAGGGCTGGCCGTCCAGGTCAAGGGAAACGGTGCCCACGAAAAGGGCTGTCAGAATTTCTATCAGTTTTTTATCCTCCAGCCTATTATTATGGCTGACCGAAGATAAATAGGTCTTCACCCTGCTGTCACAGGCATAATGGTTCTTTCCTTTGCGTACTGCAAATGTTAGGGGCTCCTCAATGATACGGTGTTCCAGAAGAATCCCCGAAATCTGGGGGATGTACTCCTCTGTCAATGCTTTCTGCAGAGCAATGGTGGATGTGGAGATAATCACTGGCTGCCCTTCTCCATGAAACAAGCGATAGATGACTGCCGCTATGAGATACGCATGGGTTTTCCCCGTTCCCACCTCGGCTTCACATAATGCCACTTTCTCTTTCTCCATGGCTTCCAGCATGGCAATGGAAAGAGAAAGCTGGTTTTCCCTCAAAGCCAGTCCGTACTCCGGCAGAATGTCATAGAAGATATGGGCAAGCAGTTCACTCGCTCTTGAATTGCCATCCTGCATAAATGCTATCCCGCCCTCTGACTGTACCGCCATTTTCTCTATGGCTCTCCGGTATCCTACCTCATTCAGCGGTGTGGGTCTTGAAAACAGCCTCTTTGCCTTTAAGGTATGTAAATCTACCATGCGGTAGCTGTATGCCTTTCCTGTAAAGTGTTCCAGTAATACACAGCTTTTCGTAGTCAGCACAATTCTTTCATCCGGCCGGAAAATTCCCGCTTCATGTATCCTGTTCCGTATGTCTGCCGTGCAGACGATCCATTCCTCACTCAATTTTTAAGCCTCCTTTGCATCCTATGGGAGCGATACATGCATACGGCGGAAAACGGCAATGGTTGGTCGTCTGTTGACAAAGGGGCCGGTTCCGCCGCATGGTATCTATCGCTCCGATAGAAGTGTGCAAAGATTTTCTAAGCGGTCAAAGTACGCCCGCTAAGAAAATCTAAGTTGCACACCGGAGAACGCAAGTACAGCGTTCTCCAGTATGCTTATGCATCGAAGGTGTGGCTGACGTTCCGCTGGTATAGGAATGTATCTAACATCCCACGGACACCATAAAAGCCGCCCCCTGCTCTTTCTCAAACAGGGGTGATGCGTTCTCCCATTTTTCAGGGCTGCCGTTTTTCGGCAGAAGTACCATGATAAGTGACAGGGATCATCGCAATCCGCCCCACCACGGGGCGTCACTGCCACGGACTGGATCGCTCGGAGTATGCCCCGGCATAGACCGCTGCATATCGTCTTGGCGCGTCCCGGCGTGTCGCTTCCGGTCTCCCGGCCTGTCATCGTGTATCCGCCACACCCGTATGAAGTTTTCAATGTGCGGGCGAAAGGATGCTCAAAAAATTCCTTTCACCCAACGTGAAAAAACAGGGGGTGTGAGGGGTCATTCATGATAAAATTTTTTTAATTTTTTCTCTGCCCACATCAGGCTTTCCCATACGGTTTTCTGGTTGACTCCCTCCAGCTTTGCAATCTGCCTTGTGGAAAGCCCTTTAAAAAAATGGAGCATGAACCGCCTCTTCTGCACAGCAGTCAGCTTTCCGCTCTCCAGCAGGCGCCTGGCCGCTGCAAGCGCTTTCCGCCCTTCGTCCTCCTGGTCCGGTTCCTCATCGACTACAGGAGCAGAATCGGCAATGGTGTCCTCCATTCCGTTCATGCTCACGTCCAGATGGCTGACCCGGTATTCCTGTCTGTCCTGCCTGTAATAAATGTCATCTGACAGGGCTTTCAGCTCCATAAAGTCGGCCTCCGTCTTATCCGGATTGTCCCGCAGGTAGTCCTCCAGCGTCACCTCCACGATGCCGTCCGCAAATTTATAGACAATGCCCTGGCTGAACTTGTTCAGGGCATAATCGCTGTCCTTGTAATTCCTCATTGTCCTTTCCTCCGGTTTTGAATTTTCAGATTCAAGACCGGAGGGTGGGCTTCGGCACCGCATTTTCCGACAATTATCGACAAAAGGCGGCCGCATGAATCCCGCGGCCGCCTTTTTGAGTGATAGGCAGGTGATTATCCTGTTGTCAGGTGGAAGATTTAATTGTATAAAAAGAAAACAGGCCGCAGCCCATTGCTTATAAAAGGCTGTGACCTGTTTATCGCTTTTTTCTGTCTTGTTGCTGGCCAAATGGATGGCAGGGTATCTGATTGTCAGAACTTTAATGGGACTATCCCCCTTCCCCTGGGGATTTCCCCCTTTTCCTGGGGAATCTATCTGTCAATCCATTTTTAAGCCGTTACACCCCACTTTTTACAAAATCAAATATATAACACCACTGTGCAGCTCTTTGCACTATACTACAACACAATTATCCATGAATACCGGGTACCGCGCTTTTGATGCGCGTTCATCCTATACTTCTATTCTCTTCAGATTTTTCTCATCGATCTGATAAAAATTTTTGCATATACCCTGTATTCTTCCCAATGATGGGACATCATAAGAATCGCCTTATATCATCGCTTTTTCTTTATTTTTGATATTCCACCATTTCTCCTGTCTCCATATCCGGCACGAATATGGACCCATAGGACGAAAACGGATAAACAACCGCAGATTTTTTCGTTCCTATTTCTTTTGGACTGCCTCCTCCAGCCTCTAACTCATAAATTACGGATTCCCTCTTGGGGACAAAAAAGAGGTTATCCCCGTCTGAATAAAAAACCAGCGGTTCCTCCCGGATTAAAATTTCTTTATCCTGCGTACTGAAGCAAAACGCCGTGAGCGCTGCACCATACTCCCTGTCTGTATATAAAACTCCATCTCCTTCCAGCAGGAATTTTCCCGCCACAATATCGCAGACGGTCTCCTCCCGCTCTTCTTCCAAAGAAAACTTTCGCAACCTTGACATATCATCCAGAAAGAAAAAGTTATATCCATCATAAGCCACATTTCCGCTGTTATAGGAAAAAAGCATTTTTCTGCCTCCGCTTAAAGCATTGACCGCACTGACCTCATCTGACGATATAAAGTAAATCATGTCCTCCTTTACCACAAATGTCACAATGTCGCTGTAAAACAGGGCATCCTGCCCAATCTGAGAGAGCCCCAATGCGGAAGTTCGGTCCTGGTTGGCATTGTCCTGAAAAATGGTGCGGCTTTCAAATGTGTCCAAATCCACACATATAATAGAAATGGTATCATACAGCTTTGAAAAATATCTGTTCTTATTGTCAAAGCTGCGCTCCATGTAATAAATATCGTTTCCCTCTCCATAAAAGCAGGAAGAAACATCCTTATTTCCGCGGAACACATCTCTGACCAGAGGGAAAATATTGCCGCTCTCTTTCTCCCTGACAGCTATATAGGAACTTCCCTCTGCATCATAGTCCACATAAACAAGATAGTCGCTGCTCTCGTAATAATACCTGTTATCCAGGTTATAAAGAACCTCTGGCGCTTCCTGCGAAACCATCCTGCCGGAACATCCGCCAAGACATACCATGCAGAGTACCACGCCAATGAGTCCCCCTGCCTTATATCCTCCCATCTTTTTTCTCCAGTGGTTTGTATATGCCCTTAAGATAAAATCCGCCATCAGCATCCCCAGAAGGAAATTGACAACAACAAGAATCGCTTTTATATGCGCCGGCACTTGAATAAACTGATATACTTTCTGCCGGGTAATCTCATTATACTCAGATACCGTTCCCTGATAATATCCCGTTCCAATAAAAAAACCCAATGGACCCGGCAGAAAATATTTCATATATTGCTTAGAGAGTCCATAATAGGGGAGCAGTACCAGGGCGAGCGTCGCCAACATGGAAACCGCATATTTCCGAAACCCCACAATCGCCGCACTGACAGTCAGTCCCCACAGCGCACACCCTGCCATACGGAACAGAAAAATACGGAGTGTTGTTTCCATCAGGCTCATACTGCCTGCATATCCGGAATAAAACTCCAAACTCTGGACAGGGTAATCCCCATTGGTGAACCCATACCCACACTGAAAAAACACCACCCGGATACAGAAGTCCAGCATACAAGACCCTAAACTTAACATGGCGACGAGCAGTATCTTTTCTACTGCAGTCTTCCTTTCCCCATTTGCCGACATCCTGATAACGATATCCATCTCAGCGCTGCTCTCCCTGCCAAAACACAGCAACGCAAAAATCATAATTGCCAAAAGCAGCCCTATGTCAAGAGACTCCTCTGAAATCAGCGCATCCCAGGCATTTGTATCAAGCAGATATCTGTTTTCCGGATTTTCGCGGGCATAAAGATACTGTTTATACAAGACATCATACCCCTTTTGGCCTGCCATGAGTTGCTCCAACTCCCCAAGCTGGGAGCGGTATTCTTCTTCCGTCAGTTCTCCCGAAGAATATCTTTGGTAGATTGTCTGCAACAGGCTTTCCGCCCGGCTGAATTCCTCGTTTCTTTCAGAAAAAAAATCTGTCGTCTCCTCGTCCACTTTTCCCACCACATAGGATAAGTACTGCTCATAAAAAGTCCTGTGCCGCTTGTTTTCAGCCAACCCTGAACCATGGGAAATGATAAGCCGAAAAATTTCCAACAGGACGAATGCCACAACGATCAGCAACCCCCCGGAATGGCACATCAGCTTTTTCCATTCATACCATCTGATACCCATCCGCCTACCTCCTTTTCCATAACATCCACCCGGCATACACAAGCCCCAAGATTAAACATACTGCCACACCCTCTGCTATCATATACTTTGGAACTGGATATCCTGCCAGATTGCTGAATTCAGAGCGCAGAATCAGATTCCTGCCGCTGATTAATGAAACCGGGTTCCAAAAATGACTACTATTATAGATGTGGTCATAGGCTGATATGCACACCATTATGGAGACGAAGTTCAGCAGAAATGCTGCCATGATTCTCCTTGAAGCCAGCGAAAAGAACAGGAATATCATACAGAATATACACATCCCTGTTATCCTGAACACCGAAAGCAGCAGATATCCCTGCCCCATGGATAAGGTCAGTATCGTATCCTGAAAGCCTCTGATTGCATAAAGGGGGCTTGCTGCACTTTCCGTTCCACCGAAAAATAAGGAAAACAGGAAGTAGTCCCAGATGGAAAACAGAACACCTGCCACCATAAGGAACAAAAAGGCAGAAAAAACCTTTGCCAGATAAGTCCTGCCCCGCCCGCTTTGGGAAGTCCTGATGATATATTTCATTTCCGTTTCTTCTTCCTTTACAAACACGGATGCACAGCCATAGACCATAAGCATCAGCATAAGAATGGAGGAAAAATCATAGTAAAGCAGGCTCTGATACATTTCCGTATTATAGAAATCCTTTATTTCCCTGCCATAAAACGCTCTTGCAACGCATAAGTTCTTCCTATATTCATACACATTGCCCCATTCCTTATAAAAATCCATATTTTCCCTTGCTTCCGAAACAATCTCCGCCGCATACGACCTATAGGTATAGTCATACTCCATTTCCTCCAGAAAACATTTTCGGAAAAAAAGATCGTCGCTATACGCATTATAGGTATAGCTGTTTTCATCCTCTTTCGTGCTAGCCGTCTGACTTTGTACTGTTTCATAGATGGGTCTGTATATCTCCAACAGGCTGTTTATTTTTTCCACCGTGATTTCGCCGCCATACACTGGATAAAGCTCTTCATATGCCTCCTTAAATTCTGCAAGATTGCTGCTGGAAAACAAAGATGATTCCTGGTATACACTGTATATCTTCAATGTATCCACCATAAGCAGAGCCAGAAATATCGAGACCATTATCGGCGTCAGAAAATGCTTTCGGAATTCGTAATAAACTAATCTTCGCATAAGTCTTCCCCTTTACAGCAGTATAGGAATACTTCATCCAGATTTGCCCCTGCGGGAACTGCGCTTTGATCCGGCTTTTCCTCAGCAATCATCCGGATATTCACTTTATCCCCCTCCCGCCTGATATTACTAATCAAAACCCCCTCTGCCTCCAGGAATCTCTTTTCTTCCCGTGTAGTAACCTGCCACACCTTTCCCGCAAGCGTCCGTTCCAACTCCTCCACCCTGCCCTTGTGGATGATTTCGCCATGATCCATGATGATGACCTGACTGGCTATGTATTCCACATCCGGTACAATATGGGTGACAAGGAGCACAATCCGATTTTCCGCGAACTCGGATATCAGATTCCGGAAACGGATGCGCTCCTGCGGATCCAGGCCCGCAGTAGGTTCATCCAGGATCAGCACTTCCGGACGGTTTACCATAGCCTGCGCTATGCCCAGTCTCTGGCGCATACCACCTGACAGGGCACCGACTTTTTTCTTCCTGCTGCCCGACAGATTTACTTTTTCAAGCAGCTCCCTGACACGCTCTTTTCCCTCTTTTGTTGGAACACCTTTTAACGCACACATATACTCCATAAATTCCTGCACGGAGAATTCTTTATAAAACCGGGGATATTGGGGCAGATATCCTATATTCCCATAAAACCGGCTACCCATGCCCGCTGCGTTTTTCCCGTCCACAATAACCTTTCCGGAATCTGCTTTCAAAAGTCCCAGGAAAATATTGATCAAGGTAGTCTTTCCCGCACCATTTTTCCCAAGGAGTCCATACACGCCGTTTTCCATGGTGATGGAGATACCTTTCAATACTTCCTGCTTCCCATATGTTTTATGGATGTCCATCAGTTCTATCTTCATAAATCCTCCAAATGCCAGTCTCTTTTCATTTCTTTCTTAAATCTTTCACAATAAATCCCCATACTTTCATGCATGGCGGAACGGCTCGATGCATAAAGTTTTACTGAAATGATACAATGCCAACTTTATACTGTTCATTTTCCCCATACGGGCGCTGAAACAATACTGCTATCTGCTGTTCTTCCAGATAACAGATATGGGGTTCCCGGTAATCATCCGTGTTTGGAACCTCATATACTTTTGTGGATACCAGCTTTAATGTTCTGATATCATACAATCGCAGCGTCCAGCCTACGTTGTCATTCCCTACCGCTGTGATGAAGTAGTTTCCTGTATCGGAGCCCCATACATGGCTGCTCTCTGTTTTTTCAGACAACTGCACCATCTGGGATATATCCTGGAAAGGATAGTAGATCCAAACCTGCCCGCTTGTCCTGTCATCCGGCAGCTCCTCGCTGAATACGGTATGATCGGCAAAAACATTCATAATGTCAAATGTATTCTCCCTATGTACAGCCAAGCTGCTTCCATCTGTTTTTACGCTTCCGTAGCATACATACCCTTTACCATTTTCAATACAGTTTCCCAGAAAGACGATCCTGCTGTCGTTCTCTGCAAAAGCAACCTGATTAACCGAGCTCAGCCCGCCCATCCTGACATATTCTTTTCCGTCCACCTGCAATACATCCACTTTCTCCAGGGTATTCACATCATACAGAGAGATTCCCTTGCCCTGCTCGCACACAGCAATCTGCCTGCCGTCCCCGGAGGGTGCCGTTTGGTGTATAAAATTCACATCTGCCCCTAATGCTGTCACATCTATGGTTTTTTGAAAGTTAAGGTCTGTATCATAATAGGCATATATAATATGGAAACTGCCTGTAATCGCAGCCTCTCCTTCCCCGAATATCACACTTTCAGTTATGCCTGTCTCTGTCTCCGAACTTTCGGAGACAGCTTCATAGGCTATGCAATAACCGCTGTCCATAACCCAAGTCCTTATGTTTTCACCGCCTCCATTGCTGTCCGGATATTCTGTCTCTGCAATCACTTTCTGCCCGGTTAGTTCATACAGGTAGATTCTATCCGCAAACAGCAGTAACCTATCCCCTCCGGCATACTGTATTTCATCCAACCCCTCGAACTGGTTTAACCCACTTTGCATCGAAAGACTGTCAATCGATTTTCTGTCGTCCTCCTGAGCCGGAATCGATTCGCTGCCGCTTTCCTGCACCATATCTATATCCAATCTTTCTATCCCTGTAACCTTGCCAGCATCCTCATCCGCGGAACAGCCTGCACAGAGCAACAGACAGCAGGCCAAAATCATCATGTAACCTTTCTTATTCATTATCATTTTTCCTCTCTGTAAAACAACACGGAATTTGACTTATACATCATCAGTACATCGTCCGGATAGTCAGCGCTGTTGCATGGAACAGATATTGCATAAAATGTAGTATTTTCTAATTCTTCCGTATCTAAATCAAACTCGATTACCCCCACCTGCCCACTTTTCAACACTGTTCCAAAGAAGTTCCCGTCCTTATATGCCAGTGGCTCATGGTTCAGATAGAATACCGTTTTATATTCTGCTCCTGGATGTCCCAGGATAATATATTTTATATGAATGGTTTCTTTCCCTGCGATGTCCACTGTTTCCAACAGCAGCATGGACTCCCCAGAGATGTAAAGCCTTGTCTCCACATTTTTTTCCAAATCTATCGAATCCATATTAACCTCTTCTTCCAACTCCTTGATAAAGTCCTGGGTTGTATCCATTTCCTTTATTTCAAGCTCTCTTAAGTACTGCCTGCTGTTTTCATTTATTGTCTCTGAAATCGCCCTGTCCTGCTTGGTGTCTGCTTCAAATAAAACCGGATAGATTGCTGCCAGGGCTTTATGGGAATGCCCATAAGAAACACTATCTTTCATGTCCGGCATAAACCCTGGGTTTGTGATGCTTGTAATACACACACTTAACTGCTCTCCTTCTTTTCCTGTAACAGGCGTAAACTGGAGGGTATAAGATTCATCCTTGTTTTCTTCCAATTCAAACAGATGCATATACTGATAGTCTGTATCCAACTCCTTCACCTTATAGGGCTGAGGGATGCCGTCCAGGAAAAGAAGTAAGCCGCAATTTCTCGCTATCCCAGAGCCTTGCATAAAGTAGGGAATTTCCATTTCTCCGCCTTTATAAGTTAAACAGTATGTATTGTTGTCCCCCCACAAAACGCCATGGGAAATAGCCCCCATAGTCGTAGTTTTCAAGCTTTCATCTTCCTGTTCAAACGGATTTTCCAATGGGTCTTCTTCAGCAAATGTAAAAGCATCTTGTTGCAATCCACACCCAACCAATGTACACAAGCAGGCAATAATACTTACTGCAATTAAATGTAATTTTTTCATAGTTGGCCTCCCTACCTATAAATCATTTCTGTAATGAATTCAGTCTTTTAATGCATAATAGCACACGAGCCCTTCGGCCCGTGTGCGGTATTTACTGACTCATACTTCGCATACTGATATATGCTAAAGAATTATAAAAATCAATTGCTCCGCAAATAAAAATGGTATAGGCACTCTGTTTTTGCTATAATGAAATTACCCACTAATATCATCAGCAAAAGGAGACCTATACCAATGAAAAGCATAGCAGAAATCTTCGATAATAGCAAGGAATTACTTGACAGTATCTCAAATTTTATAGACAAATATATCGGCTCTTCCCTTTTGCGGAAATGTGGCATAACCAAAGTCATTGACAGCGTTACGGAAAAAACTACTTTTGAATACGCAGACAACCCGCTTTCCCGTCTCATAGGTACCGTCAAGGAGTCGAAATTTCTTGAAAAATGCGTAAGCGCCAAGCAGCTGCTGACCGATAAGGTCCTTGTCGGGTTTGCGGCGGCAAGCCCATACCGGATGTTCAAGACCGGAAATTTTTTCCGCGACTACAAAAAGGATACGTTCTACCGCTTTGACCTGATGCCCAGGGCAAACTGGGAACGCCTCCAGCTGGAGGCAGCCGGCAACGTAATCCGCGATATGGAGTCGCAGACAGATAAGAACCATACATGCGCCCTTATATTTGATGACTCCTTATATGCCCGTACCGGTGGAAAGGGGACTGACTTGTGCGGCAGAGTGTTTGACCATAATGACCACAAGATGCGTACCGGATACCGGATGATGACCGGCGGATGGACCAACGGCGATGTTTTCCTTCCATTTTCCCAGACGCTTCTTACTACCCGCGACAACAGCCTCATGGTCGGCAGGGATACCCCTGTTGACCGGCGCACCATCCGCGGCAGACGCAGGGCCGCCGCAAAAGAAAAAGGCACAGACACCGTATGCCGCATGGTCAGGGAAGCCAAAAAGTCAGGGATCCCCTTTGATTTTGTGCTGTTTGACACATGGTTTTCCAATCCTGCCCAGCTTGTAGAACTAAAGGGCATGGAAGTGGACACGATTGCCATGATCAAGAAAAACAGCACAAAATACCTATGGACAGCCCCTGAAACTGGTGAGATAGGCAGGCTGGATGTAAAGGAAATCTATTCCCGCAATAAAAAGAGGAGGGGGAAGTCCAGATACCTGCTTTCTGTCAATGTGACGGTAGTGGATAGCGAAGGGACAGCCATTCCGGCAAAACTCGTGTATGCGCGGAACCATAGCAACCGCAAGGACTGGGTCTGCTTCGTGTGCACGGATACATCCCTGTCCGAGAAGGAAATCCTGGAAGCATATATGCTCCGCTGGCAAATCGAGACCTATTTTAAACTCACAAAGAGTTACCTGAAGCTACGGACAGAGTGCCACAGCACGAGTTACGATGCAATCACATCGCATATGGTGATTGTAGCCATACGGTATATGATACTCGCGGTAGAACGATTCAAAAACAGCGACAACCGGACGATAGAGGAACTGTTTTACGGTGTCCAGCGTGAGATTGTCAACGAACTCATGGACTGTGCCATTGTGCTTATGATAGATACTCTGCTTGACAGCATAAGGGAGTACTATAACGCATCGGAGTGCCAGATTGCGGAACTGGTGTCCCTCTTTATCAGCAAACTGCCTGAAAACTGGAAAAATCGTTTCCAAATGCCCAAAGTGGCGTAATTTCTGGTAGTATGCCTAATTTTAGTATGCGAAGTATGAGTACTGATTAGTCCAAAGCAGTATAGGTGTATACCGCCTTGGCAGGCTGGTTAGTGCCTCCCTGCACACCCTGTGCGCCAAAGACAGAATAGCAAGCACTCTCGAGATTCGTCCAATTAAATGTAAATTTCAAATACCCTTTGGGAGTCTCTTGCGTACCTGATGTTCCCAAAGTTGCACCTTGCTTGTTCTTCGCATCCAACTTGGTTGTCAGATATGCATTGTCGGGATTGTAAGTTACGGAGGTTACACTTGTAACCTTTGCCCTGGTTCCATACAACTCACCCTTTAATTCCCCATACGCTCCCGCATTCGGTTCAGTAGCGGTGCCTGCAAATGCCGTCATAGACATCATTGCCATACAACACACGCCTGCCAAAAATCCTGCTACACCTTTTTTAAATCTTCTCATACTCATACTTTTTCCTCTCTCCATTTTGGTATTTGATAAGTTCCTCGTCATGTTACCGCTTTGCTTATTTCGTTGTAGCATTATCCAGCTTTCCAATATCAGTATATCAACACTGAGAAAGCCTCATTTATTTCTACGACACTCAAGCATTCGTTTATGTTTTCTCCATTGGACTCACCTCCTTCAGTTAGTCAAGCCGTTTGATTTTATAGATAATTGCCAACTCAAGTGCTCCCGTCAACAAGGATATGGCCACCATAGAAAATGTCATACATATACTTCTTATAGTTATTTCCCATTTAAACAACATAGCAAAGATAAAAATTACGCTTTCCGTTCCTAAGACAATTCTGGTTCTTCTGCGA
>OFGX01001557.1_pt1 | contig 13501 bp, 16 predicted proteins | sample 1521831 | NCBI WGS metagenome assembly OFGX01 (sample SAMEA3504080, study PRJEB24116) | mouse gut metagenome | biome: mouse gut; feature: mouse-associated habitat; material: faeces | place: Denmark | collected 2011
AAGGACAAGCAGTTACAGAGCGAGAAAGTAGCTGGATGGACAGATGCTACATTTGCAAGATTGGGAAAGAATTACAAGACATTTTTATTTGAGGCAGGTGTGACAGACAAGGGTAAGGATGTCAGAAAAATCTTTAAACCGATAATGGAATCGGATATGGAAAGATGGCTTATTGACAATGATATGGAGCAGATAATAAAAGCTCTATCGGGGGTAAGATGATGACAAATATAGAAGAACGATTAGATCAGATGGAAGTGCTGATAAAGAAACCATCTTTCAGACAGACAAAGGGAAAAGCAAATGAGGTCAATTATTGGGTATTTGATTATGCACCGGAACATGAGCTTGCGGTCAGGGAAAGAATTTCATACCTGAAAAATAAAAACTCAAAAGGTACGGATGGATTTGAGCTGGTGGTATATGATTTGTATGATCTGCTCATTGAGCATTTGGCCCCCCATAATGATCATGCCGATGCCGCCTTTCGCGCGCTCGATAAAATAATCAATTTCCTGTGAGTCTTTTCTTCCGTTTGTAAATGCGGAGTTTGTTCCCATCGGAGACATAACCAGGCGGTTCTTCACCTCCATGTTTCCGATTTTGAAAGGTGTAAAAAGTTTTTCATATCCCATGATACATGTTCCTCCTTTTCCTATAATGTTCCGTACTTTACCGTGTTTGCAGGAAGCCGTCTTTCACGGGATCTCGTGCTGTAAAGTACCTTCTTTTCATTCATTATATGATGGACGAGAAAATTATTCATCAGGCGATTTTACTAAACAGAGCATATAAAGTTATGCAGATGCACAAAAGCAAACTAAAAATATTTATGTGTATGAAGGGGTGTTATTTTAGACGAAAGCCATTCGCTCAACTTCGGGTTGAATGATACTGCGGATTTCAAATATCTGGTGATTGCGGATTCCGCTTCGCTCAGGTTAATATAAAGTAAAAATCTGGAACAGAAGCAATAGGAAGATCAGCCGCTTTCTGCGAATCTGCAAAGCCTTAAATAAGGGACTCCAGGAGCGGCCGCAAAACGAAATTCAAGATCGGAGGTCACAATATGCTGGACAACAAGAAAATAGCCGCGTTTATTTCTGAGAAGAGGAAGCGTCTGGGCATGACACAGGCGGAGGTTGCCGCCAGACTGAACGTCTCCTTCCAGGCCGTTTCAAAATGGGAAAACGGCACGCTGCCGAATGTAGAGATCCTGGTGGGATTGGCCGGGCTGCTGCACACCTCAGTGGATGAGATCCTTCAGGGCCGGGAGAAAAACAGCGAGAGTTTTTCGTACAGCAAAGCCGGGGTGGATATTTCCTACACCGATGCACTAAAACGGGAAATGGCGGTCTATCTGAACACAAATAACCCGCGGGTACTGAACGGACTGGGGCCTTTCGCGTCCCTGTACGACATTGGATTTTCAGGGATTGATGAGCCTGTACTGGTTCTGAAATCCGAGGAGCCGGGCTCCAAGCAGAAGCTGGCGATGGAATATGGGTATGTAGAATCCATCTGTTATGACATGATCAATCATCTGGTAAATGATATTGCCGTCATGGGCGCAAAGCCTCTTGCGGTGCTGGATACGATTGTCTGCGGCAAGGCGGAAAAGGAAACCATGAAAGCCTTTATCAAGGGGATTTCCGAAGCGTGCAGGGAAAACGAATGCGACCTGGTGGGCGGCGAAACGTCTATCCAGCCAGAGGCGGCATCAAGGGAAATCTGTGCCGGATCATCCCCGAGGGACTGAGCGCGGAGATCAACTTAAATAAGTTGAAAACACTGCCCATATTTGCGTATATTCAAAAGGCAGGTAATATAGAAGAGCAGGAAATGCTTTCCACGTTCAACTGCGGCGCCGGGCTTCTCATTGTAGTGAAAAAGGAGCATGCCAAAGAGGCGGCGGAGTGTATGAAGCGGTATCATGACTGCTATGAGATTGGGGAGATCAGGAAGGGGAAGGATAAGGTTATTTTCCAAAATCATATTTTATTCGATGTTCACCAAAATATTTAAAACATGACATACAGCTGTCTTGTTTCCTGTGCTATACTGTATTTCGAAGGAGTGCATATGAAGATTGATCGACTGATTGGAATTTTATCTGTTCTGCTGCAGCAGGACATGGTGACCGCCCCCTTTCTTGCGGAGCGTTTTGAAGTGTCCAGAAGAACCATCAACCGGGATATTGAGGACCTGTGCAGGGCCGGAATCCCGATTGTGACCATGCCCGGGGCAGGCGGCGGGATCTCCATTATGGAAAATTATAAAGTAGACAGGACGGTATTCACTACCCGGGAAATGCAGGACATCCTGGCCGGGCTTCGAAGCCTGGACAGCGTCAGCGGCACTAGCCAGTACAGCCTGCTGATGGAAAAGCTTTCCGCAGGCGGATCGGATTTTATGGCAGGCAGCCAGTCCGTCCTGATCGACCTCTCCTCCTGGTACAAGGAGGAGCTGGCCCCTAAGATCGACAGCATCCGGGCGGCCATAGACGGCAGGCGGGAGCTGGAATTTCTTTATTTTTCACCGAAGATGGAAGGAAAAAGAAGGATTGAAGCTTATTATCTGATTTTCCGGTGGTCCAGCTGGTATGTCTGGGGATGGTGTACCCGACGGCAGGATTTCCGGCTGTTCAAGCTGAACCGCATGGCAGAACTGCGGCTCTTGGATGCTCGATTTGAGCCGCGGAAAGTTCCGCTGCCGGATTTGAAAAATGAACGGATCTTTCCGGGCGGCATCCGGGTAAAAGTGCTTTTCGAGCCGGAATGCAAATGGCGTCTGGTGGAAGAGTTCGGCCTGGACTGCTTTGAAGAGCAGGAGGACGGAAAGCTTTTATTCCATGCGGATTACACGTATCAGGATAATCTGCTCAGTTGGCTTCTGACCTTCGGAGACCGGGCAGAGCTGCTGGAGCCGGAGAATGTCCGGGAGGAACTGCAGAAGATCATCGAAAATATGCGGTCAAAATATATTCCACCTGTACGGTTGGATGCTCTTTGAGCATCCAACCCACCTCATTCATTCGTAAAATCCGTGCTTCGCACTTTTGTGCCTGCTAACGCAGTCACATTTTACTCATTAATGAGGTAGGTTGCTAATCAGAAGTCGCACTTTCATTGCAATAAATTGCATAAAAATGTGACTTCGGATTGCAACCGTACAGGTGGAAAATATACAGGGGAAGGTGATAAGATATGGCAAGCAGTCCGGAATTTGTACAATATGTGGCAGACCAGCTTTCCGGCGCTGGAACGATCAGCTATCGGAAAATGTTTGGGGAATATGGATTATACTGTGATGGAAAATTTTTTGGATGCATCTGTGACGACCAGTTTTTTGTGAAAATGACAGAGGCGGGAAAACGTCTGGCGCCGGATATGGAGACCGGTTCGCCCTATGAGGGGGCAAAGCCCCATTTCCTGATCGAAGAACTTGAAAATACGGAATTTCTGGCAGATTTTGTGACAGAGACATGCAGGGAGCTGCCCATGCCCAAGCCGAAAAAGAAAAAGGTGAAGGAGTGAGCTGTCAAAAAACAGACGAGAGGAGAGGAAGTTTTATGCCGTTTGATTACAAAAAGGAATACAAGGAATTTTATCTGCCGCCCAGGAAACCGGGGATCATCAAGATTCCGGAGATGAATTATGTGGCTGTCCGCGGAAAAGGAAATCCAAATGAACCGGACGGGGAGTACAAGGCAGCGATGAACCTGCTGTACGGGATTGCATTTACAATAAAAATGAGCTATAAGGGGAGTCATAAGATCGACGGATATTTTTCTTATGTGGTACCGCCGCTGGAGGGGCTCTGGTGGCAGGAGGGAATCAAAGGGGTCGATTATTCCCGCAAAGAAGATTTTCAATGGATCGCCATGATTCGGCTGCCGGATTTCGTGAAAAAAGAAGATTTTGACTGGGCAGTGGCGGAAGCAGCCGCTAAGAAGAATACAGATTATTCAAAAGTGGAATTTCTTACCTATGATGAAGGATTATGTGTCCAGTGCATGCACATCGGCAGTTACGACCATGAGCCGGAGACGGTTCGGAGGATGGAGGAATTTGCTGCGGAAAACGGATATGAAATTGACATTTCAGAGTCCAGATTCCACCATGAAATCTACCTCAGCGACCCCCGGCGGGCGGCGGAGGAAAAGCTGCGGACTGTGATTCGGCATCCGGTGCGGCCTTGCTAAGTCCACTCTGCACAAAAAAACTTGATTTTGCCTGTAGAGTACGCTAATATAATCAGCAAAGGAAGAAGCGCTGCAGTTAAAATCAGACAGGAAGGATGCGGATTTGTTTGATATATATACCGAGAGGCAGGAATCTGAAAATTGGATTCTTCAAAATGACTGGTACTTTAATCTTTATACCGGTAATGAAGAGTTTACTGAGGAAGAGAAAGCGACCATTGAAAAAATTGATCATGCAAAAATAATGCAGAATAAATATATTGAAACTTATATCAGATGCTGGAAGATCTGAGACTTACGGAAGAGTACCGTGCTATAAAATTATTTAATTTAGAAAACGGAGGATTTTCACGAAAACCTGAAAAGCTGCAAAAATAATTTTGTTGTCATAGATAATGCAGATATACTTCTGGATGAAGAGGACAGAAGATTTATTAATTTTGAATATGAAAATCAGTATATGCTGTTTTTAAGAAATTGCGATGGACTGAATCTGTCAGCAGTAAAGGAAAAACTAGATGTATGGTAGACAGTGGAAAGTCCGGCAAAGATAAAATTATGGAACTGCTGACGGACAAGACAACACGAAGAATCATAAAAAATATAGAATGACCAGTTCGTGATCGAAGCTGACGAAAAAGAACAATGCTCCGGATATTCACCTCACCATCTCTCCTCCTCCCGATAATACTTCCGATACTGTGCCGGAGTCATTCCGGTATGCTTCTTAAAAATTTTGATAAAATAACTCTGGGTAGAGAAGTTCAGATATTCACTGATCACGGCCAGTGTAAAGTCCGAGTAGATCAGCATATGCCTGGCCGCCTCTACCCGTTCTTTCTGTACATAGTCCACCAGGGACATTCCGGTCTCCTGCCGGAACACCCGGGACAAGTGGCAGGCGCTCAATCCTGCCGCCTCTGCGGCTTTTTCCAGAGTGACCGTTTCATGGAGATGAATGTGAACATAATGCATCACAGCCTCCACCTTTGCACTGTGATGTCTGCTGCCCTTTTCTGCCACCGCACAGGTGAACTCCCGGAATGACCTCATATAGATCCGGTGCACTTCCTGAGAATTGGTACACTTTTCCCCATTTCGGATATAACTGTCGCTCATGGCAAATGCAAGTTCCTCCGGCAGGCCGCCGTCGATGGCCGCCCGGGTAAACATGGTAATGCTTGCAATGAGCATATTTTTCTGATGGCGCAGCTCATTGTCCGACAGAATCCCCGATGTCCCATCCGGAGGGATCAGCAGCGCGTCCTCCAAGTCCTCGATCCTCCCTTCTGTAATGACCCTGTAGCGGAGCTTTTCGTGGGCATAAGACATATGGGGCTGGGCCTCCTCACGTCTTCGGAAAAGTTCATATTCTCTGATAATTTCAATATCCGCATCCTTTTTCATCTCTGTATCCTTTCTATACCCAAGGGCATCCCATTATGGCACGGCAACTTTATAGCAAGATTTTACTATAATTCGCAAGATATTGCTATATTTTTTTCTGCGCCCATGCTATCCTTTCTAATAGAAAAAACTACATCATAAAAAGGAGTGTACACTTATGGAACGTAATCTGAAAGAACTGATTTCCAAAATGACTCTGGAGGAGAAAGCAGGCATGTGCTCCGGCCTTGATTTCTGGCATCTGAAAAATGTGGAACGGCTGGGGATTCCCTGCGTCATGGTCAGCGACGGCCCTCACGGACTGCGCAAACAGGATGACAAAGGCGACCACCTGGGAATCAACGACAGCATCAAAGCGGTCTGCTTTCCACCGGCCTGCCTGTCCGCATGCTCTTTCGACCGGGAACTGATGACAGAGCTGGGCGAGACCATCGGAAGGGAAGCCCAGGCCACAGACGTGTCGGTCGTCCTCGGTCCGGCCGTCAACATCAAGCGTTCTCCGCTGTGCGGGCGGAATTTTGAGTATTATTCCGAAGATCCCTACCTGGCAGGGGAGACCGCAGCGGCATTTATCAATGGCGTGCAGTCTCAGCATGTTGGCACGTCCATCAAGCATTTTGCAGCAAATAATCAGGAATACAACCGTATGAGCAATTCTTCGGAGGCAGACGAGAGAACCCTGCGGGAAATTTATTTCCCGGCTTTTGAGACGGCGGTGAAAAAATCCCAGCCTTATACGGTGATGTGCTCCTACAACCGGGTCAACGGTGTTTACGCTTCGGAAAATCCCTGGCTGCTTACGGACGTGCTCCGCGGGGAATGGGGCTTCGAGGGGTATGTGATGTCCGACTGGGGTGCGGTCAATGAGCGCGTGCCTGCCCTCAAAGCCGGACTGGAATTGGAAATGCCCACTTCCGGAGGAGCAGGCGACCAGGAGATCATAAAGGCGGTAAAAGACGGCACGCTGGATGAAGCTGTGCTGGATCGTGCCGTAGAGCGGATCCTCCGCATTTCCTTCAAATGGCTGGACAACCGGAAGGAGCAGCCCTTTACCATGGAGGAGGATCACGAGTTTGCCCGCCATACTGCAGAGCAGTCCATGGTTCTTTTGAAAAATGAAAACGTACTTCCGCTGAAAACAGACGAAAAAGTTGCATTTATCGGCGGATTTGCAAAAAGACCGCGTTTCCAGGGCGGCGGAAGCTCCCATATCAACAGCTTCCGCGTCAGCAGCGCATTGGATGCCGTTTCCCGGATGGAAGAGATTTCAGGAAACGTCACCTATGCCGAAGGGTTTGCGGCGGACAGGGATGTATATGACGAGACGCTTGCGGCGGAGGCTGTAGAGGCGGCGAAAAATGCGGACAAAGCGGTGATCTTCGCCGGGCTTCCGGACAGCTTCGAGTCGGAAGGCTATGACCGGGCGCACATGGGACTTCCCCAGTGCCAGAACCGTCTGATTGCGGAAATCCTGAAGGTGCAGCCGAATACCATCGTGGTTCTCCACAACGGTTCCCCGGTGGAAATGCCCTGGCTCGCTGATGTGAAGGGACTTCTGGAAGCCTACCTGGGCGGCCAGGCCGTGGGAGAGGCCGAGGTCAGCCTGTTATACGGAAAGGTCAATCCATCCGGAAAGCTTGCGGAGACAATCCCCCTGAAGCTTTCGGACAACCCGTCCTATCTGAACTTTGGAGAGGGAGAGAAAACCGTTTACCATGAAGGTGTATTCGTGGGATACCGCTATTACGATACCAAAGAAATGCCGGTGGCGTTCCCCTTCGGCTACGGACTGTCTTACACCACATTTGCATACAGCAATCTAAAGCTGGACAAGGACGAGCTGACGGAAAAGGATACTCTGACGGTCAGCGTGGATGTCACCAACACAGGAAATATGCCTGGAAAGGAGATCGTTCAGCTCTATGTCCGCGACAACAGTGGCGCCTGCCGACGCCCGGACAAGGAATTAAAGGGCTATGAAAAGGTTGCCCTGGAACCTGGCGAGACAAAGACCGTGACCATGACCCTGGATCACAGAAGCTTCGCATGGTACAATGCCGACATGAAGGACTGGTATTCAGCCAGCGGAACATATGATATCCTGATCGGCGCATCCTCCCGCGATATCCGCCTGACATCCGCCGTACAGATGAAGTCCTCCGTCAAACCGCCGCTCAAGCTCCACCTGAACACCACCCTGGGCGAGCTGCTCTCCGATGAGCGGACCATGGAGTACGGAAAATATCTGGCGGACAAGATGACCTCCTTCTTCGGCGGCTCATCCGATGAAGCAAACGAAGCCATCACCGACGAGATGAACACCGCCATGGCAGCTTCCATGCCGATTCGGAATGTGGTTTCCTTCGGGGCCTGCTCCAAAGAAGAAGTGCTGGAAGGGCTGAATAAGCTGATCGAAGCACAGAAATAAAGAAAGAGGGCTGCCGGAATATATGCTCTTTGCACAGCTATTTCCAGGCAGCCCCTGATTTATTGCCGGTTTATCTGCGGCCTGTTGCCGGGCCGCTATTTTAAACGCCGGTTTTTATTTCCCCATTCCTTAAACTTATCCCAAGGATCTCTCATACCAATTCCAAAATACCCGTCTATTATAAGTATAAAAAGTGTATACACACTAAATACCAGTCCCCATTTTCCAATATTTTTCATAGAATGCTTCAAAATATAATCACCTCCCGCTTTTTATAATGCATCCCGCAGAACTTCCATTTTACAGGTATGCACCTTGGTCTTTTTATTATACGCGATTCCTACACCCAAAATCCGTCCGGTATACTTGGGCCTTTCTCCAAGCTTTCCTTCAAATTTTAGAGCATACTTTTTATTCTTAATCTGCTGGAGCGCTTCATCGGCCGTATGATCAACCTTTAGTTCCAGAATAATTCCATCCGCCATTTTATCTGTTTCCGGATAGAAAATAAAGTCTACATATCCAATTCCAGCTTTATCCTCCCGCTCTATCCGGTAAGAATCCCGTGCTGCAAGGTAAACCAGATTTACCACTGCCGCCAAATCTGTTTCATGATTATAATTCAGCAGAGGGATCTCTGTATTGTGTGCAAATTCTAATATCTGCTGCATTGTCTCTGTATCCTTTGCGAGTGTTGCACGCAGCATTCTTTCCGACTGACCTGCAAGCTCGTATATATATCCAAGAGAAGCTTCCTTCTGCAGCATATCCTTAAACTTCTCCATCAATTCACGATTTGGAATCTGGACGCATCCGTTTTCAAAACTGAGAAATCCATACACAACCATTGCAGAAAATATCTCATCCTTATTGGTCAGACTCATGGAGGTCGCCGCGTACTCACGTACCTTTGCGGGAACAGGAGTCCCGGATATCATTCGGGCAAGGTCATCGCGCACCGCGGCCGTATTATGCCTGATATAATAATAAATTTCATCATACGGCCCCGCACTGGTCCAATAATTGCCCAGATTATTGTTCGTCAATGAAGCTACAACAGAACGTGGATTATAGACTCGTTCTCCGGATTTCGTACAATATCCATCGTACCACAGCTTCAGTCCCTCACGCGTAACTTCCGAGTTCTTCTGCCTTTGCAGAAATTTTTCATAAAGCAATGCAACTTCAGATTCTGTAAAACCAAAATCACTGCAGAACATTTCCTCCGAAGCCATAGTATATTCCAGAAACATATTTAATTCCGAGCCGCTGGAATATTTGGCAACAGGAAGGATTCCCGTCATGTACGCAAAATCTACATAAGGCTGATCCTTAAGTAAATTGCTAAGAAAATCAATATATGCTTTTTTATCATTTTCTGTTATAAAATCTCTGTGGAAAATAAAATCCCATTCATCCAAAACAAATATGAAACGTGCGGTCGGATCTGTATTGTAAACAGACTTTAGAATATCCCATACCGCATCGTCCGGATCAATCCCTGCCTGGGGATAGATTTCCATTAAATCCGCCGTCAGTTTCTGCTCGATACGGCTGATATATGCGTCAAAGCTTACGCACCGCTTTGGAAGACGGTTAAATGAGATGGAAATGACAGGATATCGGTTTATATGTTCTGTATAAGCGGACATTCCCGCAATGTCCAGTCTGCTGAAAATATCGCGGGAGTCGCAGCCCCTGGAAAAAAATGCCGCAATCATATTCGCCATGATGGATTTTCCGAAACGCCTGGGCCTTGTGACGCAGACGAACTTCTCGGTGGTGCCGATTCTGGGGATGAGTGTTTCCAGAATTGCGGATTTATCGACAAAATAAGGGCTTTTAAAAACCTCTGTATATGTGGTGAAGGCATCTCTGCTGTCAAGATAATTTCCCATTGTCCATCCGATCCTTTCTACAGTGAACTGAGCCTGTGACCTCTCTTTTTTGTAAATCAATTATATACATAATATTTACATACGTCAACAAACCATAATCAACTTGCGGATGGTTATACCATAAATTGTAACGCCTTATTTCTGGATGACCTGGAAGCCGCAAAAGGCTGTCTTAAATATATTGTTAATATACAAAAAGAATGATATAATTATATCAATAAAATAATATTAGGAGGAAGAAGAAAATGATTATCAAAGCGTCAGCGGCACTTCGTAATGATTATGCTTCTATTTCAAAGCTTGCGAAAAAGACAGGTGAGCCTATCTATATAACCAAAAATGGGGAAGGCGACGGGGTATTTATGAATATTGATGCCTTTGAGAAAAGGGAACAGGCATTAATGCTTCGCACAAAAATCATGCAGGCGGAAGAAGAGCGGTTAAACGGGGCAAAGACAAGAAGCATTTCTGAAGCAAGGAAGGAATTGAGAGAACGTGCAGAAACAGTATAAGATTGAGATTCTTCCTGCAGCATGGGAAGATTTGAAAAAAATTGAAGATTATTATTTGCTTCAATTTGATGTGGAATCTGCTTTGAAAGTTACGGATCATATTTTAAATAGTATTGAGCGGCTGGAAACTTTTCCGGATTCTGGTTCCCTGACACCGGATGAATGGCTGAATAAGCAGGGCTATCGTATGATAATATGGCAAAGATTTGTTTCTATATACCGTCAGATTGGAGAGAATATCTTTGTCTATCATATTGCGGATACACAGACAGAATATACAAAACTGTTTTTATGAAAGGAATTTTTCACACAATATAATAAATATTTTATTCCGGAAAATGGAGTAATGAAAGAAGAACGGCAGGCACCGAATGTCCGTGCACTGGCATTTGAACTCTGCGCCCCGGAAAAGAGAGCGCTGCTGTGCTGAACTTGAATAAATTTTTACATTGCCGACCTTTAGCATCCTATGATAAAATAAGAATACCTTGCGAAACGGCCGAACGGCCATGACGGGGTGACCTTAGGCATATCTAAAAGCATCCCTTACCAAGGAAACATGAGGAGGAAATCAAAGTGAAGAGAGAAAAATTTGGTTCCAGGCTGGGTTTTATTCTGGTATCTGCCGGATGTGCAATCGGCATTGGAAATGTATGGAAGTTCCCGTACATGTGCGGGGAATTTGGGGGCGCGGCGTTTATTGTGATCTACCTGATATTTCTTTTGGTATTGGGAATCCCTGTGCTCACCTGTGAATTTGCCATCGGGCGTGGCAGCGGCCGCAGTGTTGCGGCGGGCTTCGAACGGCTGGAGCCCCAGGGGACAGGCTGGCATATCACAAAATGGGTCGGCATTGTCGGAAGCTATCTGCTGATGATGTTCTACACTACGGTAGGCGGCTGGATGATGTACTACTGCTTCCGCAGCTTTACAGGAGAATTTGCGGGGGCATCTACAGAAGAGGTGACGGCGGGATTCTCGGACATGCTGGGCAATGCCCCGGTGATGGCGTTCTGGACGACGCTGATCTGCATCATCGGCTTCGCGGTCTGCCAGTTCGGAATCCAGAAAGGGATCGAGCGGGTTTCCAAGTTCATGATGAGCGCGCTTCTGATTATCATGGTGGTGCTGGCGGTTCATTCCATTTTCCTGGAAGGGGCCGGGGAAGGAATCCGTTTCTACCTGGTGCCCGATTTTGCCCGGATGAAAGAGATGGGCATCGGAAATGTGATCTTCGGGGCCATGAGCCAGGCGTTTTTCACGCTCTCCATCGGCATCGGCGCCATGATGATCTTCGGCAGCTATATCGGAAAAGAGAGAAGCCTGATGGGAGAAGCGATCAGCATCACGGCGCTGGATACCTTTGTAGCGCTGATGGCCGGATTTATCATCATTCCCTCCTGCTTCGCCTTCGGCATTGAACCGGGAGCAGGGCCGAGCCTGATTTTTATTACCATTCCGAATATATTTGCCCAGATGCCGGGAGGACAGGTGTGGAGCGCGCTGTTTTTCCTGTTCCTGACATTCGCGGCATTTACCACCATTGTAGCCGTATTTGAAAATATCATTTCCTTTGATATAGATATCTTCGGCTGGTCCAGAAATAAAAGCGTGCTGGTGAGCGCAGTCCTGATCATCGTCCTGAGTATGCCCTGCGTGCTGGGATTCAATGTGCTGGCCGGCTTTGAGCCGCTGGGGGCGGGGACCAACGTTCTGGACCTGGAGGATTTCATTGTGTCAAATAACCTCCTTCCGCTGGGAAGCCTGGGGTATGTGCTCTTCTGCACCAGAAAAAACGGCTGGGGCTGGGCTCATTTCCTGGAAGAAGCCAACCACGGCAAAGGCGTCCGATTCCCGGAATGGCTGGAGGGCTACATGTCCTACGTCCTGCCCCTGGTCATCACCGTGATCTACCTGAAAGGATATTATGACAAATTCGCGGGACAGGGGGCCGCGGCCCTGACCGGATGGATGATTGCCGCCGTACTTTTTCTGGCATTCATCATAGCGTGCGCAGTCGTGCGCAGGCAGGAATCGTGACATGCAATCAATGCGTCGCGGCCATTCACAGCAGTTAAGCCCATTCATCACACAAAAAACAGGAATCTATTGGAATCGGATATTTATTGCTTGCTAGTTCAGCCTGTCACAGTGTATAATAGAATTACAGAACTATACACTGTGAACTCCATGTAAAGGAGGTGAAATGCATGGGTTTCAAAAAACAAAAAATCTGGTCTCGTTTTTTCGGATCGAAATCAGAGCAAGTCAGAGACAAACAGGTTCCAGAGCATTTGTTGCAGGAGAGTACTGAAAAGAAGGAGGAGCAAGCCGCAGCAGCGCCGCCGCCACCGCCTGCCGCCGAAGTGGAGCTGGAGTTACCTCGGGAGCATGCATTGCATACGTTGTGTGGAATGCGGGTTCAGCGGGCAAAAGGTTTGTCAAGTCCCAGACTGCGGCTGGAAGGCCGTGAAGATTTTTCCCAGTCTGAACTGAGGAAGGAGCTGGGACGCCTGCAGAGGGTGCTTACACTGGCTGCCAATGCCCGTCTCAAAGAGATAAGGGCCTGGGAAGCCAAGGTACAGGAGAAGGCGGACGCTCAGAAGGCTTTATCAATAGAGCAGGGCACGCAGTCCGCAGCAAAGAAAGACACATCGCCAGGTCAGGACGCGCAGTCCCAGGCAGCAAAGAACGTATCAGCAGAACAGGGTACACAGCCGGAAGAACAGGCGCCGCCGCCGATCGTGATGGATGCGCTGCCGGTCATCCACATTTCGGCCGACAAGCTTTCCGCCTGGCTGATGGTATTTCCGCCGGTGGGAGAAGGAAAAGAACTGGACCGGGAGATGCTGGACAAAGCGCTTGAGGTCAGCAAAGTTACATTCGGAGTGGACGAAGGGCTGCTCGGACGTCTGCCGGGGGATCAGAACCCTTATTTTTCCCTGTTTACGCTGGCAAAGGGAATACCGGCGCACAACGGAAAAGACGGCCAGATCATCGAGCGATTCGAGAAAGTCGTGGAACGGAAGTGTGAAGTGGATGAGCATGACCG
>OFGX01001559.1_pt1 | contig 13492 bp, 14 predicted proteins | sample 1521831 | NCBI WGS metagenome assembly OFGX01 (sample SAMEA3504080, study PRJEB24116) | mouse gut metagenome | biome: mouse gut; feature: mouse-associated habitat; material: faeces | place: Denmark | collected 2011
AAAACAGATACATCTTGTCCAGCTGACATAACTCCATATCTATAAAACGCCTTCTCGCCTCGGGACCATTTTGAATAATAGCCAGATCCTCTGGGGAAAAAAATACGATATTAGAAACTCCCAGCAGTTCCCCGCTCTTTTTTACGGGAACGCCGTCCACAGCTATTCCTTTTGACTTACTCTTCTTTAAATGTACATCTATTTTATGGTGAATTCCATTCTTTTCCACGATCATTCTCAAATGGGCTTCCTCACAGCCAAGACGAATCATCTCCCGGTCTTTGCTTCCCTTATGGGAACGGGTCGTAGAACAAAGATAAATTCCCTCAAGCACATTCGTCTTTCCCTGAGCGTTGTCTCCAAAGAGTACATTTGTTTCTGGGTCAAAGTCAAAGACTTCCCGCTCATAATTACGGAAATCCATTAATTCCAAAGAATTTACGATCATAAACTGCTTACCTTCACCTGTTTTCCTTCCAGACCTATTATATCGCCAGGACGGATTTTTTTTCCACGGCGCTGTTCTATCTCTCCATTGACAGTGACAATGCCATCTTCAATCATAAATTTTGCTTCCACTCCCGAGCTGGCTAATCCGGCAAGCTTCAATGCCTGTCCGAGCTTAATAAACTCATCTTTAATAAATATTTGTTCCATTGTTCTCTCCTTCCATCATGTCAGTTATCAATAAGATTTACCGGAAGGATCAGATAAATATATGAGTTATCATCCCGGATAAAACACGGTGCTTTCGCATTAAAGAGATACAGATTTACCTCTTCTTCGTCGATTACCCGAAGCACATCAATAAGAAATTTCGGATCAAAAGCTATTCTAAGATCCTTTCCCTTTTTTTGTATCCCAATATTTTCATCCATGGAGCCAATCTTCGTGTTCATCTCCATTTTAATCTCATCATTTTTTACATTCATAATGACTGGCTTGTTTTCTGCTTCTCTTAAAAGAAGGGTGGCGCGGTCGATACAATCTAAAAGCTCTCTTTTATTTACTGTAACCTTTGTTTCATAATCATTGGTCAGCATCTGATTGATATTATAAAAATTTCCTTCGATAAGCCTGGATATGATAATTGTCTTTCCAAGTTCAAAAAGAACATGATTCTTAGTAAAGAAAATCTCTACTTCATCTTCCATACCGCCTGTCAGGATCTTACTTACTTCACTGAGAGTTTTGCCAGGAATGACCGCTTTGATTTCATCATAGCTTTCTTTTAGCTGAATTTTCCGGATAGATACGCGGTGAAGATCCAGAGATGCAATTTTAAATTCATCTCCATTAATCTCAAAAAGTTCTCCGGTAAGTATTTTATTATTTTCATTATTTGAAATAGAAAAAATTGTCTGTCGAATCATTTCTTTTAACGTAAACTGGGAAATCACAATTTTCTTTTCTTTTTCAATCTTAGGAAGCATTGGAAATTCTTCATGGTTTTTTCCTGAGAGATTAAATTTAGCCTTTCCGCAGAAAAGAAGAATATTCTCATTGTTGTCTGCCTCGAAATATACGTCCTCATCAGGCAGTTTCCTTATGATCTCAGAGATCATTTTTGCATTGACAAGAATAATACCCTCTTCTTCTATATTTGCAGAAAGTCTTGTTTCAATTCCTAAAGACATATCATTTGTTGTTAATTTTAATTCGTTATCGGCCGCCTCGATTACAACACATTCCAAAATCGGCATCGTGGTTTTTCCTGGTACAGCTTTCAATACGATATTGATTGCTTCATTAATGTCAGACTTATTGCATGTGAATTTCATATTGTGTATAACCCCTTTCAAGTTAAAGTCATAGTAAATAATAATTATATTTTAGTAATATATAGTATTAAGAGCTGTGTTTTTGTGTAAAAGGTAAGTAAGCTGCTTTAATCTCGGTCTTTCATGTTAGGATAATCTCTGATTTTGCTCTAGGATAAAAAGTGAATATTGTGTAAAATGTGATTGTAAGAAAGTTACACTTTTATTATATTCACATGATATCAAGTGAAATTAACAATTTCCCTCAAAGTTATCAACGCAGCATCAAGGATTAATCTTTTTTCTCAAAATGTCAATTGTATTTTGAAGGCTTTTATCAACCTTTAACATTTCTGATATTTTATCACAACCGTGGATAATCGTAGAATGATCTCTATTTCCTAACTTTTCTCCAATATCGGTTGTGGATAAGTCTGTGAATTCTTTAGAAAGATACATACATATCTGTCTTGGAAAAGCAATACTTTTTTGTTTTCTTTTTGATACGATAGCATCTTCTGCCAAATTAAAATGATCTGTTACAATCTTATTGATAAAGTCAACGGTAATCTCTCTGGCATCATCTGGACGGATAATATCTTTTAATGCATCCTCTGCCAGATCAAGAGTGATTTCTTTTCGATGGAGCTTTGAGGAAAAGATAACCCGTTTATAGGCGCCTTCCAGATCCCTTATGTTGGAACGTATATTGGTGGCAATATAGCTGAGAATTTTGTCATCCAGCTTCACCGATTCATTTTCCTGATAATTTTTAAGTATTGCCATACTGGTTTCATAATCTGGAGGTTGAATATCGATAGGAAGCCCGGAATTGAATCTTGATCTATAACGTTCATCCAGCTGATCCATGTCCCTTGGGGGCTTGTCACTGGATATAACAATTTGTTTATTTGATTGAAATAGTGCTTCAAAAGTATTAAAAAATTCAATCTGGGTTGATTCCTTACCAATGATAAATTGAATATCGTCGATTAGAAATACATCGATATTCCGGTACTTTTTACGAAGATTTGCCGTAGCTGCGGTATCTCCTTTTTTCTTATTCGTACGTATGGCTTCAATCACCTGATTCGTAAAATCTTCACTGGTAGTGTAAAGTACATTAAGTTCAGAGTGATGTTCTATGATGTGTCTGGCAATGGAGTGCATTAGATGCGTCTTGCCGAGACCAGGTCCACTATACAGAAAGAGCGGATTATATACTTGTGAAGTCGGAGCTTCTGCTACAGCAACAGCAGCAGCATGTGCCATCGAATTACTTCGGCTTGTGACAAAAGTATCAAAGGAATGTCCTGACTTCAGATAAGGATATTTATCTGTGAGAGTTTCCTCCTTTATATAGGAAGAAACTGATTCACTTTTGTAGATATAGCTTATTTCAATTTCTTCTCCTATCACTACTTCAATTGCAACTTTAATATGTACATTGTATCTGGATTTGAGAAGACTGATGCAGTCTCCCTGGGTTTCTTTGTTAATTTGAAATGTGATGACTCTGTTATCGTAGGAGAAAAATTCCAGGGGCTCAATGAAGGTCCGGATCGCTGGTTTACTGATGTCACTTTCTTCCATCAAATAGGCGATAATTTCACTCCATTGGGCTTTTATCTTGTTTTCCATAAAAAAACCTGCCTAACTATTTTAAAATTGAAATAAGGGTATAAACATACAAATATATTTTACCTCAAAATCATAGTTTTTTCAATGGGCATTTGCAAATTTGTAATTTTATTGGAATATTTGCTTGACTAATTGGCAATTCAATACTATAATTAGGCTTGATACGGATTTAGTATAGAATTTGTAGAAATTATAACTGTGATATAAATCGTGAAGGAGGTGTAAAGATATGAAAATGACATTTCAGCCAAAAAAGAAATCCAGAGCCAGAGTTCATGGTTTTCGTAAGAGAATGAGAACATCAAATGGAAGAAAGGTGCTCTCCAGAAGAAGAGCAAAAGGAAGAAAAAAATTGTCTGCGTAATGCAGTACTGTGCAAAGTCACATAAAATGTGTGGCTTTTTCTTCTCTTTATGAGGAAAGAATCAGTGTTTGAAAAACTTGGAAAAAATTTTGAATTTCAAAAGGTTTATAAGACTGGTAAATCAAAAGCAAATAAATACCTGGTGATGGTACTGGTTGAGAGGGAGAGTGGTCCCAATCGTTATGGCTTTTCTGTTAGTAAGAAGGTTGGTAATAGTGTCGTGCGTCACAGAGTCACCAGGTTGTTGCGCGAATCTGTCCGTAGAAATGATGCACGTCTTGAAAGAAGTTATAATATTGTAATTGTTGCCAGAAACACAGCGAAGGATAAGGCTTTTGATGAAATTGACAGTGCTGTGTGCCACTTGTGTAAATTACATGGAATATTAAAATGAAAAAGATTTTTTTGTTTTTATTAAAGATATATCAAAAATTTATTTCTCCGCTGAAACGAACACCTACCTGTATCTATACACCTTGTTGTTCTGATTATGCTGTTCAGGCGATTACAAAGTATGGTGCAGTCAAGGGTGGTTTTTTGGCTGTAAAAAGAATTTTGAGATGTCATCCATTTCACAAGGGTGGTTATGATCCGGTACCATAATGGTTTTGATCATGATCGTGTCTGCTGGCGTAAAATATGGAGGTAAATTAGATTGGAAATTCTTTATCAACTGTTGGGCTGGATTATATCCGGTATTGACTGGTGTGTATTCCAGATATTTGGACTGCACAACATTGGCTTGTGTATTGTGTTGTTTACGATTATTGTATATACACTAATGATTCCATTGAATGCGAAGCAACAGAAGTCTTCCCGGCTTATGAGTAAGATAAATCCTGAGATTCAGGCGATTCAGGCAAAATATAAGGGAAAAAAAGATAATGAATCAATGACGAGGATGCAGACTGAGACTCAGGCTGTATACAATAAATACGGTGTTAGTCCATTTGGCGGTTGTCTGCCACTTTTGATCAGTATGCCGATCATGTTTGCCTTGTATGGAGTAATTCAAAGAATTACGGAATATGTTCCTTCTTTGAAGGGAACGACGGGATTTCTTGGATTGGATGTATCCCAGACGCCGACGCAGTATGCCCAGGTTACAAAACTGGCTTATTTAATTCCGATTCTTGCTGTGGTATTCCAGTTTATTAATACGAAAATGCTTCAGGTAAAGGATACGAATAAGAACAAACAACAGGATTCTATGGCAGCTAGTATGAAGATGATGAATTATTTTATGCCATTTATGTCCGGTATATTTTGTCTTTCCTTGAATATAGGTATAGGACTTTATTGGATTACCAGTTCTATTTTCCGTATTGTGCAGGCATATTTTATTAATCGTCATGTGGACAAGATATCATTAGATGATTTGATTGAACAAAATAAAGAAAAAGCTGCTAAGAAAAATCAAAAACGTGAAGAAATGGCGAAGCAGATGGAGATGTATTCAAAACAAAAGACGAGCTCCATTAAAACAGTAACAAATTATCAAAATACAGCAACTTCAGATAAATCTGACAAGAATAATAGTGTGGATGTGAACAAAAATATTGAGCCGGGAAGTATTTCCGGGTATGCCCATATGCTGTCAGGAAATAAGAAAGATAATAAGTAATACAGCATTTTGACTGATTGGAGGAGATTGTTATGTCGAATTGGCTTGAGATTAGTGCAAAGACTGTTGATGAAGCATTGACGGAAGCGTTGATAAAGCTGGAGACAACAAGTGACCAGATTGAATATGAAGTGATTGAAAAAGAAAGCAGCGGACTGCTTGGTTTATTTAGTAAACCGGCGAAGATCCGGGTTTGCAAGAAGGAAAGTGTGGAAGATAAAGTTAGGAACTTTTTAGCTGATTTGTTTGAAAAGATGGAGATAGAGGTAGAAGTAGTTCTTGATTATAAGGAAGAAGATGGAGTTATTGATATTGAGTTAAAAGGCAATGAGATGGGACTTCTCATCGGTAAAAGAGGACAGACGCTGGATTCCATTCAATTTCTTACTTCTTTGGTTGCAAATAATAATAGAGAAGATTATGTTAAGATCAAAATGGATACCGAAAATTACCGTGAGAGAAGACGTCAAACCATAGAGAACCTTGCTAAGAATATTGCAAATAAGGTGAAGAAGACCCGTAAGCCGGCATATCTTGAGCCAATGAATCCTTATGAGAGAAGAATTATTCACGCTGTTCTTCAGAATGACAAGTATGTAGAAACATACAGTGAAGGGGAAGAACCTTTCCGTAAGGTTGTTGTGAATATTTCCAAAGAGTATGCAGATATGCCTCCTCGCAGAAATAATAATTACCGCAGGAGAAATAATTACAATAGTCATGGCGGTGGTAATTATAGACGGAAACCTTATAATAAAAATTACAGACGTGAAAATAAAGATAATTTTGAGGCAAATAAAGAAAGCGAATAAATATTATCTATGGCAGCCAGGCGGCGCCAATCCGAATCTGCCATGAGGCGGGTTTAGATTGGTGCCGTAGCTTTTTAGTGGGATTTTATGTTTTATGATGATACTATTGCAGCGATTGCCACAGCTTCTCTGAGTGGGGGAGTCAGTATTCTTCGTATTAGCGGTGAAGATGCAGTTTCTGCTGCAGACCATATTTTGGAATTAAAAAATAAAACATTGACGGAGTGTAAAAGTCATACGCTTCACTATGGCTTTGTAGTGGATGAGAAATTACAGCGGCTGGACGAAGTGATTGTTCTTTTGATGCGGGCTCCCAATAGTTATACGAGGGAAGATGTGGTGGAGATCCAGTGTCATGGTGGCACTTTGATCTGTCAGGAAATTTTGGACCTTATTTTAAGACAGGGTGTTCGTATGGCGGAACCTGGAGAATTTACAAAGCGTGCTTTTTTAAATGGCAGGATTGATTTATCCCAGGCTGAAGCAGTGATGGATCTTATAGAATCCAAGAGCCGTTATGCTATGGAAAGTTCTATGAGCCAGTTAAAAGGAATTGTAAAAGAAAGAATTATTAAGTTGAGAAATCAGATTTTGGATGATGTTGCTTTTATTGAGGCGGCATTGGATGATCCTGAACATATATCTATGGAGGAGTTTGAAGATAAATTTTTAGAAAATTTGAATAACTGTATTAGTGAACTAAAGCAGATCAAAGATAATTATAAAAATGGACGAATGATAAAAGAAGGAATTCAGACGGTTATCATCGGGAGGCCCAATGTTGGTAAATCCTCATTTTTGAATAGAATTCTCGGGGTTGACCGAGCGATCGTCACGGATGTCCCTGGAACTACAAGAGATACTTTGGAGGAGGATGTTAGATTGGGAGATCTGCTTCTTCATGTGAATTCATGATACTGAGGATGTGGTAGAGAAGATCGGAATAGAAAAGGCGCTGGAAAGTATGGGGACTGCTGATTTTTGTATTTTGTTGATTAATGGAAGTGAAGATCTGTCCACTGAAGATATTGATCTTATGAGAAAGATTTCAGATGTTCCAGGAGTTATTTTATTAAATAAAAATGATCTTTCTGTGAAGATCGATCCAGAGAATTTGTCAGAATATACAGAAAAAGAAGTAATTTCATTTTCGGCTAAGACAGGGGATGGTCTTGGACAGTTGGAAAAATATGTAAAGGAACAATTTTATTTAGAACATGTTTCTTTTAATAATGAGATTTATATAAGCAATGAGAGACAGAAGCAGGCGGTGGAAGAGAGCTATGCCAGTTTGATGAATGTAAGGGAAAGTATGAAAATGAAGTTGGGTGAAGATTTTTATACCATAGATCTGATGAATGCTTATGAACAGTTGGGAAGAGTCATTGGTGAGAGCGTAGATGATGATCTTGTGGATACGATATTTAAAAAGTTTTGTATGGGTAAATAAAAAAATAGGAGTATTTACAATGGAAAAAAAGATAAAGAAATGCTTAAAAGAACAATATGATGCTGTGGTGGTAGGAGCAGGTCATGCTGGTTGTGAGGCTGCTCTCGCTCTTGCACGTCTTGGTTTTGATACTGTGATATTTACGGTCAGTGTAGATAGTATTGCCATGATGCCCTGTAATCCGAATATTGGTGGTTCTTCAAAAGGTCATCTTGTAAGAGAGATCGATGCTATGGGGGGGGAGATGGGAAAGAATATCGATGCTGCTTTTATTCAGAGTAAGATGTTAAACCAGTCTAAGGGACCTGCAGTTCATTCATTGAGAGCTCAGGCGGATAAGAAAAATTATAGTCAGTTGATGCGAGAAAAGCTTGAGGAACATGATAATATTTCGGTGAAGCAGGCGGAAGTCACGGAGCTGATTGTAGAGGAAGGAAAGATTACTGGAGTTAAAACCTATACGGGAGCTGTTTATGAATGCAGGGTATGTATACTTTGTACTGGTACTTATCTTAAATCCAGATGCATTACAGGGGAAGTCTCGGTTCAGACGGGACCAAATGGTTTGATGTCTGCCAATTATCTTTCTGAATCATTAAAAGAACAAGGAATTAGTTTACGTCGGTTTAAGACGGGAACTCCCGCAAGGATAGACGGAAATACTGTAGATTATACTAAGATGGAACCTCAGTATGGCGATGAGAAGATTGTTCCCTTTTCTTTTACAAATAAGTCGGAGGATCTGGAAAGGGAGCAGGTGAAGTGCTGGCTCACTTATACTAATGAACAGACCCATGAGATTATACGGGACAATCTTGACCGCTCACCCTTATACTCTGGTATGATAAAAGGAACTGGCCCCAGATATTGTCCTTCTATCGAGGACAAGGTAGTGAGATTTGCAGATAAAAACCGGCATCAGGTTTTTATTGAGCCAGAGGGGTTGTATACTTCTGAAGTATATATAGGAGGAATGTCCAGTTCCCTCCCTGAAGATGTACAGGCAGATATGTATCATACAGTACCTGGTCTGGAACATGCAAAGATCGTGAGAAATGCCTATGCCATTGAATATGATTGTATTGATTCTTTGGAATGTAAACCATCTTTGGAACTTAAAAAAATCGAGGGTGTATATAGCGCCGGTCAGGCAAATGGCAGTTCCGGATATGAAGAAGCAGCAGCCCAGGGACTTATGGCAGGTATCAATGCGGCGAGAAAAATGCAGGAAAAAGAACCGATTATATTAGATCGTTCCCAGGCATATATTGGAGTTTTGATTGATGACCTGGTGACAAAGGGTACGAATGAGCCCTATCGTATGATGACTTCCAGAGCAGAGTATCGTTTACTTCTACGTCAGGATAATGCGGATCTTAGACTTACTCCCATCGGTTATGAAGCTGGATTGATTGATGAGGAGAGATATCAGAATATATTACGAAAAGAAGAAAAGATACAAACTGAGATAGAGAGGATCAAACATACTTCGGTAGGTGGAACGAAAAAAGTGCAAAATCTTTTAAAGGAATATAAGAGTACTCCTTTAGTTAGTGGGATTACTCTGGCGGAGTTGATTCGGCGTCCTGAATTATCTTATGATATAATTTCTAAAATTGATCTGGAACGTCCTGATTTACCTGAGGATATCTGTGAGCAGATAAATATAAATATTAAATATGAAGGTTATATTGTAAGACAGGAGAAACAGGTCAAGCAGTTTGTAAAATTAGAGAAAAAAAGAATACCTGATAATATTGACTATTCACAAATAAATAGTCTTAGATTGGAAGCAATTCAAAAGTTACAGGATATAAGACCTGAGTCAGTGGGACAGGCTGCAAGAATATCTGGAGTTTCACCTGCTGATATTTCTGTGTTGTTAGTATATCTTGAAAATTATAATAGATAGAAATGTTTCACGTGAAACATTTAAAGGTGGTCGATATTTTGAAAGAACTATTTTCTAATTATAATATAGAAATAAGTAATGAACAAATTGATAAATTTAATGTGTATTATAATCTGTTAATTAAATGGAATGAAAAAATGAATCTTACTACAATTACTGTATATGAAGATGTAATCAAAAAACATTTTTTAGATAGTGTACTTTTATTAAAAGCCTTTTCAAAGGATTCATTTGTAGCAAAGAATATTATTGATGTTGGAACAGGAGCTGGATTTCCGGGAATACCTCTTGCCATTATGCTGCCAGATTCGAAGTTTACATTGATTGACTCTTTAAATAAACGTATCGAGTTTTTAAAAGAGGTAGTGGAAATTCTAAAGATTGAAAATGTTACTTTGATTCATGGACGGGCTGAGGAACTTGGAATTGATCCAGAGTATAGAGATAGATATGATATATGTGTATCCAGGGCAGTAGCTGCATTACCTTTATTGCTGGAATATTGTTCTCCTTTTATCAGGAAAGGAGGAGTTTTATATATGTATAAAAGTATGAAAGTAGAAGAGGAAATTGATTGTGCAGAGAACGCTTTATCTATATTAAATTGTTCCATTAGTAACAATATTTTATTAGCTGATGATAATGATTATATGCGATATATATTAGAAATAGAAAAAAATGATTCTACTCCAGATAAGTATCCGCGAAAGCCTGGAAAAGCAAAAAAGAAACCATTGTAGTTTAAGGGTGTAGGTCAGTGGAATTCAGATTTGTAATATATTTGTAAGATGTTTCACGTGAAACATTTTAATTTATAATTTTACTACTTTTCTATAGAAAATAAGGAAAATTGATGATATAATAGAAAGGTAGGAGAGAAGTATCACAGAAAGTTGCATACAGATAAATTATGTTATGCGGGAAGAGGGTAGAATATGATGAGTCACAAAATCATTGCAATCGCGAATCAGAAGGGTGGTGTTGGTAACACAACGACTACAATCAATCTTGCTGCTGCTTTAGCTGAAAAGGGTAAGAAAATTCTTATGATAGATATGGATCCACAGGGTAATGGGTCAAGTGGTCTGGGAGTTGACAAAGATGAATTAGATATAACAGTTTATCAACTGATGATAGGAACTAATACTTTTGATGAATGCGTAAAAAGAAATGTCTTAGAAAATTTAGATGTACTTCCAGCCAATGTAAATTTAGCTGGGGTTGAGATTGAGACCTTAGACATGGAGGACAGAAATTATATTCTATCAAAGGAAATTGAAAAGATTAAAGATATATATGATTATATTTTGATTGATTGCCCCCCTTCCCTCAACAGTCTTACCATAAACTCCATGACGACAGCAGATGCGATATTAGTACCAATACAATGTGAATATTATGCGCTGGAAGGATTGAGCCAGTTGATCTATACGATTAATCTGGTAAAAGACCGTTTAAATCCGAGACTCCAAATAGATGGTGTTGTATTTACAATGTACGATGGAAGAACGAATCTTTCACTCCAGGTTATAGAAAATGTCAGGGAAAATCTGAATCATAAAATATATAATACAATCATTCCCCGCAGCGTGCGGTTAGCGGAAGCGCCAAGTTATGGACTTCCCATTAGTATTTATGATAGTAAGTCAACGGGGGCAAAAGCTTATCGTGCTCTTGCAGAAGAAATGATTGGAAAAGGAGATGAATAAATAAATGGCGGTAAAAAGGGGACTTGGAAAGGGTATTGATACAATTATTCCAAATAAGAATGCTGGGCTAAATAATACTACAGCAGAAACAAAAATCAAAGTAGAGGAAACTATTGATATTAATAAGGTAGAGCCAAATAAAGATCAGCCGCGAAAGACTTTTAATGAGGATTCTCTGATCGAGTTATCTGAATCCATCAAACAGCATGGTATCGTACAACCTTTGGTAGTGGCAAAGAGGGATGATTATTTCGAGATCATTGCCGGAGAGAGGAGATGGCGTGCAGCAAAGCTGGCGGGTATGAAAAAAGTACCAGTTGTGGTCAAGGATTATTCTCCCCAGGAAATTATGGAGATTGCTCTAATCGAAAATATCCAGAGGGAAGATCTGAATCCAGTGGAGGAAGCTATGGCCTATCAGCGTCTGATAAAGGAATATAACTTAAAGCAGGACGAAGTGGCGGAGAGAGTATCAAAAAGCCGTACTGCTATAACAAATTCTATCCGGCTTTTAAAGCTGGATGAACGGGTACAGAGTATGCTGGTAGAAGAGAATATTTCCAGTGGACATGCCAGGGCACTACTTGCTATAAAGGATAATGATGAACAGTATAACATAGCAATGAAAATATTTGATGAAAAATTAAGTGTTCGTGAGACGGAAAAGCTGATCAAATCTCTTGGGAAAGAAAAGAAAGCAGGAAAAAAGAAAGAAGAGTTAAAAAATGAATTTGTTTATCGGGATCTGGAAGAGAAGTTAAAGATGATTACCGGAACAAAAGTTATTATTAATAGAAAAACTGAAAAATCCGGGAGAATTGAGATTGAGTATTATACTCCTGAGGATTTGGAAAAGATCATTGGGTTATTAAATAGTTAGAACACACATTCGATAGGAGAGATAAATATGTTTCGTTTAAGAGATTATGGAATTGAGCCTGATATTGTTATAATGAGCCTCGCTGGCGTCCTAGTAGTTATGTTGGTTTTACTTATCGTCGTTTTTGTTAAAATAAGTAACCTTAAAAACAGGTATACGAATTTTATGGAAGGTAAGGATGGTAAAAGTCTGGAAGAATCATTTCAGAAAAAATTTGAGAATATGGATTATGTCAATGAAGAGCTGAAAAAGATCGACTGGCAGATCACCAATATCAATGAGAATTTATTGCGCACATATCAGAAAATTGGTATTGTAAAATATGATGCGTTTAAAGAGATTGGCGGTACACTTAGTTTTGTGCTGGTGCTCCTGACTAAAAATAATAACGGATTTATTTTGAATTCTATGCACTCTAACAGTGAAGGTTGTTATACCTATATCAAAGAGGTAAAGGGAGGAGAAGTATTTGTAACACTTTCAGAAGAAGAGAGACAGGCATTGGAGATGGCGAAGGCACAGTAAATGCCTTTGCCATATAAATAGAAGTTTTCCTATACAAGTGGAAGGTTGGCAGCGAGCAATTGATTAAAAAGTATAAAAAAAGCCCTTACCCAGCAGTTGCAGGTCTGCCAAACAAGGACTCGGGAGTACGCCTTTGGGGGCTCGAACCCCAGACACCCTGATTAAGAGTCAGGTGCTCTACCAACTGAGCTAAAGGCGCTTATCTTTGAGCTACAAGAAATATTATATAATAGAATATGAGAAAAAGCAATAAAAAAAATCTAAAAAAAATCTAAAACTCAAAAAAAATGTAGATAATAAAAATATTATATCAATTTTTTGTTAGTTTTGGTGCAGGAAGGAATTAAAATGGCTAAAAATTCAAAAACAAACAAAAAAATAAGAGAGACTTTAAAAGCATTACTTGCAAATACGGGAAAGTTAATATTGATTGTGGCTGCCTGTAGTATCGTTATTGCAGTGATTATGAACTGGGAGAATGTTATAGTAGAGTTAAGCCGATTGGTCAAAGTACTGATGCCTTTTATATTGGGAATCGTGCTTGCCTTTCTGATCAATCCATTGGTAAGTAATGTATATCAGCTGTTGAACCATTTCATTTTTAAGGATAAACGGCAGAAGGGATGTAAATATATCAGTGTTGCTTTATCTTATTTGATTCTGCTGGGAATACTGGCCGTAACGATTGTTTACATTGTTCCACAGATTTCTGAGAGCTTAAAAGAATTAACAAAATCATTGGGGTATGGATATAATTACGTCATAAACAACACTGCTGAGATTCAACAAAAATATCCTTTCCTTAAAAATGCCTT
>OFGX01001561.1_pt1 | contig 13474 bp, 11 predicted proteins | sample 1521831 | NCBI WGS metagenome assembly OFGX01 (sample SAMEA3504080, study PRJEB24116) | mouse gut metagenome | biome: mouse gut; feature: mouse-associated habitat; material: faeces | place: Denmark | collected 2011
TATGCGTGGATATCTCTCTTCTTTTCCAACTGCACCACATAGGGAAAAGAGCCGTTCTGGATATAGTTCTGATATTTGAGCATCAGGTCTGTCTTATCCCCCAGCGCAGACAGATATTCCTTAAAAGACAGCGGCAGCATCTTAATCTCCACATAGCGGCCGGCCAGCAGTGTGGCAAGCTCCCCCGACAGCAGATACGCATTGGAACCCGTGATATAGACGTCACAATTTTCCTTTATATATAGTCCGTCAACCGCCTTCTGAAATTCCGGCACATTCTGCACTTCATCGATCAGGATATAGTTCATCTTTTCAGAATGCATCTGCTGCCGGATCAAATCATACAGCTGCATATAATCCCGGATATCATGGTAATCCGGATCTTCCATATTGACGCGGATGATCTGGTCTTTGCTCACGCCATCCTGCACCAGATACTCGCAATACAGGTCAAACAGCGTAGACTTCCCGCATCTGCGTATTCCGGTTACTACTTTTATGACTTCTTTTTCCCGAAAACGTATTAGCTGTTCCAGATATTCCGGCCTTTCGATTCGCTTATGCATACGTCGCTTCCTCCTCTCCCCTGATCTATGTTATGATCTTCATTTTTTCTAAGTTATAACTTATGTTTCAATCCAATATACACATTTCCTAAGTTGCAACTTATATTTTTATATTATCACTATATTTCCTAAGTTACAACTTATATTTTTTATATTTTCCTGTTTTTTGTAATGTGTATTTTAGTCTATTCATTTTGAAAAAATATATTCCGGTGCATATCTCATGCCTTTATATTTTGGCCAAAAATGATTATCTTCCGTTGGATACTCTTTCTCTCCTTGAACAATACACCTGACTGTATGTTTTTCACGCGAACCAACGGTTGGATCGGGGAGATTCCACCATTGGCTGGAACGTCTTTTTTTGTTTTCTCTATCATTTTAGCATACCAGAGGTGCGTTTTAAAAGCCCGGATTCAACCACGTCACGTCTGGTACGCTTTGCCAAGGGTGTTTAAGAAATTTTTTCACTGTCATGCTACTATGAATAGTAACACTGTCATTCAGAATAAGCCGCTTAATTATGTGGTGGTTGCTTTCTGTCAGTTTCGGGCTTCCTTCTTCGTAATAGTCATGGTAAAAGTTGATCCAAAGCGTGTCCTCTACGATTTTGCCGCTTTACTGGCGGCTCTGCGCCGTTTCTCGTTGTAAGGGGCGGTCAGCGACAAATGGAAGTTTTTAGCTTCCATCAACCTGATGGCTTCCATCTATGACGCGGCATTTCCTGCCATGATGTTTTCCAGAAATGGAGGCAGTGAAAAGGTGCTGGGCCTGGTAAATGCGGTGATCGGCATCACTACATTTTCCGGCAGTCTCCTGGCCGCTTTCCTGAAAACGCCGGGAAGCCGGATTCGGGTGATCTGCAACTGCCTGCTCTTTTCCATGAGCACGGAAAATTTTCTGCTGGCATTCGGCCGGACGCCCCTGGTCTGGTGCCTGGGCGGGTTCCTGGGATGGTTTTTCATCCCTCTGATGAGCACCAACCTGGATGCGGTCATGCGCCTGCATGTCCCCGAGGAGCTGCAGGGGCGGGTGTATTCCGTCCGCAATTCCCTGCAGTTTTTCACCATTCCGGTGGGGTATTTCCTGGGCGGGTTCCTGGTGGACCAGGTCTTTGAACCTGTCATGGCCGTACAGGGGGCCGGAAGCTTTCTGGTGAAGCTCTTCGGAAGTGGAAAAGGCTCCGGCGCGGCGTTTTTGTTCCTGATCCTCGCCTTTGCCGGGATCGGGGTGTGCCTGTATTTCCGGCGGGACCGGCAGATCTGGAAGCTGGAGGAACACATTTCCTATTGATAAAGTTATAGAACAGGGCTGGCATACGGCTTGCTGTAATCGGGAGATTTCAATTCTTTCTATTGGGATATAAAAGAAAATGTGCATTCGCTCCTGATTTTTGATATCATTGATCTCGATTCGGGAGTTTCGGAAGAGTTAAAAAAGGAACTTGAAAGGGACGGGGTAGTCATATATGAAAAAACTCGATAATTTTACAAACTGTCTGGGTGTGCTGAAAAACGCTGATTTTGCGTTCGCGGACGAGAACGAGATTTACAGAACAGGCATCATCGGACAGTTTCACCTCACCTTTGAACTTGCCTGGAAAGCAGTACAGGCGGTTTTAAGGGCGCACGGGGTTGAAAGCGCAGCGTCCAGATCGCCCAGAGAGATTTTGCAGCTCGGCTATAAGCACGGCTTTGTAGACGATTCCGCGGTGTGGCTTCTCATGCTGAGGAAACGTAATACCTCGGCGCATATCTACGATGAAGACAAAGGTGACGAAATACTCCTTCTGATCCGCGACAGTTTTATCCCCGCGTTGATTGCCTTGGAAGAAACATTGAGAAAGAAACTTGACGAAGCCGGAGGGGCAGACTTCTAAAGATGAAAAAGAGGCTGCCATACAGCAGCTCCTTTTTCATACTCTCTTAACCCAAACGCCTGTTGATTGCTTTCAGGCTTCCATATAATTCGAGATAGACTTCATATTTTTCATGATAACGTTTCTGCATATCCGGTTCTGGTTCGTAACGCTCTGCGGTACGGACCATTTTTTTGCATGCTTCCTCTACCGAACGGTAAAATCCCGTTCCCGCTGCCGCAAGCACCGCTGCCCCCAAACAGCCCGCTTCTTTGCTCTCCATCGTTTTGATCACGGTTCCTAGGATATTCGCCTTCGTCTGCAGCCACATTGATGAACGGGCGCCTCCGCCTGCCGCGCGCAGCTCATTGATCACAATTCCGGATCTCTGCATGGCTTCCAGGTTTGTCCGAAGTTCATAGCACAGGCTGTCCAGGATTCCTTTTAAAACATCATGCCTTGTAGAAGACAGGGTCAGCCCTGCAATAGCGCCTTTGCTGTCCATATCACACAGGGGAGTTCCGCTCCCGTTAAAATGTGGAAGCACCAGTACAGAAGAAGGCTCATTCTTACATTTAGCCTGGGCATATTCATAAAAATTTCGTCCCAGTTTTTCCGCCTCCACCGCCTCCTTGTATCCAAATGTATCCCTGTACCAGCGCTGTAATATTCCTCCTGTCTGCATATGTGCAAAAGAAAAATACAGGTTCGGGACTGCGTGAAAATAACAGGAATAAAAGCAGTCATGCATATTCCGGTTTATCTTGATCTCCTGATACGCGGTGGATAAAACCTCCGCTGTTCCCGTTGAATCCACCGCCATCCCTTCCCTGATCACGCCTGCGCCTACTGCTCCCATGGGCTGGTCATGTCCCCCCGCAATCAGAATCGGACAGTTTTTAAGGCCAATCTGTTCTGCCAGCGCCCTGTTCATTTTCCCTGCTGCCGCGCCGGACCGGCAGACGTCTGAAAGCTGTTCCTTCGGTATACACATTGTCTTTAGGATCTGTTCGGACCAGCATCGCTCCAGAATGTCATATCCCATAGAACGGCTCGCCATCGTATCGTCTATAACAGCTTCCCCGCCCAGACGCTTAAGTATAAACTCCCCATAGGTAATAAACTTGTAAGCTTTTTCTGCTATCTCAGGGCATTTCTTATAAAACCACATGATTTTTGCCATCATATTGATAGGATGCAGCGGCTGGCCTGTGATTTCATACAATTTCCATTCATCCTGCTCTTTCCTGTATTCCATACACTGTTCATTTGGTCGATAGTCCATCCCCAGGATCACCGGATGCAGAAGCTGATAATCTGAGTCCACCGGCATAACCGCATCTCCCTGGACGCTGATGCTGAGCGCTTCAACGGATCGGACGCCTGCCTTTGAAACCGCTTCTGACATGGTTTGGATCAGCATTGCAAAGACCTGTTCCGCATCCTGCTCTGCCTGATGCGGCATTGTACAGATGACCGGATATTCCCGGTATGCCTCTCCATATTCACTTCCATCCTGATCAAAAATTACTGTTTTACATCCCGTTGTACCCACATCAATTCCCATGTAATATAGCATTTTCACTTTTACAGATCATCCTCTCACAATCAGATTGAATCATAGATTATTTCAGTAAAACGAAGCTTTCAGGCATTCAGCATCTGATCCTGTATTCTCCGCAGTTGTACCAATACAGATTTTTCCGACAATTCTACCATGTCATAGGTGAGCACGGTATCCTTTTCAGCATCGCATTTCATGACTGCGCCCTTTGCAAGCCCTACGGGCAGCATATTGCCGTCTCTTGCAACGCTATGTAAGTCGATGCTTGCCCGGTAGCAGTATTCGCCGATGGAATCCAGTACCTCTCCCTTTTTCAGGTCTCTCTTGGCAATCGTAATACATTCACTGGTAAGATGATCCATGGGATGTCCGCTGGATTCTCCATAGAGCACAGCCTGTGCCGCAGTGATCGGTGTCTCGATGGAACACAGATGATACGGCCGATAGAGAAGATAATTCGGCCCCTGTCCCATATCGCGCTGAACCAGGCCGTCTATGATGCGCTGGTTATCTGTCGTGACCACCACAAATACCCCAGGCGCCACGTTCCCGATTGCAAAATCCACAACCCCTTCTTTTTCCAGTACTCCCCCCTGGCTTTTCAGGCTGAACACCGTCTTTAGCTCATCCACATTACACTTTGCACAATGCATCCCTCTCACATCCGGCACAAGCCCTGTGGCATTGGAAACAGCCGCCATCTCGATCATCGTCTTAGAACCGTCTACAAATTCTACCAGCATTCTCGGGGCCATTTTTCTTTCTTTCGCTTTCCCGGCCCACTCCGGCGTATCCGGGGTTGCATAGAAATCAAGCGGGTTGTTTTTTCCCTTTCCTGCCGCTACCACTTTAAAACCGAGGGATTTCGCAAATCGATAGATCTCGCAGATCGAACCCGGTTCATCCCCGGCAGTCAGGGAATAAACGATCCCCGCCTGCTCACACAGCTTTCTTAAAATGGGGCCTATCGTAACATCGCACTCCACATTCATCATGACAATGTGTTTTTTATAGAAAATACATTCCATTGTAATCCTGGCCCCCATCTCCGGTGAACCTGTCGCATCAATGACCACCTGTGTCTGCCGGGCGGCAACCGCCAGCCTGTAGTCGGAAGCCACCACCTTTTTTCCTTCCCGGACCGCCTCCTCCACTTTTTTCAGATCCTCCGCGACAACGATATCCTCCGGGGAATAACCGGCCTGTCCATATCCATCCAGCACAAAATCCGTATCGATGTCTACGGCAATATCACATACAATGCCCTTCATTTTGCTGATCTGCGCTATGATATCCTTCCCCATCTGCCCGCATCCTATCAGGCTTACATGGATCGGCGTCTGTTTATCTTCCAGTTCCATCAGTTTACGATCAATTTCATACATGATACATTATCCTTTCTGTCTGTCAATTCCGTCAACTCTGTCCCGTGCCGGAACGCTGCTTGTTTTACGATTCGTCCATCCACGGATCGATCATAACCTTAAGCGCCCTGCCTTTCTCGATCATCTCCATCCCTTTCTCCACTTCCATAAGGGACACTCTGGCATTGATATACCTCTCTGCGTGGATGCTGCCGGCTTCCAGAGCAGACAGCGCATCGGAAAGTCCTGAAGCCGGATAGGAAAATGCCCCTGTCACTGTAATTTCTCCGTAATGAATCCGGTTGGAATCCAGCACCGTATCCTGCCTGTTCTTAGGAACGCCGCCGTAAATCACTACCGTCCCCTGTTTCCGCACCATTTCCAGCGCTTCCTGCTGTACCGCCGCCGTCGGGACGGCACAGATCGCAATGTCCGCTCCGATTCCGTCTGTCTCATTTCGGACAGTTCCAACCAATTTTTCTGCGGGTTGTGTTCCATCCAGCAGTACATCCGGATGAAAGGAACGAGCCATCTCCAATTTGTCCCGGCCGATCAGAATTATTTTTTTCGCTCCTCTTGCCCGTGCAACCTCGCAATGCAGGCAGCCAACCGGACCGTCCCCGATGATCACCACCGTGTCCCCCATGGATACCCTGTTTCTTTTCTGACACGCGATGACCGCAGAACAGGTTTCGGCAAAGGCTGCATGTTCATAACTCATCCCCTTTGGAATCGGTTCTACGAATCCGTGCCGAAGCACCTCTGCCGGCAGAGCAAGATACTGCGCGTATCCCCCCGGAAAATGTGTTCCCAGCATCCGGTGGTGTTCACAGAGGTTTACCATACCCCGCTTGCAGTACCAGCAATGGCCACAGCTTACATCCGGTGCCAGCGCGACCCGCTCCCCTTTCTTAAAATACTCCTGCCGCATTCCGGCTTCTACAATTTCACCGGCTATTTCATGCCCCATAATCTGTCCGGTGATTCCGTCCTTTAATCCGTTGTGGTAATTTCTCACATCGCTCCCGCAGATCCCGCAGGCGTATACCCTGATCAGGATGCCATCCTCCGGACATTCCGGAATCGGGCGCTCTTCCACCTCTATCTGCTCAACCCCTTTAAATACCGCGGCTTTCATGGTTCCTTTCAATGTGCACCCTCCTTCCTCTCCAGAAGACGTTCCCCGACTGCTCCTCCCGGGTGAATGACCGCAAACTGCTCCCTGGTGTATTCCGTCATCTGCATCAGGGCAATACATATCGCGTCAAATACCGCGATCACTGCCATCGTGCTTGCCGTTGCAAGCATATTGAACCTGCATGGCTCCCGTTCTACCTTTATCTTTAAATAAATATCCGCATTCACCGCCAGCCTGGAATCCGGATTTTCCGATACCACGATCACCGCTGCCTTTTTTGCTTTGCAGGCCGGCAGCAGACGTACCAGCTCTTCCGTATTTCCACCCTTGCTGATCAGGATCACCACATCTTTTGGCTGCACCACGCCCAGCCCTCCGTGAACTGCGTCTGACGGTGTCAGGAACAACGCCGGACATTCAATACAATTTAAGGAATGGGCAATTTTTTTTGCTGCCATCGCGGATGTCCCACAGGCTGACAGAATCACCTTTCCCCGGCAATGCCCAATCGCCTCCGTCACCTTTAAAATTGTCTCTTCCTCGATCTCCTCCTGCTGCTTCCGGACAGAGTCCGCTTCGATCCGCAGGCAGCGCCTGATCTCATATAAAATATTTTCCCGTTCCATGCATCTCCCCTCCTCTTATTTTTTTCCTGCTGCGAGACTGTTTTTTGCAATGTCAAGATATATGGACAGTACGATAATCACGCCCTTGACAATCAGTTGGATGTATGAATTTACACCAATCAGGTTCAGAACATTGCTGATCATCCCTATGATCAGACAACCGAATAATGATCCTACCAATGTTCCGCTGCCTCCATTCATGGAAACTCCGCCGACTACACAGGACGCAATAGCGTCCAGCTCCGCCCCCTCACCGATCGTAGGCTGGCCTGATCCAAGTTTTGAAATCAACAGGATACCGGCAAATGCGGAAAGTACTCCGGAAATGATATACACAAGGATCACGGTTCTTCTGGTATTGATTCCTGAATACCTTGCTGCCACCGCATTTCCCCCGACCGCATATACATGTTTTCCAAATTTTGTCTTATTCAGAATCATCCACAGCATCACAAAGGCTGCAGTCATATAGAGTGCCGGAAGGGGGATCGGTCCGGCATACCCGCCTCCGATCGTTGTAAACAATCCCTTAGAAAACACAACCGGCTTTCCGTTTGTCATCACATAGCAGACGCCGCGCAGGATATTCATGGTCGCCAGCGTCGCAATAAACGCCGGAATTTTGATTACCGTAATCAGAAATCCATTCACATATCCGCAGACGGCCGCAACTGCAAGCGCAATTCCAATTGCCGTAAAGGTACCGGCGCCCGCCTGTGCGATCAGCATACTGGTCAGACAGCCGCACAATGTCATAAAAGAGCCGATCGATATGTCTATATTTCCTGTAAGAATCACAAACGTCATTCCAAATGCGCACAATGCCGTACACGCATTGGTCCGCAATATTGTCATCATGTTGCTTACTGTACAGAATCTGGGGCTAAGGAAAGAACTGACAGCAAAAATCAAAATGAATGCCGCAAAAGTGCCGCCGTTCACTTTCAGAGCTTCCCTTGCTTTTCCTAACTGTCCCCTGTCTGATAGTTTTATTTTCTCCATGTTCCGCGCCTCCATCTCTTGTAACCAATTCCCATGTCTTGATACAGTACTTTACACTGCCTTATTTCAACCCGATCATATAGCTCAGGATTTCTTCCTGGTCAAATTGCGTGGAATCTTCAAAGGTTTTTCTGATCTCTCCATCCCGCATCACATAGATCCGGTCACTCATGTTGATGACCTCCGGCAGTTCTGAAGATACCATAATAATGCTTTTCCCCTGTTCCGTAAGTTCCTCCATCAATGCATAAATCTCGGCCTTTGCCCCTACGTCAATCCCCCTGGTCGGTTCGTCCAGTATGAGAATATCTTTTGACGCCGCAAGCCATTTTCCAACTACGATTTTCTGCTGGTTTCCGCCGGATAAATGAATCACCTGCTGAATCTGCGACGCAATTTTTATGGAGAGTTTGTCGATGTATGTATCTGCAATCTCCATTTCCAACTGTTGATTCACTCCCAGCCACTTCCATCCGATAAATTGATCCAGCACTCCAATACTCAAATTAAAACGCACATGATTCTGCAGAATCAGTCCTTCTGTTTTCCGATCTTCAGGCACCAGGCAGATGCCGTGTTTCAACGCCTGTTCCGGGGTTTGAAATTTTACCTCCTGCCCATATAAAACAATCTGTCCTTCCGTATACGGCGCAAGGCCGAACAGTGTCTCGATGAGTTCGGTCCTCCCGGAACCGACCAGCCCTGCCAGACCGACGATCTCCCCCTTCCGCAGAGAGAGCCCAGCGCCGCGCACTCTGCCGTCCTTTCTGGTAAGATTCCGCACCGTCAAAATGGTGTCGCCGATGTTCCGTTTGCTCTTTGCATAATATTGATCCAGGCTGTAACCAACCATCATCCTGACCAGATCCTCCCGGCCGATGCTTCCTGTCTCTGCCGTTCCCGCATTTGCCCCGTCCCGCAGCACGGTAATCCGGTCCGCAATCTCAAATATTTCATCCATCCTGTGGGAAATGTATACAATCGTAACCCCTCTGCCTTTTAAGTCTCTGACCAGTTGAAAAATCCGGTCTACCTCTTTGCTCGATACCGCCGCAGTGGGTTCGTCCATCACAAGAATCTTTACATTTCTGCTGATCGCCTTTGCGATCTCCAGCATTTGCTTCTGTGCCGTACTTAAAGAAAATACTCTCGTATAGATATTAAAATCTACGTCCAATGATTTTAATATCTCTTCACAGCTCTTATTCATTTTTCTGTTATCAATAAATCCAAGGCGGTTCGACAGTTCCTGTCCCATATACATGTTGTCGGCAACCGTAAGCTGCTCCGCCAGCGCCAGCTCCTGGTGGATGACACTGATACCGTATTGCATGGAATCCATGGGATTGGAAAGATGGATTTCTTTTCCCTCAAATTCCATGGTGCCACCATCTACGGAATAAATACCTGCAAGACACTTCATCAGCGTGGATTTTCCGGCCCCGTTTTCTCCCAGCAAAGCATGGACTTCCCCCTTTTCCAATTCCAGGGACACGCCTTTCAATGCCTTTACACCATAAAACGATTTTGTAATATTGTTCATTTTCAGAATGGTATTTCCCATAATGACCCCCATGTCTTTTCAAGCGAAGACCGCTTTTTTCTGCGGTCTTCGTCATACACATTGCCTTCGGCCGCTCATGGCAGCACTGTCTTCATTTCTGCACAGAATCACTCTACATAGTCATTTACATTTTCTTTATCTACATAGATCACGTCCACATATGTCAGCCAGTCATGGTCAATCTCTCCTCCGCCAAGAACTGTATACACATCTTCCGTCGCAATTCTTGCCAGTTCATCCGGCTGCTGACGTGCCGTCCCGGTATAGTCCCCGTCCAAGATACATGCATACTCGTCCTGTGAGCCGTCCACACCGTAAATATATGTTCCGCCGTCGGGGCTGCATTTCACGCCTGCCGCCTCGAGCCCTCGCATAAATGCGATTGAAATCGGTCCGCCTCCGCCGAATACAGCCGTGATCTCGTCATACTTTGAAGCCCAGGATTCCGCAACCGCCATTTCTGCTTCCTGGGTAACCGGTGTAGGCTGTGTCCCTTCCAGCACCTTGATATTGTCTTCTTTTTCGATGGTATCCAGAAAGCCCTTGACACGGGTTGTAACCGCTTCGTTTTCTTCATAAATGATATGGCAGACCGTGCCTTCTTTTCCGTCAAGACGTTCAATCAGGTCATTGGCACAGAGAACCCCGGCGCCGTAATTATCAGAAACGGTCTGGGACACAAGCACGCCTTCTGACTCTTCAATATCAAGCAGTACGTCTGCAGCAGAGATCACGATCCCTTTTTCGGCAGCCTCCCGCAGGGCTTCCACAGGCGCTGTTGCGTTGGGGGATTCCATGACGATTCCGTCCACGCCTGCCGCCATCAGATCATCAATGCACTGCAGCAGCGTTTCCGGATCGTCGTTTGCCGCAAGAACCATTGCCTTGTCTCCCTTTCCCTCCACAATTTCTTTAAATTTATCTGCAAATGCAATACAGTGTGTATTGGCGTCATTGATAATCACACAACCGATCGTGTACCCGCCCTCCTTGTCAGGCTCCTCGTCCGTACCGCCGGTTTCCTGCTGCATTTCCTCTTCATTTTTTTCCGTCTGTGTTCCTTCCTGTGAACAGCCTGCAAGCAGACCGCATGTCATAACCGCCGCTAATAAAACCGAGATAAACTTTTTCATTCCAAAATCTCCTTTCTATCGTTAGAATTTCACAATTGTATGTCATTTTATAAAACTATTCTGCAGGCAGCACTTACAGGTTCCGAATCGCGATCACACGAGAAGCACAGGAATCCACTCGTTTCATTCGAAGCGGCAGTACAAATAATGTCACCCGTTCTTCATTGACCTGCTCCAGATTCGTCAGGGACTCTATGATGGCCGTATTGTTTTCAAAACAGTTTGTGTGGTTGGGCTGGGTATCATCATCCGGCACTTCAATTCCTGAAGCGTCGGTACCGATCACCGGAGGATTAAATGTCTCCAGCAGCCACACGATGGCTTCTTTTTCCACATGCGGGAACGGCTCCCAGTCGGGCTCGTGAAACTTCTTGTCAAATCCGGTATAAAACAGAATCATATCCCCTGGCAAAAGCCTGTCCTCATACTTTCTGATCTCTTCGAGCGTAATGAAATCTCCTGCTTTTTTCCCGGTACAGTCCATCACAAATGCTTCTCCGACCAGATTCTCGATGGGATAATCTGCACAATCCGGGCCGTCAAACTTGTGATGGAACGGAACTTCAATATGCGTCCCTACATGGGAATGCATATGCACCTCGCTTTCAATGTACCACACCCCTTCTGCATGAGCCCTTGCATTACCGTTAGGATCCATCTCCACCACATCTTTAAAAGACGATTCAAATGGAAAATTTTCCTTTCCCGATTCAAGTACATGGTTCAGCTCTACAATGTTTTCTTTTTTGAATCTCATCGTTTTTCCTCCTATCTTTTTTGTTAATTTCATATTACCACACCCAAAAATGAAATTCAAGTTTTATTTTCATTTTTTAAAACCAAAAGTGAAATCCAAGTTTTTCATAGACTGTTGCTGATTTCGTAGAATCCAGATGAAAACGCACTTCCTTGTTGTTTCATTATCCCCAGAATCCCGGAAATCATTTATCCTCTTTCATAAATATCCAAAAATCCCGTATTCTCAGGATTCTACCAGAAATTTATTATTGATTTATATCCGGTTTTAGGGTAAAATAAATAGCAAAGATTCGTTATATTTTTATCAGAAAGAAAGGATGTGCATTTACTGTGTCACGTTTAGTCATGGAGGCAAAAGACACCGGAATTTCCCATCAATGCCTCATAAAATTTCAATTTATTTATAATAACTTGAAATCAGCAGAGCGGAAAGCGGCAGATTTTTGCTTAAAAAACCCAGAAGTGATCACAAATTCGACCATTGGGGAGGCGGCTGCCCAGATCGGCTGCAGCGAAGCGACTTTAGTCCGTCTGGCCAGGCATCTTGGATACAACGGATATCCCGAGCTTCGGGAGAATATCCTGCTTAAGGAATGCGACGATGTAACTGCTTTTGTCAATGTGTCTGCATCAGACAGTGTTTATTCCATTGCTTCCAATGTCTTCAATTCCTGCATTTTATATCTGCAGGATTCTCTGCAGGCAATTGATGAAGAATGCCTGGAAAGCGCCGCAGGCCTCTTGATGAAAGCAAACCGTTTTCTTTTTGTTGCAACCGGGGATGCGCACTTTGCCGCGGCTTCCGGAGCCCAGAAGTTTACCCGTCTGGGATTTCCCACCTGCTCCAGCAGTGATTTTGATTCCCAACTGCTTGCGTTGTCTCAAATGGATGAAAATGATGTGGTCATCTGTATTTCCCACTCCGGGCGAACCCGAAATGTCTGCAGCCTGGCCAAATTTGCCCACGAAAAAGGTGTGAAAGTCATTTCGATCACAAATTTTCCGGTTTCTCCGCTTGCCAAAAGCTCTGACATCATTCTCTTAACGGCTTCTTTCGCTTACGACATGATGGATGAGATCATTGCAAAGCGTGTGCCCGCACTCTGTATTCTGGATGTCCTGTACATATTTTTACTTGTAAAACGCCAGGATTACGACCGCCAGGCACTGGAACGCACAAAAGAGTATCTTCTCTTCAACAAGTCTTAGGAACTGCTGGAAAATAACTTGTGCAGATTGCGCAGGATATTTTCTCGAGTGTACAGGTCAAAAAACGCAGGCGCAGTAAGCTGCGCCAGTGCTTTTTGACCGTAATCGCATCTGCTTTCAATGGGCACTCACCCCCTTTCTTCCCTTCTGTAAGATAATTCCTGCAAATCCGCTTACTTCAGTAATCGTTCAGTTTAGTTTCCTGCCAGTTGATTTTGTCTCCCAAAGTATCTATCCGCTCTATTGTATAGATCCTTGTTCGTTTGATACAATAACAGTACTTAAGGAGGTACCAACCATGTTCCAATTACATTTATCAGAAAACCTCATCCGCCTGCGCCGGGAGCGGAAGATCACCCAGGAGGAGCTTGCGGATTTTATCGGCGTAACCAAGGCGGCGGTCTCCAAGTGGGAAAACGCCCAGACCACACCGGACATCCTGCTGCTGCCCCGGCTGGCCTCATTTTTTGATGTGACCATCGACCGGCTGCTGGGCTATGAAGCGCAGCTCTCCCGGGAACAGATCCGGCGCTGCTATATGGAGCTCTGTCAGGATTTTGCGAACCTTCCCTTCTCGGAGGTTTGGGAAAAGGTGCGCTCCACGGCCCATCGCTACTACTCCTGTTATCCGCTTTTGCTGCAGCTCTGTGTCCTGTACCTGAACCATTTTATGCTGGCGGAAACCAAAGAG
>OFGX01001562.1_pt1 | contig 13463 bp, 8 predicted proteins | sample 1521831 | NCBI WGS metagenome assembly OFGX01 (sample SAMEA3504080, study PRJEB24116) | mouse gut metagenome | biome: mouse gut; feature: mouse-associated habitat; material: faeces | place: Denmark | collected 2011
AAGCCGCTCTGTCTGTCCGGCTTTTTCCAGCATGGCTTCATAGGCCGGGACAAAGGGGACGATCTCCCGGGAATCCCGGCACGCCCCGGCCAGGCTTTCATAGATCCCGATCCCTTCATAATCCAAATCGCCGAAATAGCAGATCTCGTTGCCCTCTGCCTTCATATAGGGTTCCACACAGAGTTCGAAATCCTGAAACGATTTCCAGATGCCTTTCCCCGCGCCGTAGATCAGGGTTCCGATCCGCTCCCCCAGGATGCTTTCATTCCCTTCCAGCAAATGTCTGCGCATACTGTAAAAGGTATCCTTATTTTCCAGGATCAGCAGCTTCTGGGGCACGTCCCTTGTGTGTGAATAATAGGAGAGGGGCTCCGCAGTACCGTAGACATTCAGGAAATCCAGCTCCAGCCCACAGCGCTTTAAAATCCGTTTTCCCTGCTCCCTGGAGAGAAATTTTTCCCGATTCCAGATCTCAAAGCTGCGCTCATTGACCGACTCCTGATGCTCCAAAAGCGTCCGGTGTTCTTTCAGATATGCGTTCAGCTTCAGAACCCACTCCCGATCCTGCTCGTAGGCCGCGGGATGATTCAGATAATAGTCCACGGAAAGAAGCGGGACAAGCTGATATGTCAGCTCTTCCCGCAGTTCTTCATAGTCCTTCTGTTCCTCTGCCAGCCAGTATTCCCGGTAAAGAGCCGGGCGCTTGCCGTTGGTGCCGGATGCCTTCACCGGCCTGATCCGGCCGGAATCCAACAGCCCGCAGACATAGCGGTACTGTTCGGCGTAGGTCTCATTTGCACAACGCCTGGTCAGTTGTTCCAGAGTGATCCTCTTCGTGGGCAGTCTGTCTTTAGAGTTCATCATAAAATTTGTATCCGTCCCGGCCATGTTCCTTCACATAGTAAAGCGCTTTGTCGCTCTGCTGATAGAGCCCTTCGTCCATCCCTTTCGGGGAAAACGCGATCCCCACACTGAGCGTCACCTTCGGAAGCCCGTCCTTGGGGTTCTTGAGTTCCAAACCGATGGAACTGAGCTTATGAATGATCACGTCTTTTCGCTCCGGTGTAATGTCCGTCATAATCACGGCAAATTCATCCCCGCCGATGCGCGCCGGATGATCCTCCGAGCGGAACTGCTCCTGGAGAAGCCCGGCCACTTTTTTCAGAACCAGGTCGCCGGTATTGTGTCCATACCCGTCATTGATCTTTTTAAATTCATCCACGTCGATGAGCAGCAGCGCCATCGGATTGGAGGATACCTTCAAAAGTTCCCGCAGCCTGTCAAAGGAGCCGCGGTTGGAAATCCCGGTAAGCGGGTCATGGTCGGCTCTGTGGCGCAGCAGTTCCTGGTTGGCCGTATTGACCTCGAAGATGTCGTTGTAGGTCAGGGCCAGGTACTGGAACTCATAGGAGCCGGTGATCTGCATCAGCTTCCCTTCCTTGATGCAGTTGATATAGAGCCGCAGCGGCCTCATGACCAGCATGATATTCATGACAAACACCATGATATTCAGTACAAACAGGACACTGATGTATCCTCTCTGCTGCGCGAGCATATTCTGCAGCGCGTGTACGCTTTTTGACTGGCTCTGTCCCATTTCCGCCACAATATCATCCAGAAACTGTCCTATATCTTCCATGATCTCTTCCTTGGCTTCCTGATAGGTATCGTTGAACACCATGTCCTGTGCTTTGAGCAGCATCTCCTCGGGAGACAGTTCGCTGTCCTCCGCCGTGAGCTGGATATCCCCCACCTCCTTGGGAAGAGACTTCTTTTCATATGCATGGGCAACCGAAACCAGCTTCATGGCATAGAGCTCCCTGGAAATCAATTTGTTGGAGTTGAAAAGCGCTGCCTCCAGATATTCCCCCGCTTTCTGGCTGAAGGTAAACTGCCCCAGTTCCTCCAGCGCCTTCTCCCGGCGCTTTGTCTGATTCACTTCCTTCATATAATCGTTGGCGTACCGGAGTTCCGCAGTGACGGCAAACAGACGCACTTCCTCTGTAAGGTAGTCGGAGCCTTCCCGCACAATGGCCGCGTTTTTCTCGCAGGCAATATAATTGTTGGTAGCGGAAACCAGTTCATCGTAGCGGAGCGACACCTGCAGCGTCGCATAAATAACCAATATATACAATACACATGCCAGGAAGATCATCACGCCGTTGATCGTACGGATCCTGACCCCTCTGACATTTTTCTGCTTTTTATCCTTCATAAACAGCCCTTCCCCCTTTTCTTACTGCCTTATTATAACAGATATCCAAAGAAAATGTGAAAAAATTTTGGCAAAATTACCATAAAAAGTTTCCACCTGTACGGTTGGATGCTCTTTGAACAAAAAAGGAGCAGATCTGAAAAAACGGATTTCTACGCTGTTTCAAAACTGCTCCTTTATAAAAAGATCACTTTCAATCAAATCCAGATTCCTTTATCTCTTCAGAATCCTGCGGGCACTTCCTTCGTCGCAACGATGTCAACTCCGGTCCCGGCAATATCTGCCGCAATCACGTCCCCGATATGCACCGGCGCTTTGACGCAGATGCCCCTGAGGCTGTCCACACACTCCGCCATCTTGCCCTTGGGAATGTCGGATTTTGTTTTTACGGAAACCATCTCCAGCGTACCGCCCTCTACTTTTACGGTGGAGGTCACGATCCGGGTCGGGTTGGTCACTTCTTTTCTGGCGTAATCCTCTCCCCGCTTACAGGTATGGCCTGTCACGGCGGTAATCTCTCCTGCCCCATCCATTTCTACTGTCACGGCGCACCCCATGGGGCAGCCGATGCAGGTCAGTTCTGTCTTATTCATCTCTTATGCCTCCTCAATCTTCACAGTGATCTGCGCAAGTCCCTCGTGCTCCCGAAGCTCCTCTTTTTTCAGGAGAATCTCCTCCATCTCGCCGGGCGCCATGACCGGACGACGTTTGTGGATGATCCGTTCCCCGTCCAGATATACGCTGACATAGCATTTGGAATAAACCGCGCCCACGCGGAAACGTACCTTTAGCTGTTCCTCCATCCCGTCTACGCGGATATGCGACGGAACCGTATAACGGACGCCTTCCGTCGGAACGATGGGAATCACTTTTTCTTCTGCGTCCCCGGAAACCTGCTCTTTACTTCCGAGAATATATCTGGCCGCATTTTTTCCGGCCGCAGCCGCTTCCTCTGACACAAAGTCTACCAGATCGTGGACATGCAGCACGTTTCCGCAGGCAAAGACGCCGGGGATGCTGGTTTCCAGACTTTCATTGACAACCGGGCCGCTGGTCACCGGAGACAGCTCTACTCCGGCTTCCTTGGACAGCTCGTTTTCCGGGATCAGTCCTACGGAGAGCAGCAGCGTATCGCAGGAATAATATTCTTCCGTACCCGGGATCGGTTTTCCTCTGCCGTCTACCTGTGCAAGCGTGATCCCCTTCACCCGCTCTTTTCCGTCAATGTCAATCACTGTATGGCTAAGTTTCAGCGGAATACCGAAATCATCCAGGCACTGCACGATGTTCCGTTTGAGGCCGCCGGAATAGGGCATCAATTCTGCTACCACCTTCACCTTCGCGCCTTCCAGGGTCATCCGCCTTGCCATGATCAGGCCGATATCGCCGGAGCCCAGGATCACAACCTCCCGTCCGGGCATGAAGCCTTCCATATTCACCAGACGCTGCGCCGTTCCTGCGGAATAGATTCCGGCCGGACGGTAGCCCGGGATGTTCAGCGCGCCCCGGGGGCGTTCCCGGCAGCCCATGGCGAGAATGACGGATTTGGCCTGCAGCTTCTGCAGCCCTTCCTCCCGGTTCATAATGGTCACTTCCTTTTGTTCGGAAATATCCATCACCATGGTGTTCAATTTATAAGGAATGTTCAGTTCTTTCACACGGTCGATAAACCGCTGTGCGTATTCAGGCCCGGTCAGCTCTTCCTTGAATGTGTGAAGCCCGAATCCGTTGTGGATGCACTGGTTCAGGATGCCGCCCAGCTCCTTGTCCCGCTCCAGTATAATCATATTTTCAATGCCGTTTTTCCTGGCTGCCTCCGCCGCGGCAAGGCCGGCCGGACCGCCGCCCACGATCACCAGATCGTAATTGTTCTGCATGGTTTTTCCCTCCTGATAAGTTGGCAGCATACGCAGCCCCGCCCTTTTTTCGGACGGCCACCGCCTGTTTCTCTGCTGCTCTGAATCATTACTGTAATTCTTTATTTTTTCCTACGATCAATCCGGAGCCTTTTCCGCATTTCGTAATTTCCGACATATCTTTCTTCAGTTCTCTTGCAAGGATCTCCATGGTCCTCGGCGAGCAGAAACCGGATTGGCATCTTCCCATTCCCGCGCGTGTACGGCGTTTTACGCCGTCCAGCGACTTTGCACCCAGGGGCCTGTGGATGGCGTCCAATATCTCCCCTTCCGTCACTTTTTCACAGCGGCAGATGATGTTTCCGTAGGCCGGATTTTCTTTGATCAGGGCGTTTCGTTCTTCCTCGGATAAGGTTTTCGGATCCAGGATTCCTTTTCTTGTGGCTTTAAAATCTGCTTTCCTGGCTGGATTAAGGATACCTGTCACGATCTCCTTCACATATTCTCCCACCGCCGGGGAGCTTACCAGTCCCGGAGACTCGATTCCCGCGCAGTCCACGAACCCCTTGGCATCTTTCAGCTCTTCAATGATAAATTCGCCCCCGTCCTCGTGGGCACGCACTCCCGCAAAGGAGGTGATGGTCTGCCGAATGGGAACATTTTTTACGGATCTGGCGGATACGCTGATTACCTGATCCAGTCCGTCCCTTGTGGTGGCGGTCGCTTCCCGGTCTTCCTGCTCAATGGCTGTCGGCCCTACGATGATATTTCCATGAACTGTCGGGGATACAAGCACTCCCTTGCCGAACTTGCCGGGGAGCTGGAAAATGGTTCTGGTAACCAGGCCGCCCGCGGTCTTGTCCAGCAGGCAGTAATCCCCCCGCCTGGGAGTAATATGTATATGATCCGCGCTCACCATGTTGTGGAATTTGTCCGCATGGACACCGGCCGCATTGACCACTACCTTCGTCTCGATGGGGCCGTTTTCCGTGATCAGCCGGTAGCCGCCGTCTATTTTTTCGATCTCCTGCACTTCCGTGTCGAATCGAAATTCCACCCCGTTTTCACAGGCGTTTTCCGCATATGCAATATTCAATTGGAAGGGACAGATCACGCCTGCGCTGGGAGCCCACAAAGCAGCCGTCACTTCATCCGCCAGATTGGGTTCCATGGCGTGGGTCTCTTCCCGGTTCAAAATCTTCAGTCCTTCCACTCCATTGGCGATTCCCTGGTCATACAATTCCTGCAGCATCTCCTGGTCTTCGTCGTCCCGGCAGACCACCAGGGAACCGCAGGGATTGAACGGCACGTCCAGTTCTTCCGCGAGCTTCGGCATCATTTTGTTGCCCTGTACATTCAGCTTTGCCATCAGGGAACCTGGTTTTGCGTCGTAGCCTGCATGCACGATCGCGCTGTTTGCCTTTGAGGTGCCGCAGCACACGTCCTCCGCTTTCTCCACCACACAGATCTTCAGATCGTATGCGGACAGTGCTCTTGCAGATGCGGTGCCGGACACTCCCGCACCAATAATTACAACATCATACATCTTCTCTTCCTCCATCATTCAGGGCTGCATTGCAGGCCCGATGTGCTTTATATAATGAAAAAAGCCAGATGAAGAATGAACATACTGTTTGTTTTACATATGTCCGTTCCTTTCATCTGACTTTTTCTCTACACTCAAAGCCTGAATGAACCTCGTTATGAAACTATAAGCATTTCGCCAAAAAATCCTGCCAGGCGGAAGCTTACGTCATTAAATCTGCTGGTTTTATTCTAGCACGAATCAAGTGCAATTACAAGTTTTGATTTTTGTTTTTTCTTTGTTGTTTTGTTCACTGGTTGATGCAGAGGTGGAGCGTCTTTGCTTTTCCGTCATATACGAGAAAACGCTCGTCTTTTTCTTTTCTAAAATCAATATACGCGTCCTTTTCATGATCCGCCGCAATGCTGAGCACTTGTTCATACGGGACGGTGACGGTGGTGAACTCCCTGCCGATCCGTATCGCGGCGAATCTTTTTCCGTACTCCTCGCAAAATTCCTCATCCGAAAAGGCCAGGAGCACGCCCTGGTCGTACAGCACGCCGTCTATGGTGAAGCGGCTGCGCAGGTTTTCATCCCCGGGGCACACGGTGAAGAGACTTCGGGACTGTAAAAGGGATTTGATGAAGTCCCAGTCTTTTTGGGTGCGGTTGGGTTGGTTGAGTTTGGTTTTCATGGAGCGGATCTCCTGGGGGGAGAGGGTGGGGATTTGGGTCGTGGTTTGTTCTTGTATGTCCATAGTGTTACGTTTCCTTTCTCTTTTCGTTCCTGCATATCGCGGATTGAACCGGGACTTTTGAAATCCGGTATTCCTATGCTGAACGGTTTTGCCATCATATATACTCTATTTTTATTCTGAAAGTATATGGCTGTTACTATTTACAGTAACATCTGGTTATGGCAGATGCTTTCTATGCCTTGTGAAACGGCCGCATGGCCATAATGGGGTGCCCTTGGGTATGAATTATAACACAGGACGGGACAACTCACAATTACTATAATGAGAGAAAAAACTATATCACCCAATCTCCTTCGCCCATTTCGCAAAGGTATGGTTATCCACCCCCAACTGCCTGGCGGCTTCCCGGCCGGACAGTTCTCCCTGCGCCCAGAGATCCCAGATAAATTCAAAATTGTGAGGGAGCTGGATGGGCTTTCTGCCCACGGCCACGCCCCTCGCTTTTGCCGCGGCGATCCCCTCGACGACTCGCTGGCGCATCATTTCACGCTCGGTTTCTGCCACATACGAAAGGGCGATCAGCATGATCTCTGCCACAAGGCGGTCCAGAAGGCTGCGGTCCAGGCCGGTGTTGAGAAGCTTCATGTCCAGCACCACAATGCCGCATTTCTTTTCCAGGGTGATGTGCCTCCACTGTTCGATGATCTCGTTGAAATCCCGTCCCAGGCGGTCGATACTTTTGATGATAAGGGTATCGCATTCTCTGATCTTTTTCAGAAGCGCCTTGTAGCCGGGGCGTTCGAAATCTTTGCCGGACTGCTTGTCAGCGAAAATGTTTTCTTTTGCCACGCCGTATTTTTTCATGGCAATGCGCTGCCTGTCATCGTTCTGATCCTTTGTAGAGACCCTGATGTAACCATACATTGTTCCCGTCATAACGGTTTCCTCCTTTGTAACCCATAAGTATATTATGTTTTTATTATAGAGGAAACTCTAGTTCTTATTGTCAGATAATGAACTTCTATACAGTAAATCTCAATACGATTTGCAGGGCCTGCTGCAAACATCCCTTCTGTCAGCTCACCACACTGCGCAGCCTCTTGTCCAACGCCTCCCACTCTTCCCGCGGCAGGCTGGTAAACGGCCCGTTCATCAGTTCTTCCAGCGTAAACAGTTCCTTCTCAAAGGGCAGATTCTTGAACCGGCACAGATAATCCTCCTCCAGAATCTTCCTGGTCTCTGCATTCTCCATCAGTTCTTCCATCGGGGAATCGATGCTGTAGACCTTCCGGTAGGGCTTTGTCGGTTCGTATTCAAAAACATACGTCCCAGCCTCCACTTCCACCGCGACACTGCTTCCCACCTGCGTGACTGCGCGGACTCCTCTGCAGCAATCCGTTCCTGCTGCGCTCCCGCAGTCCCCTCCTGTCTCTCTGCCGCAATCCGCCTTTGCAGCGCCGCCCCGGTCTGCTCCTATCTCTCTGCCGCAATCCGCCTTTGCAGTATTGCCGCATTCTTCTCCTGTCTCTCTGCCGGAATCTGCTCCTGCTCCGCTGCAGCGGCAATAATTTCTTTTTGCACCTTCGCCGCTCTTCTCGCGTCCGTCTCCCATTCCCAGCGCCTTCTCAATCTCCCCCGCGTCTGCGCCCGGCAGCACGATCCGGGCCTCTGCGTCAAAGGGCACGGTCACAATCACTTTCAGCTTTTTCCCGTCGATCCTCCAGGAGCTTTCGATCATCCCTGCCGCCGACCGCAGGCAGCCCTTAGCCCAGGATATCTGATAATTGGGCGCAGGGGCAACCCGGAATTTCTTAAAGCCGGCCCCCTCTTCCATGGGCTGGATGCCCAGCATGTTGCGGTACATCCATTCCACAATGGAGCCGTACGCGTAATGGTTCAGGGAGTTCATCTCCGTACCGCTGATCTTCCCGTCCGGCAGCACGGAATCCCAGCGTTCCCATACGGTGGTCGCGCCCATGAGCACCTCATAGAGCCAGCCGGGATAGCCTTTTTCCAGCAGCAGATGGTATGCCAGGTCGTTCATGCCGTTTTCGGACAGCATCCGGCACAGATAGGGGGTGCCTACGAATCCCGTTTCCAGATGGTAGCGGTTCTTTTTCAGCCGGTTCAGAAGCCCCCTGCATACCTTTTCGCGGGCAGAATCCGGCGTCAGTCCCATGTACAGCACCACCACATAGGCCGTCATGGTATCCACGCTTAAGTTTCCCGCCGGGGTGAAATACTCCCGGATGAAGGCGGTTCGGATTTCCTCCGCAAGGGTTTCATAATACTCCGCATCCGGCGCATTTCCCAGAATCCTGGCCGTCTTTGCCACAATAACCGCCGAATGGTAATAATACCCGGATGCGATCAGGTGGGGATCGGTTGCTCCGTACACGCCGCCGGGCACATTTCCGTCCAGGGCCAGCCAGTCGCCGTAGTGGAAACCGCTCTGCCACAGGCGTTTGCCGCCGTATCTGTCATCCTCGCCCTTCATGTAATCCACCCAGCCCTTCATGCTGTCGTACTGCCGCTCCAGGATGCCTGTATCGCCGTAATGCAGGTACACATTCCAGGGAATCACGGTGGCAGCCTCGCCCCAGGCAGTGGAAGCGTCGCCTGGATAATTGGCCACCGGAACCACGTCGGGCACGCTGCCGCCCAGCTTCTTCTGCTCCCCATAGATGTCCCGTCCGTATTTCGTATAAAATGCATAAGTATCCATGTTGAAGCAGGCCGTACCGCTGAAGATCTGGGCATCTCCCGTCCAGCCGTATCGCTCGTCCCGCTGGGGGCAGTCCGTAGGCACGTCCAGGAAATTGCCCTTCTGGCCCCATTTTGCATTGTGAATCAACTGGTTCACCAGCGGGTCGGAGGTCTCGATATCTCCCAGTTCCTCCATCTCAGAGTGGATGACCAGCCCCCGGAAATCATTCACATCCGGCTCGCCTTCCCAGCCGGTGATCTTGACGAACCGATAGCCGTAAAAGGTAAAATGCTGCCGCACATCGCACTCATTTCCGTCCGCAATGTATGTAAATTCTGCCTTTGCCGTCCGCAGATTTTCATTGTAAAAATTTCCGTCCTGGAGGATTTCACCAAACTGGAAACAAAGCTTCGTGCCCTTCGAAGCCCTGCAGTGAAAGCCCAGCCAGCCCACCATATTCTGCCCCATGTCCAGCACCGTTTCCCCGGCCGGAGTGTAAATCAGCTCCACAGGCGTGATACGCTCATGAATCCGTATAGGCGGACTCAGCCTGGGAGACAGCTTTTTCTTGTCCAGGTCAATCTTCTCCACCGGAAACCTTTCACTGATGTCCAGAGATGCATCATAGACCTCTCCCGGGTAAATGCCGCTGGAAACGATTTTGCTCTTTTTTGCCTGCCAGGTGTCGTCCGTGGAGATCACTTCCGCTGTCCCGTCCTCATAGGAAATGTGCAGCTCCCCGATGCACGCCAGGCGGTCCCCATAATTTTCCTCCGTCTGCCGGAGGCCGTACCATCCCTTGTACCAGCCGTCCCCAAGCAGAACTTCGATCTCATTTTCACCGGAACGCAAATCCACCTCATAGGTCTGGTACTGAATCCAGGTGTCGTAATCGCAGAAACCGGGAAGAAGGCACTCGTCCCCCTGCTTCTCGCCGTTGATGTACAGTTCATAGAGACCCACGCCTGTAACGTACATTCTGCAGCGGGATACCGGTTTTGTAACGGTAAATGTTTTCATGACGGACATCTGCAGCTCTTTTGGGGCGCAGGGGGTGATCCAGTCCGCCTGCCATTCCCCGCCTTTGGCTGTTTCAAACCATGCTGCCGGGCTTTCCGCCGATTCGCCGTTGTCCGCCCAGACACGAACCTTCCAGTAATAGCGTGTCTCCGGCGCCAGATCAATAGGCAGCGGAAACGCGGTGCTGACGACTGCGTCTGTCTCCCCGCTGTCATAGAGCAGATCGGAAAAATTCTCGTCCAGCGAGACCAGTACCCGGGCTTTTTCCTGCTTTCTTGCCGGTGTGTCTCTGACCACATAAGAGATGGCGGGCCGGCCCAGGTCAAAGCCAATGGGGTTGACAAGATGATTCACTTTTAAATGTGCGATTTCCATAGTTGGGGGTTCCTTTCTTCATTTGTTTCATTTCAATGCTGTCAGTTAGACTTTCGTATTCTTCCTTCCGAAAACCACAAAGACAGAGATTCTATATACAAAAGCCCTCAAAACGAATGAGAGCTTTTTATCACTATTCTATTCTTTCTTTTCTGTAAACAACCTTGCACGTCTTTTTGCAGCAGGCAATCCCATATTTATGAATTATTTTCATCGTATCCAATACCTGACTCTATATTGGATTTAGCGATCCAGCTTCCCTCTATATTTAAGAGCCCCAAAAGTAAACCGTGGTAAAAATTTTCTTTCATTTCACTTTTCACAGCCGTATCGCGGATACTAATCGCTTCAGACAGAAACTCATTAAATAGCAATTCGACATTTTCCACATCGCCGTTCTTAATAGCGGCACAAAATTTTTTCCACTGCTCTGTACTTCCCGTTACTTTCGCCTCAAACCAGGAACGTATTTTATCTTCATAAATTCCAAGAACTTCTTTATTTGGAATCGCCAGCTTATGAATTTTACCATTCGGCTTTTCTGTATCCGTCAGATAACCTGTAGCGAAGAGAACGCTCCACAAATACTTCTGGCGGATTTTTGCTTCCTGGCTATCCAAATCTGTATATGTTAACTCGGGGATAATCTCTTTTTCTATACATTCTCCGGAAATCAGCATCTCGATCTCTGCCTTTGCCGCCTCGGTAACATTTTTAAGGATATCCTGAATGATTGCATTACTGCTGCTGTTTGCCCAATGGGACTCCATCGCTGCATCCTTTGCCACTCTCAAAATATCGCACTGACTGATCACGTCCCACGGACAGTAGACATCAACATTGCCGAACCGATATCCGTCGTACCATTCCTTCATATCCGGAAATCGGTCTTCTACACCATAATATTCCAGCAATTCCTTCACTTCCGTATCTGTAAATCCAAAATACTCTGCATAGTCAGCGCTTGAGACCGAACGCACTTTGAAGTTATTCAGCCCTGTGAAAATGCTCTCCTTTGCAATTTGCAGACAGCCCGTGATAACAGCAAAGTACATATTCGCATTGGTCTTAAGCACCTGGCTGAACAAGGAACGGATCAGTTGAACCATTTTAGGATAATATCCTGCCTGGTAAGCTTTATCCAATGGCACATCATACTCGTCAATCAAAACAAGAGCTGTAGACTCATAATGTCTGCTGAGGACCTCTGTCATCAACCTCAGGCTGCCATGAAGAACAGAGCTTTTTTCAAAATCCTCATTGAGCAATTTCTGAAACTTTGCCTTTTGAGATTTTGTCAATTTATCGCTTTCCAAAAGAAAGCTGAATCGCTCTGCCTCCTCACTGATGCGGGCACCGAGCATATCGTATGCGGCCTGGAAATCCTCACCCTCAACATCCTTCAGACTGATGGATATGACCGGATGCTTGCCCATATACTGCCTGCACAACTCTGCATCTCTGGAAATTTCCAGTCCATCAAACAGCGAAACATCTGCTCCAATTTCAAAAAAGGACTTGAGCATATCCATGTTCAGGCTTTTGCCGAAACGCCGCGGCCGTGTAAAAAGATTGACGCTCCCTCTGGTTCGAAGAAGTTCCGCAATAAAGCCTGTTTTGTCCACATAATAAAAATGATCGGACTTAAATTCGCGAAAGAACTCTATGCCAATCGGAAGTTTTTTCATCTCAGCCATGTTCTCTCCTCCTTCCGTCATTACTGTCTCCCTTCATATATTGCACTTATTATAAATACAAAGATAAAAAATAGCAAGCGAAACGTTACGCTGCTTTCCCCTACTCCGCCAGCCCCTTCACGCCCTCTGTCAGTTTAGCAAGCTTCTTTTCTGCATCTTCTGCATCTCTTCCTTTTACGCCGATATAAAATTTGATCTTCGGCTCCGTTCCGGATGGACGGATGCAGCACCACGCCCCTTCTTCCAGTTCAAAATAGAGCACGTTGGATTTCGGCAGGCCGGTGGCGGTCTTTGTCCCGTTTACAAAGTCCAGAAGCACATCCTCCTGATAGTCCCGGAACTGGGTCACTCCCAGTCCTCCCACGGTTTTGGGTACATTTCCCCGGATTCCTTCCATCATGGAAGCGATCTTCTTCGCTCCCTCCTGGCCTTTCAGGGTCACGGTACACAAGCCCTCCTGATAATATCCATAGGTTTCAAAGAGCGTTTCCATCTGATCGCACAGGGTAATCCCCCGGTGCCTGCAGAACGCCGCCGTCTCGCAGAGGGCCATCACCGCAGCCACTGCGTCCTTGTCCCGGGCGTGTGTCCCCACCAGGCAGCCGTAGCTTTCCTCGTATCCGAATACATACTCATGCTCCCCATTCTGCTCGAAAAACTTGATCTGCTCGCCGATGTATTTGAAGCCGGTCAGCGTCTCGATGAGATCCACCTGATAGGCTCCGGCGATCTCCCGCGCCATTTTTCCGGATACGATGGTGGTCACCACCGCGCCGTTTTCCGGCAATGTTCCCAGGGCCTTTCTCTGGGATAAAATGTATTCCAGAATCAGCATGCCGGACATATTTCCGGTAAAACTTTGGTACTCCCCGGTGCGGCTGTCCTTTGCGTAGACGCCCAGCCGGTCCGCGTCCGGGTCCGTGGCCAGCACGATATCCGCGTCCACCTTTTCGGCCAGCTTCAATGCCAGGGAAAATGCGTTCTGATCCTCCGGGTTCGGATAGGACACAGTAGGAAAATTGCCATCCGGAAGCGCCTGCTCCTCTACCACATGGACATTGGTAAATCCCAGTTCTTTCAGGATACGCCGCACCGGAAGATTGCCGGTGCCGTGGAGCGGGGTGTAGACGATCTTCAGATCCTTCCCTTCCTCCCTCATGATCTCCGGGTGGATGGCCAGCTTTTTCAGGGCTTCCATGTATCTGTCGTCCATCTCCGGGCCGATCACCCGATAAAGCCCTGCTGCCTCCGCCGCTTCCCGTTTCATGGTTTTCACCTGGCCGAAATCCGTGATGGCATTGACCTCCCCGATGATTTCCTTATCCCTGGGAAATGTAATCTGCGCGCCGTCCTCCCAGTAGACCTTGTAGC
>OFGX01001564.1_pt1 | contig 13447 bp, 12 predicted proteins | sample 1521831 | NCBI WGS metagenome assembly OFGX01 (sample SAMEA3504080, study PRJEB24116) | mouse gut metagenome | biome: mouse gut; feature: mouse-associated habitat; material: faeces | place: Denmark | collected 2011
CTTACCAGTCCGTCCGTCATGCTGACGGCCGCCATCCCGACAATGCCGAAACACTCTACCGCAACGGAACCGGCATACTTCGCAATCACGTCAGGATTGATCGTGATAATCCCCAAATCCGTAGTCATACTGCCTTTCATCATATATGGACCCCCTATTCTTTGTCGAGTGCTTCCGGGGACGGACGAATCCCAGAAAAGCCCCGGAAAGTATTCCTATTATACTCTTTTTGGATAAACTTTACAATACTGAGATTCAAACTTGAATCGCAAAACAAATATTTTCTATATATTGTTTTCCATTTTTCAAATTTTTTTTCAAAAACCCTGTGAGAATTGTAAAAAAAGCTTGCAATCATCGACTCTATCTGCTAGAATATGGGTGTTGTGAGTCCATCGGACAATTTTCAGATTGTTAGGAGGTGCAGTGATGGCAAAATGTGCTATTTGTGATAAGGGTGCCCATTTCGGTAATAATGTAAGTCACTCTCATAGAAAAACACCAAAAATGTGGAAATCAAACATAAAATCTGTTCGCGTTAAGACAGAAGGCGGATCTAAGAAAATGTACGTATGTACATCCTGTCTGAAATCCGGACGTGTAGAACGCGCTTAAAAGCTGCAGGCTGATTTTATTGCTTCGGCACTTTATATTTGATGACACGGAAAAAACCAGTATCTCTCGCGGATACTGGTTTTTTATATGCCATTGTATGCAAAAAATGCTCAGAAACGCTGTCGGTGGACGGTTTTCTGTATCCTGTCTGTCATTTGCAGAACAGCACGTATCCCGCCGCCAGGCATACGCAGAACAGCATCACTCTTAAAATCGATGTGGAAGGGATCAGCAGAATCAAAAACATTCCCATTGCAGCACAAAGTAAGGCAAAACCAATCATCCGCTTCATAATCAAAATCCTGACTGCTGTTGTTACACTTACATTATCTTATGCCTTAAGTGCTTCATTTATTCCTGATCCGCCCACGGAAACGTGAAATACGGGTCACTCCTTTTCGAGCTCTTCCGCCGCGTCCAGGATATCCGCCACATCCTCCTCCGTCACCTTGTCCTCTTTTCTGGTGGTGATCTTGTCCAGGACTTCCGGCACAAGGTCAAACAGCTTGGTGATCGTATCCTGATTCTTGATATTCACCAGTCTGGTGGTGCCGTCCTTGATGACCAGGACTGCGCTGGGCGTTATTTTTCCGCCGACGCCGCCCATTCCCTTATCCTTTTTATCACTCAGATTGGAGCCGGCTCCGATTCCAAACGATACGTCGATCAGCGGAAGAACCGTGATATTGTCTACATGTACCGCATCCCCTACCACCGTCTTGCTGGAAACGAGCCCGTCCACTCCCTTGAGCAGGGCTTCTACCGTAGTTTTCAAATTATTTGTTTCCGACATCTTTTTATTCCTCCTAGCAAATGCACTTTTTTACTTTCTTAACCTGGCTGCCAGCCGTCTTGCATCCCTGATCGTTCGTCTTACGTTTCGGCTCCAGAGAAGATTCCATCCCATTGCCGCCGCAGGCAGCAGGCGCAGGGAACCGCCGACCGACAGTCTGCCTTCCAGCACCTTCTCCTCAAAATCCGGGGAACATCTGACATGATCCCCCCAGTATGGAAACGCCATGCTCAGCCCTGCCAGCACTCTCCCTGTCAGCGAAGGATCCTCAAACCCAAACCGGATCTCCCCCGCAACACGCCTGGGCCTTAACCTGAAGAGCATCTTTTTCAATTCGGCAAGGCACTTTTGAAACGCCGACTGATGGATCTCGCTTGTCAGAAACCCCGTCACGATCTCTTTCTTTTCCAACAATATCCTTATTTTAGCACACATCCTGTCAAATGTATATTTGATCTTTTCAAAAAAGGCGGCGATTTTATCGGTCAGTGATTTTTTCTGCTCTTCAACGGCTAGGGTACTTTCCGAGACACTCTCGATCTTCTGATTCTCAACAGCCATAGACTTTACCTGTATCCGTTCCACTTCTCCGGCTTCTTCCGTCTTTGGCTTGGCGGCGTTCCTTTGTTCTTCTGCCGTTACTTCCGGATTCCCTGCTCCGCTCTCTTTCGTCTCTTCCTCCGCTTCCGGATTCTTTACTCCGGTCTCTTTCGTTTCTTTTTCCTCCGGCTCTACTGCAATCCGTTCCAGTTCTTCCTCCCCGGCTTTCGCCAGATCATAGGCCGCTTCCTCCGTCTTCTCTTCTGCTTCCTCCGCGTCCGCCTGATTCCCCAGCTTGATCCACGCTGCCCGGATATTCCAGGAAAACTTTTTGTTCTGATATCGGAAGCTTCCGCTGACCAGACGGAAAAAAATTCGAAATCTCACGCCCGCCTCCAGATCCGACAGAGCTCCGGGGCAGTCTACCTCCGCCTCGTAGCACAGAGGCGTAAAAAGCGCGGCCGCCAGCACCAGGACCAGAAGCCCCAATACCGTCAGCAGTATCCAGCCTATCAGTTTTAAAATGAACAACATCACCTGCAACATTTTACGCCAGCCCTTCCTCAAATCTTCCCTGCCGCCCGGCAAGGAATCCCCGGATATCCATATCCCCCGTCTCCTCCAGCACCTCCCGGCAGGTCCCCGCGTCCAAGGAGCCCCGCCTGCGGGCGATGTACAGCCCCAGCAGGTCCAGCACCGCGAGCTGGGTGGAGTAGGCCTTGGTGGTGGCCACGGCGATCTCCGGCCCCGCCCAGGTGTACAGCACCTGGTCCGACTCCCGGGCGATGGAGGAGCCCACCACATTGACGATGGACAGGATGTGCCCCCCCAACCGCCGGGCCTCCCGGAGGGCAGCCATGGTGTCCAGGGTCTCGCCGGACTGGCTGATGACGATCACAAGGGTGTGTTCGTCCACGATGGGGTCCATGTACCGAAACTCGGAGCCTAGGGCCACCTCCACCGGGATGCGGGTGAGGCGCTCCAGATGGTATTTGCCCACCATGCCCACATGGTAGCTGGAGCCGCAGGCCACGATGTAGATACGGTTCATTGTTTTGACATAGTCCTCGCTGAGGGAGAAGTCCTCAAAGACCGCTTCCCCGTTCCGGATGCGGGGGGAGAGGCACCGGCGCAAGGCCTCGGGCTGCTCCATGATCTCCTTGAACATGAAGTGCTCGTATCCGCCCTTTTCGGCGGCATCCATCTCCCAGTCGATGGTGACAACATCCTTGTCAATGGGCTGCATCAGATGGTTATAGCACCGGATGCCCTCCCGTGTGAGGACGGCCAACTCTCCGTCCTCCATGTAGCTCACCCTTCTGGTGTGCCGCAGGATGGCGGTGACGTCGCTGGCGATGAAATTGCACCCCTCTCCCCAGCCCAGGATCAGGGGGCTGTCCTTCCGGACGGACACGATCCGGTCGGGGCAGTCGGCACACAGGATGCCCAGGGCGTAGGCCCCCTGGATACGGCGTAGGACCCGGCCCACAGCCTGGAGCAGGTCACCGTCATAGAAGTACTCAATGAGCTGGGCCACCACCTCGGTATCTGTCTCCGACACGAAGGGCACCCCTTTGGATTGCAGGAAGCCCTTCAACTCGGTGTAGTTCTCAATGATCCCGTTGTGAACCACGGCAATCTTGCCGCTGCGGCTCATCTGGGGATGGGAATTGATGTCGCTGGGTGCGCCGTGGGTGGCCCAGCGGGTGTGACCCACCCCGACCGTGCTGTCCAGGTCCGCACCGCCGTGAAGCTGCTCCGAAAGCACCTGGAGCCGCCCCTTGGCCTTGTGAACGGCCAGGGAGCCGCTCTCTGCGTCGAACACTGCCACCCCAGCAGAGTCGTACCCCCGGTACTCCAGCCGGGACAGGCCCTCTATCAGGATAGGAGCTGCCTGTTCTTTTCCGATATATCCTACAATTCCACACATATTCAATTTTCCTCCTTTAAAATCAGAAGGGCAAACTCGCAGCTATTTGACCTCGCACCCCGGTCACAGCCTCTTTGTTCCGCAGTTGCCTGCGGGCTTTGTAGGCTATGTGCGCGCCCGGGGCTGGCGCGGAGGGGCATCCGCCGAAGCCTTCGATTCTCCCCTCACCTCGTCGTCCCGCCTGACAGGCGGGCGCTGGCGCTTCTGATGGGCTGTGCCCATGGACCTCCTTTCCCTCTGCGATATATAGGATGATATGCGTTTTTTCCTATACGTTTGCTTATTATAGGCCTTGTATGTACAGATGTAAAGAGCAACGGAAAGTCCTTCTGGCGCGAAAGGAGCGGACAGAGATTATGAGGAGGATGAAACTATAATGGTATGGACATTCCGGAGCTCAGGGACGAGATGGATAAGCTACGGGCCCGCAAAGGGGAACTGGAGGACATCATAGGCCGCCGGACAGCAAACCAGAGCCGGGTGAATCCCCCAAATATTGTCCGGATATTCCAAGATGCTCTTGAAAAAGTAATCTCTTTCCAAACCGTTTTCCTCCGTTGTTCCCACTGTCTTTTTCCTATTATGGGTCAAGGGGTATCGGACCATTCAAGAATTGCTACGGAGAAAACGATGAAAAAGTTTCAGAACAGCTAGGGAGTCAACGCTAAGGTGTAACCCTCTAAACATGTGGAGCAGCGATTATTCTTTCTGCCCTTATTGAAACTCCAAACGATACGATTTTGCGTTCTGTGTCTATCCAAATCTGAATCATAGGCTGACGTTTTATTTCCATACTCCAAACACGTCTTTATAAAATTTCTCGAATTAAAACAAAGGGTGTATACGTTTCAGACGGTCGTGGACGGAGCTGGGCAGTGGATTCTGATATCATCAGCGGTCTGCCAGATGGAACGTTGAATCCAACTGGTACGGCCACCTGTGCCGAGACTACCGCCATACTGCAGCGATTTGTCAATGTCTTGTTAAAGTGATATTTTGACCGCCCAGAGCAGCTCGGAAACTTTTATGCAATCGTTATCATATCGAAAAGATATGGTTATTACTATCAATAAAGTATTTTAAATTTCAATTTTTTGGTGCTATGATGAGAACGCTCAAAGGAATGCTCCTCGTTTTTGTGTGACCCATCCATCACCAAAGCTGTGGCCTGGGCGGTGGAAACACCGTACAGGCCTATCTTTTTATCAGGAAAGGAAGTGCTTCGGCAATGCTTTCATTTCTGAAGGAGGAAGGGGTAAGCCCCGGACTGCTGGAGGAATTGAAACGGTTCCGGGAGAACAATCCCCCGGAGCTGCCGGAGCGGGTTCCTGTCCCCCAATTCCGCTACTACGGGCGTGAGGTTTGGGAGCAGGCCGTCGCCGCGCTGCTGTGCGGGAAAAACCTGCTGCTCACCGGGGGCAAGGCCACCGGCAAAAACGTGTTGGTGGAAAACCTGGCCGCGGTGTTCGGACGCCCCGCGTGGAACGTGTCGTTTCATGTGAACCTGGACGCCTCCGAGCTGATTGGCGCGGTCACCGTTACAGACGGGCAGGTCCGTTTCCGCCCCGGGCCTGTTTACCAATGTGCCCAGCACGGGGGCTTCGGCATTCTGGACGAGATCAACATGGCGAAAAACGAGGCCCTGGCTGTCCTCCACGCCGCCCTGGATTTCCGGCGGGTGCTGGACATCCCGGGGGATGACCGCCTCCCCATGGCCCCCGCCGCCCGCTTCATCGCCACCATGAACTACGGCTACGCCGGCACCCGGGAGCTGAACGAGGCCCTGGCCTCCCGGTTTGTGGTCATCCAGATGCCCGCCATCAGCCCGGAAAATCTGGACCGGCTGCTGAAACACCGCTGTCCTGAGCTGAAACAGAAATACCGCCAGCAGTTTGTCTCGCTCTTCTTTGACCTTCAAAAGAAGTGCGAGGGCGGTGAAATTTCCTCCAAGGCCCTGGACCTGCGGGGGCTGCTGGACGCCCTGGAGCTGATGGCGGCGGGGGTTCCCTCCGGGCCCGCTCTGGACATGGGGATCACCAACAAGACCGCCGACGGCTATGAGCAGGGCCTGATTCGGGACGTGATGGCGGCTCGGGTCTCCCCCAAGCTCACCCGAGGGGAGCTGTTCGGCCCGTGAGCGCCCACCATACCGCCGGACAGCGCCGGGCGATGAACCAGGTCTGGAACGGGGCGGGTGTCTACGGCTTCGAGCCCCTGTTCCTCTCTCTGAACGGCGACGGGAGCCCGAACCTGTACTTAAACACCATTGTGGGCTGTGTCCGCAAGTGGTACGGGGAGGAGGGGCCGGCCCGGCTCTTTCAGGCCTGGGCGGGGGACCGGCGACAGGCGCTGCTGGACGACCTGGCCTGGCTGGCTCTGGAGAGCGCCGCCTATCAGCTGGAGCTGCCCCAACGGCCCATTCTGGCCGACCTGCGCCGGGACTGGGCGGTGGAGTTCTTTGATAAGGAGCACACCCTCTCCCGCCAGGAGTGGATGGCAAAAAACCAGCTGAGCTACACCATGCAGTCCGCCCGGTGGAGGGCAGTGCTGGGAAAGCGCCCCCCGGTGATGACCCCCTATGAAAGGCGGCTGTCCGCCGCGTTGGCCTTGGGGCCAATGGAGGAACAGGAGCTTTTTCCCGCCATTTTGGAGCTGTTTGCCCGCTTTCGCCTCTTTGACGGCAGGAGCCGCCCGCCTTCCGCCTTGCGGCTTCACCTCACGGGAAAATGGGCCGGGGTGATGACCCGGCTGATGCCCACAGAGATCGTCCACACCGATGTGGCCTCTGTCGGACACGGAAAGGGGTCAGATGAGGGGGACAGCACAAAGTTGGACATCCGCCGAGCCAGTATCCGGCTGAAGGAGGACATTTCCTCTGACCGGCTGTACATCCAGAGCTGCTTCGGCCCCTCCCTCCTGCCCCAGCGGGAGCTGGCGGCGGCGGAGCAGAAGCTGTGCGCCGGCCTCCATTTGGGCTGTCATCTGTGGTACACTGCCGGGGTCCCCACCCCGGAGCAGGCACCCGGCGGGGAGGCCCGCCGGCTGGCGGAGCAGGCCCGGCTCCAGCAGGAGCACAACCGGGAGGCTTTCTCAGCGGACGCTGCCCTCTACCAAAACACTATCCGGCGGCTGACGGAGCAGATTCAAAACTGTATCCGGGTCCACAGCCAGGCGGAGGAGGAGACCGCCCGGAGCGGAAAGTTGAACACCCCGCGCATCTGGCGGGCGGTGGTGCTATCCGATCAGCGGGTTTTTACCCGGAGGACCGATTCCTCCCGTCCCGGCTTTACGGTAGACCTGCTGCTGGACGCCTCCTCCTCCCGGATGCACTGTCAGGAGGCCGTCGCCGCCCAGGGGTACATCCTGGCCGAGAGCCTGGCCCGGTGCGGCGTACCCGTGCGGGTGTCCGGCTTTTGCAGCCTGCGGGGGTACACCGTCCTCCGGGTGCTCAAGGACTTCGGGGACAGCAGCGGTCAGGTATTCCGCTACTTCGCCGCTGGCTGGAACCGGGATGGCCTGGTCCTCCGGGCGGCGGGAGAACTGCTGGAGGTCCCCCCAGAGCAAAGACGGCTTTTTCTGCTCCTCACCGACGCCAGCCCCAACGACAGCCGCCGCATCCCGCCGGGCGGGGACTACCCCTTCGGCCGCGACTACGCCGACGCTCCGGCGGTGGAGGACGCCGCCCGGGAGGTCCGGGCCCTGGAGCGTCAGGGCTGCCATGTGGGGGCGATCTTTATGGGTCCCAGCCTTAACATACCGTCTGCGGAGACCATTTATGGGAAAAGCCTGGCCCGCATCCATACCCTGGACCAGCTGGCCTCCGCTGCGGGGAGGCTGATCCAGGCGGAAATACAGGAGTTGGAGTAGAAGGACCTTTAGCTTTGTTAAACGGTCCGGCCGCGGGCCATACGCGGCGGGACTGAAATTTAAGGGAGGTATATTTATGGTAAGTTTTCTTGTGTGTTTGGCCCTGTTGATTGCCGGCTACTTTGTCTACGGCAAAGTGGTTGACAGCACCTTCGGCCCGGATGACCGGGAGACCCCCGCCGTCCGCATCAACGACGGGGTGGACTACGTGGTCATGCCCCAGTGGAAGCTGTTCCTGGTCCAGTTGCTGAATATCGCCGGTCTGGGCCCCATCTTCGGTGCGCTGTCCGGTTCCCTGTGGGGCCCCAGCGTGTTCCTGTGGATCACCTTCGGCACAATCTTCGCCGGCGGCGTCCACGACTACTTCGCCGGTATGCTGTCTGAGCGCAACGAGGGCGCATCCGTCTCTGAAATCACCGGTATCTATCTGGGCGGCGGCATGAAGAACGTCATGCGGGTGTTCAGCGTGGTGCTGCTCATCATGGTGGGTACCGTCTTTGCCGTGGGCCCCGCCGGCCTGCTCCAGCTGCTGTGCAAGAACGCCGGCGGCATCCTGGCCAACAAGATGTTCTGGCTGATCCTCATCCTGATCTACTACTTCATCGCCACCTTCATCTCTGTGGACAAGGTCATCGGCAAGATCTACCCCGTGTTCGGCATCTGCCTGATCATTATGGCCGTGGGCGTGGCCTTCGGCGTGATTACCAACTCCAACTACGTCATCCCCGAGCTGTGGGATCACCTGTACAACATGCACCCCTCCGGCACCCCCATCTGGAGCTTCATGTTCATCACCGTGGCCTGCGGGGCCATCTCCGGCTTCCACGCCACTCAGTCCCCGCTGATGGCCCGGTGCATGAAGTCTGAGCGCCAGGGCCACATGGTGTTCTACGGCGCCATGATCTCCGAGGGCATCATCGCCCTGATCTGGGCTGCCGCCGGCTGCTCCATCTACACCGGCGCCGAGCTGCTGGGCATGGGTGCCGGCGGCCCCACCGCCGTCTACGACATCTGCCAGAAGACCATGGGCTCCGCCGGTATGGTGCTGGCCATGCTGGGCGTCATCGCCTGCCCCATCACCTCCGGCGACACCGCCTTCCGCTCCGCACGCCTCACCCTGGCCGACTGGTTCAAGATCGACCAGAAGAACTACGCCAACCGCCTGAAGCTGTGCGTCCCCGTGCTGGGCGCGGGTGCCATCCTGGGCATCGGCAACGCCCTGGGCAAGATCGACTACAACGTCATCTGGCGGTACTTCAGCTGGTCCAACCAGACCCTGGCCATGATCGTCCTCTGGGCGGCCAGCATGTACCTGTTCCAGCAGAAGAAGAACTACTGGATCACCGCCGTCCCCGCCACCTTTATGAGCGCGGTGTCCTGTACCTACTTCATCCTGGGCGAGGAGTGCCTGGGCCAGCTGCTCAACAAGCATGAGGTGGTGGACGGCGCCCGCAAGCTGGTGGCCTACAACACCGCCCTGGCCTACCCCGTGGGTATCGTGTTCGCCGCCGCCCTGCTGGGTATCTTCCTCTACGCCACCAGGAAGCAGACCGCCAAGGCCTAACACCAAAACACCAGCCGCTGCCTGTACGACAGCGGCTGGTATTCTGCTTGTCTTGACGCCTGGGGGCCGACATGGTAAAATCAGTTCGTTTAATTTTCGTTTTGGAGGTATCTCGCTGTGAAAGACATGATTGCATATTGCGGACTGAACTGTGAAAAATGCGACGCCTATCTTGCGACCATTCACGATGACCAAGTGTTGCGTGAAAAAACCGCAAAATTATGGGCTGAGTTAAATCAAGCTCCCATTCCGCCTGAACATATCAACTGTCAAGGCTGCCGCGTTGAGGGAGTGAAAACGGTATTTTGCGACAGTCTCTGTGAAATTCGCCAGTGTGCGCTGAAAAAGGGCGTTGCGACCTGCGGTGACTGTCCGGAGCTGGAAAATTGTCAAATTGTTGGAGCGGTTATCTCCAATAACCCCGAAGCTCTGGAAAATCTGAAAAGGAACTAGGCGATCATCCATGCTATTCAAACCAGTACAGCTGGGCCGGGAGGCCCTGGATAAGGACGTCCTGATTGCGGACCGGAAATCCTGCAAGCGCTTCGGCCCCTGCGGGGTGGGGGAAAAGGCCCTGTATCTCAGCAGCTTCTACCGCAGTTGCCGGTACTATCTGCCCTACGGCGGGATCACCCGGGTCTTCAAGCGGGTGGCCATGAGCAAGGGGGGCTACTCCCACAAGGGCATTTTTGCCTCCATCCCCTACCTGGTGGTGGAGTACGACGGGGGCCGGGAGAAGCAGTGTACTTATAAATACGAGGAACAAGTGGACCAGCTCCTGGCTTATCTGAAGCAGAAGCATCCAGAGATTAAGCAGGTGAGTGCCGCAGCGGAGGCCCGACTGGCGGAGCGGGAACGGGCGGAGAACGCCCGGCCCTGTCCGGAGCTGACCCAGGATGCTGTGGACGCGCTGAGAGTGTTGAAAGAGGCGAAGGCCGTTCTGGAGAAGCGGTCCGACCTGTACCTGGAGCTGAGCAAATCCGCCCGGGCGAAGCGACAGCTGTTCCTGAAAGCGGCACAGCGGCGGGGCGGAGCGGTCAAGGCGAAAGAGCAGCCCATTCTGGACCGGGCGAAACAAGCACAGAAAGAGATGGAGCAGTTTTTGAGCGGCTATGAGAACTTTCCCCTTCCCGCCCGATATGCCCACCCGGTTGTCCTCCGCCGGATGGAGCGGGTTATTGAGGCGGGCCGGGCCGTCACTCCGGAGCAGGCTCTGGAGGCGGTCAAGGCAGACCTGAAACCCCTGAACTCCAGTGTGGAGGTGAGTCAGGAGGAGCACGACGAGGTGGTGGCCGTGAAGGCCATGTTTTTGAACGAGGACTACAGATAAAACCGAAAATACTGAAAAACGATACAGCTGCCTGTTTAATGTCAGGCAGTCGTATCGTTTTTATTAATTTGTCTGGCAGGTTATTCGCCTAGCGGTTGCAGCTTCTGACAAATGCGGAAATAATCTCCTGCTGAGTCGGATCAGACCAGGCCATCATTTCCGGGTGCCACTGTACTCCCAGGAAGAAACGGTTTTTTGGATTCTCCGCCAGCTCGACTGCTTCAAGGATACCGTCTTCCGAACGGGCAGTTATTTTTAAACCGGGGGCGCACTCATCCACCGCCATATGGAGAACATCCCAAAGTTTGTGTAAACCTCCTGTGAGGTGTAGAATAGAAGCACCACACAGGAGGAATTACATATGGCCAGAAAGAACCGTACCCCGGAAGAAAATGCACGTCGAGAAAAAATCCGTGAGCTGCTGCAGATGGCAAACATCGACAGCATGGATGACATCCAGAACCTGTTTAAGGAAACCATTGCCGAGTTCCTGGAAACCGGCCTGGAGGCGGAGCTGGATGACGAGCTGGGCTACAGCAAATACGACTACAAGAACAAGGACACAGATAACAGCCGCAACGGGCACAGCAGCAAGAGACTGCGTACCAGTTTCGGCGAGGTGGACGTGTCGGTTCCCCGAGACCGCAAGGGTGAATTTGAACCTCAGGTACTGAAGAAGAAGCAAACCAGCATTAGCCAAGACATTGAAGAGAAAATCCTGTCCATGTACGCCAAGGGGATGACGACAGGGGACATTGAAACACACATTCAAGAGATTTACGGCATTTCCGTCTCGGACAGCACGGTCAGCCGGATCACGGACAAGATCCTGCCTGTGGTTCGTGAATGGCAGCAGCGCCCCCTGGAATCCATTTGCGCTGTGGTATTTCTGGATGCCATCCACTACCATGTCCGCAGCGAAGGGCAGATCGTGAAGAAAGCAGTGTATATCGCGATTGGAGTCAACCTGGACGGAAGGAAAGATGTCCTGGGCATGTGGGTTGGTGAAAATGAGAGCGCTAAATTCTGGGCGACTGTACTCAACAGCTTAAAAAACCGGGGCATAGAGGATATTTTCATTGCCTGCACAGACAATTTGACAGGATTTGATGCAGCCATCCACGCCACCTTTCCTCAAACCGAAATCCAGAACTGCATCATCCACCAGCTGCGTAATTCCAGCAAGTATGTGTCCTACAAGGACCTAAAGGCCCTTATGGCCGATCTGAAGGCGGTCTATGCAGCCGTAGATGAGCAGGCCGCCTTGGATGCCCTGGACGCTTTTGAGGAGCGCTGGGACAAGAAATACCCGAAAATCTCCCAATCCTGGCGGGCCAACTGGGCCAATCTCAGCACCTACTTCAAGTATCCCCAGGAGGTGCGCAGGCTGATCTGCACCACCAATACCATTGAGGGCTTTAACCGCCAGCTGCGCAAGGTGACCAAGGCCAAATCGGTGTTTCCTACCGATGACAGCCTACTGAAAATGCTGTATTTGGCCATGATGGATATTACGAAAAAGTGGACTGGACGGCGGCAGGACTGGAGCCTGATCCACGCCCAGATGGCCATCTACTTTGCCGAGCGTATGCCCGAGTAACACCGCCGTGGCAGGATGTCAAGGGCAAGATGAACTGCTCCTCTACCCACTTGACATCCGACCCCACCCGCGTTATGTTGTTAACATGGCAGCAGCCGGATTCCACGGCTACCGCCCTGAATAAATTTTGCTCTATTTGCACCCCATATGGAGTTTACACAGAATTTGGGATTGACCCGCCATATGATGGAAAGAATTGACGCCCATACTATCACAATCCACAAGAGAATAGAGCAAGGAACCTTTTTCCACCTTTGCTCTGTGAGAGGGAATCTGCCTGGGATACATGGGCAGGGTATGAGAACTGAATCCGGAGTCCGGAATATGTTGGATCAGGGTGCCGCCCAGAGCGGTATTTATCACTTGAATACCGCGACAGATCCCTAAGATAGGCTTGTTCGTCTGCCCTAGGAGGTAACGCAGCATGGTAAACTCCTGTTCATCCCGTTCCGGAACCACTCCCCCCGTCTTTCCGGTGGTCTGCTGTCCGAAACGGAGAGGGTCCACATCGCTTCCCCCGCTGAACAGCACCCCATCTACGGCAGACAACATTTCCTCAACTACTGTTTCCCACTCCGACCCCCGTACCACCGGGAGGATAAAAGGAATGCCGCCCGCCCGAACGACCGAAGCGATATAGTCGTCCGCAAGAAGCTGCCACTCCTGTTCCTTTGCGCCGATGCCTTCGGCAAACTCGCTGGAGCCGTCAAAGCTGTAGTTTGCGGTGATACCAATGATCGGTTTCATAGGCTCAACTCCTTATTTTATTTGCTGTTTGAAACTTTCTTTTTCTATGATGCTACCACAGAAAATCAGAGCAGGCAGTTACCTCAATTTTCATTATTTTACTACAATGCCGTGCTAAAGTACAGAATTGATGGCCGAGATTTTGCAAGTTACAAGTAGAAATAATTCATAAATATCACTTTATTCTTATCTAATTTGATGATTGACGGCTGAATTTGAATGTGCTACGATTTCTCTATCGCAAGGGCAAAGGCGTCTGAAAGCGTTTTTTTCGTGGACGTCTGCGCCCTTGTCTTATTTTTTGTGTGTTTTGAGAAAGGGGAAATTGTTATGGATATGTCTGTATGGTATTTAGTAGGAGCTGTACTTGTATTTTTCATGCAGTGCGGTTTCGCCATGGTGGAGACCGGCTTCACCCGGGCCAAGAACGCGGGCAACATCATCATGAAGAACCTGATGGA
>OFGX01001565.1_pt1 | contig 13446 bp, 11 predicted proteins | sample 1521831 | NCBI WGS metagenome assembly OFGX01 (sample SAMEA3504080, study PRJEB24116) | mouse gut metagenome | biome: mouse gut; feature: mouse-associated habitat; material: faeces | place: Denmark | collected 2011
GCAATCGAAATTTATTTATTCCGTCTTTTATGCCATTCATTCCAAAACGCAATATACCCGTTGCGTTCAAATTCGTCTGCCGGTACTTTTTTGGGTGTACAAGATTTATAAAATGTTTCAATTTTATCTGCAAAACGAAAAACTTCTCTCTCGTAAGCAGCAATAGATACATATTCTCTTGTGCCATCTTCTAATTCTAATATGACAGAATCTCCATCATGTATAACAGACCAGTCGATTCCATTAGGGCAACCTAAAATTGTTACATTATCTAATGTTTCATTAGGAATCATGAAATGACCGCAACATGGCAGCAGCTGATTGTCGGTATTGATGATATGATTTTCAGTCAAGGTTTTTAGCAAATAAAGTGCTGTTGCGCTTATCGTAGCATCATAGTCGAATTTGCATTTACCAATACAGACAATGGCGTGACCATGCAGACACAGATCTTCAGGATTATCTTTACTTCCGTCAATCCATTCAAAATCTGTAGCATCTATCGAAAATAATCCCATGTAATAACCTCTCAGGTTTCATTTATGTTAAATCCTCAACATCAGAATTGTACCATAATCCTTTACTAATTTCCATACAGCATTTGCTTCCTATAATATTGGCTCAATGACAGAACGAAAATAACGGTCTAATTCTTCGGGGGTGTGTCTTTCCCTGTCTTTTAGCCACCATAAGACCATTTCCACAAAGCTGCCCGAGATGTGGTTGACCAGAAAATCCTGCGGCAGATCCTGATTTTCCCTCCGGCGGTGATGGACGAACTGGGTCTGTATCAGTTCATTCAGGTTGTCCTTGAAATAGCGCAGAAAAATATCGCTGCTTTCACAGGAGAGCAGTCCTAAAATATTGTTGTCGTTTTCCTGTAGATGCTGTAAGAGGTGGCAGAAAACCGACTGCGGCGCTTCGGCGTTAGAATACAGGCCGTGGGTATGGGTCTTGTCCATGGCGCTGTCGATGATATGCCCGAACAGCTCCTTGCAGATGGCTTTCAGCAATTCGTCTTTCGTCTCAAAGTGGGCATAAAAGGTGCTTCTTCCGATATTCGCTTCGTCAAGGATTTCCTGTACGGTTATTTTCTCGTAACGCCTGGTCTCGAGCAGCTTTACGAACGCCGAAAAGATAGCTTGCCTTGTCTTGATTTGCCGTCTGTCCATAATCCATCCTTTCCGAACACTTTTCGTATTTTGTTCCATAACATACAAAGCGGCTGATTTGGTTGTTGATAGGGAACACAAAATTCACTATATTAGATACAGAACAAAGTGTTTGGTATCTGATATAGTGTATCATAACTCTCCGGGAGGGTCAATGATATGGTCAGGAGGTTTTAGGCTATGTTGAAAAAAATCAATGATTTTCTGGCGGGCATTCCCATGACGATTGTAGGCGGTGCATTCCTTGCTGTCAGCCTGGCGCTGTCGCTCACGGATCACAAAGCCCCCATTGACCCTGCCTGGGTAGCGGTGATCATCTGCGGCATTCCTCTGCTGTACCTTTCTGTCTGGCGGATTATCCACAATCACGGCATCAGCAAGATTTCATCCGCACTGCTGATTTCCATCGCCATGATAGCGGCAATCGCCATCGGAGATCTGTTCGCCGCGGGCGAAGTCGCTTTTATCATGTCCATCGGAGCAATCTTAGAAGACAAGACCACCGAAAGGGCGAAGAAAGGCCTGAAAGAGCTTATCAGCCTTACGCCCCGGCAAGGGCGCAGAATAGTAAATGGAAAGGAAGAAATGATTGCCGCGGAAGAAATCAAGATGGAGGATGTTCTGCGCGTTCTCCCCGGCGAGACCATTCCTGTTGACGGTGATATCATAGAGGGGACGACCTCGGTGGATCAGTCCATCATGACGGGGGAATCTCTGCCGGTTGACAAGGCTGTGGGGGACAGTGTCTTCTGCGGCACAATCAACCGTTTCGGAACAATCGAGATTCGGGCTTCGAAACTGGGGGAGGACAGCTCTCTGCAGAAGCTCATCCGCATGGTGGAGGAGGCGGAGAACAAAAAGGCACCCATGGCCCGCATCGCGGATAAAGCGGCAAGCTGGCTTGTGCCGGTGGCGCTGTTGATCGCAATCGCTGCATGGATCGTGACAAAAGACATAGTCCGGGCGGTGACTGTCCTGGTGGTATTCTGCCCCTGTGCGCTGGTGCTCGCCACGCCCACGGCAATCATGGCGGCAATCGGCCAGGCCACAAAACACGGAGTGATCATCAAATCGGGCGAAGCCCTGGAGCGGATGGGCCAGGTGGATACGGTCGCCTTTGACAAGACGGGCACCCTCACAAACGGAAACCTTGTGGTAAAAGACATTTATCCATTTGACAGAGAGGCAGACAGGTCTCTGCTTCTGCGCCTGACCGCATCTGCCGAAAGTTACTCGGAACATCCCCTTGCGAAAGCGATTACAGCCTATGCCAAGGAGGAAAATGTCGAATTGCTCGAGGTGGAAGATTTCCATATGATTCCCGGCAAGGGAATCTCAGCGGTAGTCCGTGGAGAAAGGCTGTTCTGCGGCAATGGGGCTTTTCTGAAAGAACAGGGAATAGAGGGAAACAGTGGGGCAGAACAGGTGCTGGAACGGTTCAGAAGCCAGGGGAAAGCAGTCATCCTGATAGCTGACGCAGAAAAGCTTCTCGGTGCGGTGACGCTCTCCGATACGCTGCGTGACGCGTCGGCAAGCATGACGGAAAGGCTGCGTAACATCGGAACCCACGCCGTTCTGCTCACAGGCGACCACAGGCAGACCGCGGTCTATTTCGCGGAACAAGTGGGCATTGCGGATGTTCGGGCAGAGCTTTTGCCGGAGCAGAAAGTATCCGAGATTGCGGCATTGCAGAAAGCGGGCAGAACGGTCTGCATGATCGGGGACGGCGTGAACGATGCCCCGGCGCTCAAGACGGCCGATGTCAGTGTCGCCATGGGGGCGATGGGGAGCGACATCGCCGTAGAAGCGGCGGACATTGCCTTGATGAGCGATGATATAGCAAAGATTCCCTATTTGAAACGATTGTCCAATGCCTGTGTAAAGACGATTCGGTTCAGTATTTCGCTCTCCCTTTTCATCAACTTTGTGGCGATAGCGCTGTCGCTCTCAGGGCTGCTGACGCCGACCACAGGAGCGCTGGTACATAACTGCGGCTCTTGCTTTGTGGTATTGATTGCGGCGCTTTTGTATGACCGGAAATTTGAATAAGAGCAATCTCTACGGCAGGCTCAGGGAGGCCTTTTCAGGGAGACTTAGGTGAACTTGGATGGACTTCAGCTGTGGACTGTACTTAGGTAGAGACTTGGACGGACTGGATTTGGGCTGGATTTGGACGATTTGGGCGGACTGGATTTGGGCGGACTGTGATTTTTGGGTTGACTTTGCCGCTCAGGTATGGTAAGCTGAAAAAAGTGAGCGGCTGCCCTGGGTGAGCGGAGCTCCTGATTATTAGGAAAGTGGAGGACGTTTATGTTAAGCATTGTGAGAGAAGAGGTTATGGCAAATTAAATATCTGCCGGGCGGAGGTGTTCCCTCTGGGAGTCTGCCCGCAGGCCGGTGAGCGATTGCCGGCGTATCTGCCTTACTGGGTGCTTGACATAATTCTGTCGTTTCATCATATGAGATACAGCTGAGGGACATTTATGCTGTCCTTTTGCTGTGGGACGGACTGGACGAAGAGCATGGCTGTATGGTCATGCTTTTTTAAGTTCTTTCCGGGATTGCGGGAACGGCCTTTGTGGCTTAGGTTACTGCGCATATTGGTTCCTGGCAGCGGGGGCTTCTGGTTCCGCTGCCGGAATCTGGAATGATGACTATGGTAAGTGATGCCGAAAGGGCAGATACCATGGTCATTTTTTGTGGATTGAGAATCGGAAAAGGAGAAGACTGGAAATGAAGAGAGAAATAAAATCAATGGAGCCGAAATACCTGAAAGAGTCCCTTGACCTTGTGGAACAGGTATTTACGGCATATGCGGATGCGGAAGAGGGGAGGATCGTCCGCTCCCTGGTGGAGGAAATCCGCAGCAAGAAATATTATCTGCCGGAATTGGAGCTTCTCATGGTGGACGGGGAGGACAGGGTCATCGGTTACGTGATGTTTTCCGGCTTCTATCTGGAGGGAAAATATGAGGGAGAGCTGTTGCTGCTGTCTCCGGCAGCAGTGGCGGTTCCTTTCCAGAGACAACATATCTCCAGGGAGCTGATAGAATTCGGCTTTGCCAGAGCCGTAAAGATGGGGTACAAGGCCGTCCTGGTGGAGGGCAACCCGGCCAATTACCGCGCCAGGGGCTTTGCAACGGCCAATGAGCACGGCATTGTTCCCGGCGCAAGCGTGCATCTGCCCGCAATCGAGTGTCTGATGGTAAAAGAACTGGTACCGGGGGCACTGGACGGGATAAAGGGCCGGGTGGAGTATGATTTCTATGAGGCGCTGAGGTGAGAATTGTTCCAGACCGGCGCATCTGATGGCGCTTAGGCTGCGAACCGACAGTTCTGCTATGCGCAGATTTGGTTGGCTATGCGCGTGTTCTGCATCTCGTAAAGGAGACGTTTCCGCCAGGGGCAGAGTCCATGTACGGTTCCGTCTAGCCATCGGGTAGATGGCAGACCCGTTATGCAGATTCGGCTTGTGAGAACGAAATGTCATTTGTAGGATACGCTTCTTCACTGTGGCCGACTCATGGGCGAAAGACGCCAGGAACATGACGGCAAATCTCATCGCTTGTGAGTATAAATCAGCGTCTGCTCCGCACCACATCAGCTCATGTCTGGGTGGGGCAGATGCGGAACTATAATAGTCCAGCTAGAAAATGTCAATAGCTAATTTGAAACAGCGTCTGCTCTGCCCATGCTAAAGTGCTGGGCGGAGCAGACGCAGAACTGGAAACAGTATGCGGGCATCCTCTGCTGGAACTGGCGTAGGATGTGAGCATATGGAACTAAAATAGGAGAAAAGAAAATGGATAAAACGGAAATAAGTTTAGAATTTGACAAAATAAAGACAATATGGGCGGACTGCGCCCTGACGGAAGCTGCCAGGAAAGCGATACAGGACACCCACATGATCCTCTCGGAGACAGAGCTGGCCGCCAGGTTGCGGGAGACCACGGAGAGCCGCCAGATGCTGGAGAAATGCGGCACCCCGCCCCTGGTGTCCCTGGACGGCATAGAGGAGCTGCTGGCCGCCGGAGAAAAGGGGCAGTGCCTGATGCCGCCGGATTTGGAAAAGATAGCCACGGCGCTGGTGGCGGTGAACCGGCTGAAAGATTACCTGGCGAGAGGGAAATCCCATGAAATCCCCCTGGCCTATTACGAGGAGAACCTGGATCCCCTGGAGGAGCTGCGGGAACAGCTGCGGTACCAGATTTGGAATGAACAGGTCTCCGACAATGCGTCCAAGCTGCTGAAAAGTCTGCGGGGAGACATCCTCCGGGCGCAGGACCGCATGCGGGAGAAAGCGGAAGCCGTCATGCGGGCCAACAAGGAATGCATGTCCGACCATTTCAGCACCATGCGGAACGGCCATGTATGCATTCCGGTGAAGAAAGAGTATAAATTCAAGATTAGCGGCATCCTGATCGACAAATCCTCCACAGGCAGCACCCTGTTCATAGAGCCCACGGCTTCGGCGAAATATTATGAGGAGCTGCAAGAGCTGCGCATAGACGAGGAGAACGAGGTGCGCAGGATTCTGTATGAGCTGACCGCTCTGGTTGCGGAGAACAGGGCTGCCATGGAGACAAATATACGGATGATGGAGAAGCTGGACTTCATTTTCTCCAAGGGGAAGCTCTCGGAGCATTATGATGGCAGAGAGCCGAAAATTGTCGCTGAAAACGGAAGAAATGCATTCCGGCGCATTTATCTACGGAATGCCAGACATCCGCTGATGGACAAAAAGGTCTGCGTGCCGCTGCAGTTTTCCGTAGGGGAGGGCGTGAACGGCGTGGTGATAACCGGGCCCAACACCGGCGGGAAGACCGTGGCCATCAAGACCGTGGCCCTGAGCTGCCTGATGGCTCAGTGCGGGCTGCATGTGGCCTGTGAGGAAGCGCAAGTTTGCATGAACCGGAATATTCTCTGCGACATCGGGGACGGCCAGAACCTTTCGGAGAACCTGTCCACCTTTTCGGCCCATATCGTCAATGTGCTGGACATTCTGAAGCGGGTGACCGCCGAGAGCCTGGTGGTGATGGATGAGCTGGGCTCCGGCACGGATCCGGCGGAGGGCATGGGGATTGCCGTGGCAATCCTGGAAGAACTGAAGAAGAGCGGGGCGCTGTTCCTGGTCACCACCCATTACCCGGAGGTGAAGACTTACGCGGAGCGGGAAGCCGGAATCGTCAACGCCCGGATGACCTTTGACCGGGAGAACCTGAAGCCTTTGTACCAGATGGTGATCGGGGAGGCCGGGGAGAGCTGTGCTTTCTATATCGCAAGCCGCCTGGGGATGCCTGGGTATATGCTGCAGAGAGCGGCAAGGGAAGCTTACGGGGAGGAGGGCGGCCAGGAGACGTTTTTCGGTGTCTGCCACAGCGGCCAGGAGGGAGATGGAGATTCGGCCAGACACGGGAGCGCGGCAGGCAGCGGAAAGAGTCCGACAGAAGCCGGGGATTTGGCACTGCCTGGAAATTCAGCAAGCAGCGCAGAGACAGAACGGCTGGAGAAAGTGCCGGTGCCCCACATCGAAAGAGCCAGCGCCAAGGCCGGAAAAAAGCACGGAACTGAATTCAACCGGGGAGACAGCGTCATGATTTATCCCGACCGGAAAATCGGCATCGTATGCGAGCCCACCAATGACAAGGGCGTGCTGCGCCTACAGCTGCCCGGCAAGAAAATCTGGATTAACCATAAGCGCGTGAAGCTGCATGTGGGGGCCCAGGAGCTGTATCCGGAGGATTACGATTTCTCCATTATCTTCGATACCGTGGAGAACCGCAAGCTCAGGCACCAGATGGAGCGCAGGCTCGTGGAGGGAGCGGAGATTGTCGTGGAGGGAGAAGGCTGACTGGATTCGAAGAATGTTTGATTGTAGCAAAGCCGCGATAAGATTCTAACATTTATTTGTATTTTGCCCTACATAAGGTTATAATGATTTTGTGCATGATAAGTACCGGTACCATGGGCATGGCAGTGCTCATGGTATTTTGGAAGAAAAAGGAGAGGAGATGAACGGCCCATGGCAAGCATTGACAATAAATTTACACGGGATGATTTATATATCGGCATGGAGATTCAAGATAAGAATCAACTGAGCGGAATATATGACACATGGATACTCCTTGTCAAAAACAAGAATTCTGATGTCTATACCATTGGCTTCATAGGCGAGGAAACCAATGCCGAATCAGATAAACTATTTGCTTCTGGAAATGCGGTATGTCCAGTATTTAACGACAGCCTTGAACTGGAGGGGGACATCTATTATGATGAATAAGTTTATTCTGCTTGAGATGAACCATCGGAACGAAATAAGGGCTGATGTCAATATGACGATTAAAAGTCTGGGAATTACGGAAATTGAGAATATAAATGTCAAAATAGACACAGGCTGTCCTTACACATCTATCCCTGTCAAAAAACTTGGAATATCCAATGAAAAAGCCCGACAAATGAAAATGGCGGACTGTGTCAATCCAGTCATTAGAAAAGAGATATCTTTTGGGGTCAATGATTCTAAAGAAAAGAGAGAGAAAGATAAGGAGCATTTTTTAAACAGAAAATATATGGAGTTACAGTCTGTGACATTCCGGCATGATGACCTTGAAATCGATTTTGGAGGTGTTCGGCTTAAGAAGGATTCCGTAAAAGTCAGCTACGACAGAACCGGAAATATTCTCATTGGAATGGACATCCTGTCACAGATGGACATACATATTGGAAAAAGCAGAATACTTGGGAAGACCGTGCTTCTGGCATGCCCTTATGACAGTGTGAATATGGATTATCTGAGAAGCCTGAATGAACATTTTGATATCCGGATAGCTTTTTCGGAACAGGACTGACAGATTGTAAAAATTTTTTGCCCACCCACCTAATAACTCCAATCTAACAGGGACTATATAAGTGAAAGCATTGATCAATGGCTTTGGAGAAACAGAAAGATGAAAAAACAGGAATTGCTGAAAATAATGGATCAGGAGCTGCTGGACAAGCTGTTCGGCTTCTGCTATGCCAGAACCAGCGACAGCCAGGAGGCCCGGGAACTGTGCTCGGACATTGTGTTCGAGCTGGTGAAGGCGGCGAATGGGGAAGGAGACATGGCGAACCCGCATGGATTCCTATGGCGGATTGCCAGGAATGCGTATGCTGATTTTTCGGATAAGAAGAGACGGAATAATGATGATTTCTATGAGGGAGACCCGGAGGATATTTTCCGGTCTATGGCCGCCCCGGAAGCCCGGGAGGATGGCCAGGGCGACAGCCGGGAGCTGCTGAGGAACTGCACGTTTCCACGGTGTATGTGGAGGAACTGGAGATCTTAAGGAGGGGAGAAAAGAGTGCTCTGGGCAATGGCAATGTCCTGGATTTTTTGATTGCGCATATGGCTGAAAAGGGTATGCTGGTTCCCCCGGAGGGCGGCCTGGGGGCGGAAGGATGCTGGATGGTCGTGGAAAAATAAGACAGGGACAGAGGGCAGAGGCTTTGCGAAAACCGCAGGGCTTCTGTTTTTTTGCGGATGGATTCAAAAAACGATGTGAAAAGAAAAATATGATGAGACATAGATGACAATTGGCCCCCTTCGCGGACTATCTAGTTGAAAGCAACCATCAACGACAAAACAGGGTGTGAAGGGAGTACATAGTTATGAAGACACTGAAAGCGAACTTTAGGCTGATTGGCCTGGCCTGGAAGGGCTCGAAGGCGTGGGTCATCGGCACGGCGGTGAACGCCATGATCAACTCGCCGCGGAATCTGATCATAGACGTGCTGTTGGTGGGCACGATCTACAATTTCATCCAGAAGGGCAGAGATTTTTCGGGGATGGTGCCCTTGCTGGCGGCGCTGGCGCTGTTTTATCTGCTGAATCTTTCTTTCGAGGCGGTGCTGTACGGGCGGATCAGGGCGGTGGGGAACCGCAAGATCTGCTATTCCATCGACAGGATGCTCTGCGGGAACGCGGCACGGATGCCCCTGTCCTCCTATGATGATGCGGCATTTTATGAGGAGTATATCTTCGCGCTGCGCAACTGCCCGGACATGGCGAAGGAAGCGGTGGAGAATCTGTCCTATCTGATTGGGTTCCTGTTGGGAGGGCTGATCAGCATGGGGCTGATTGCCAGCATCCAGCCGGTGATGCTGATTTTTATCGGCATTTCTATACTGGTCTCTTTCGGCCTGTCCTCTCTCCGGCAGAAGCTGGATCTTCGGTACCGGGAAAGGCTGGCCGGCGTCCAGGTCAGGGAGCAGTATGTCCACCGGGTCTTCTATATGAAGGATTATGCCAAGGAGCTGCGGAGTCTGCCGGGGCTGCGGGATTTTCTGCTGGGCAAGTTCCAGGAGGTGGAGCGGGAGAATATGGAGCTGGCCGGAGAGTATGGCCGGAAAAACTTTCTGCTGGGCATCCTGGATATCCTGAACAAGCAGACGCTGATGTACTGGCTGATCATGCTGCTGACCATCGTCTCCATCTGGCGGACAGGGGATATCGCGCCCGGCAGTCTGTTGATCATGACCACTTCGGTGGCCACGGCGGCTCTCCTCATCGGGGCCATTGTGGGCTATCTCCCCGCTCTGAAGAAGACAAGGATGTATTATGAAAAGCTGGAGACTTTTCTGGAGCGCGGGAAACGGGAGGACTGGGGGAACCAAGGGGATTGGGAGAAGCAGGGGGATTGGGAGGAGCGGAAAAATCGAGAGAAGAAGGAGAACCGAGAGGATTGGGAGAACCGGGGGAACCGAGAGAACCAGGGGAAGCAGGAAAATCGAGAGAAGCGGGAGAATCGAGAGAACCGAGAGAACCGGGAGGATTGGGAAAAGCGGGGGAACCGAGAGAATCGGGAAGATTGGGAGAAGCGGGAGAACCGAGAGTACCAGGGGAATCGGGAGGACGCTTCCGGGGGCTGCGGAAGTGGGATTGTCCTGGCGCAGATAGATTCCATTTGTTTCGAGCATGTCACTTTCACCTATCCGGGGGAGGAGCGGCCGGCGCTGCGGGATGTGAGCTTCTCTCTGGACAAGGGGGAGGCCCTGGCCATCGTTGGGCTCAACGGGGCCGGGAAATCCACGATTTTGAAGCTGATGCTGAAATTCTATCCGCCGGATTCGGGGCGAATCCTTGTCAACGGCCATGATCTGGCGCAGATTGACGCGGTTTCCTACCGTCAGCTCTTCGGCTGCGTCTTCCAGGAGGTGAATCTGTATGCCATGTCGGCCCGGATGAACATTGCCATGGAGGAAGGGGATTCGGAGAAAGTGCGGGCGGCAGCAGCCAAAGCGGGCCTGTCCGGGCTGTTTTCCGGGGAGGGGGATCTGGAGCGGCAGATGACCCGGGAACTGTCCGGGGAAGGCATGGTGCTCTCCGGCGGGAATGCCCAGAAAATGGCCATTGCCAGGGCATTGTACCAGGATTCCCAGGTGCTGCTCCTGGACGAGGTCACCAGCGCCATCGACGCGGAGACCGAGCAGGAGATCATGGCCTGCATCGCCGGGAACCGGAAGGACAGGCTGACGGTGATGATTTCCCACAAGCTTTCTTGTGTGAAAGATATGGATAGGATCATCGTGCTGGAGGACGGTAAGATCACGGAAACTGGCAGCCACGCCCGGCTGATGGCCGGGAAGGGCGGCTACTTTGAATTGTTCAGGCTCCAGTCGGAGCAGTTTGTACGCGACTCCGCACAGGAAGCGCTGGAAGAGGAGGCATGGCTATGAAATCGAAGAACAAGATATTGCTTTCGTTCCGTTTGTTGAAAGAGGTGAGACAAGCGTCTCCCGCCAGGCTGTGGCTGGAGGGGCTGAGCGTTTTGACATCGGTCTTTGACTCCGTGGCAATCTGGGTCATTGCGGTGAAGCTGGTTCTGGACGCGGTGGTGGCCGGGGCGTTCGAAAGGGCGGCGGCCACGGTGGGCCTGGCGGCGCTGGCCCAGCTGCTTGCCCAGGGCTTCGGCGCTTGGATGGAGAACTGCTACAGGAGACGGGACAACATCAGGATCCACCGCCATTTCCAGGAAAGGCTTTATGGAAGCGCGGTGGACGTGGATTTGGAGTATTATGATAATCCGGAATATTTTGACCGGTTCATCGTGGCTTCCCGGAACAGCGACAAGATGGCGCTGCAGTGCGTCCGGACTTTGAACAGCTTTTTTGTTACGATTCTGACGGCGATTCTGTCAGGTGGCCTGATTCTTTCCACTTTGGACGAGCTGCTGTGGATCGTGCTGTTCTGTACCATGGCCTACGTTTTCATCAACGGGAAGCGGGCCGTGATCCGGGGGGAGATGGACGTGGCCCAGGCTCCCTATGAGAAGAAACAGGAATATTTGAAGCGGCTTTTCTTCCTGAAACGGACTGCGCTGGACATGCGGACTACGGGGCTGCCGGAGCGTCTCGCCGGGATGTTCCGGGACTGCCAGGAGGAATCCCTCAGGGCCTATGGGCCGTATGTGGCCAGGAGGACGGGCCTGGAGTTCCTGGGGGGACTGGTCTTTTACGGACAGGTGGTGGCGCAGCTGGCCCTTCTGTCCTGGCGGGCGCTGGTGGTGGGGGACATCTCCGTGGGCGACGTGTCCATGCTGATGGCCTCCGCCCAGATGCTGATGGGGAATCTGCGGTTCATCGGCGACATTCTGGGGGAATTGACGGAACAGGGCGTCTTCGCCGAGAAGTATCTGGGTTTCCTGGAACTGGCGAAGAGGGACAGGGAAAGGCATGGGACTGGGCGGCTGCCAGGCGTGACGGCGGGCCAAGAGGGCTCTGGCGTGCCAGGCGTGACGGCGGGTCAGGAGGGCTTTGGTGTGCCTGACGAGGGTTCCGCCTTGCTACGGGTGGAGGATGTCTCCTTTGGGTATGCGGGTAGGCCGGGGGTCTTTTCCGATTTGTCCCTTACTGTCCACAGAGGGAAGAAAGTGGCCCTGGTGGGGCCGAACGGGGCGGGAAAGTCCACTTTGGTGAATCTGGTTCTGAACCTCTATGAGCCTGACAAGGGGGCTGTCCGCTACGATGGACAGGACATAAGAGGGCTGGAACCGGCCAGGTACCGGGGGCAGTATTCCCTGGTTTTCCAGGATTGCCAGATTTACCCGTACTCCATTGCGGAGAATCTGCTGCTCCGTGCCATGGACGGGGCGGAGGACGAGAAAAAACTGTGGGATGTCCTGGAGCGGGTGGGGCTGGCCGAAAAAGTAAGGCAGCTGCCCCTGGGGCTTGAGACGCCGGTGACGAAAGAATTCGACAACCGGGGCGTGGTGTTCTCCGGCGGGGAGAGCCAGCGTCTGGTTCTGGCCAGGGCGTTCCTACAGGACAGTCCTTTTTTCATCATGGACGAGCCCACCAGTGCCCTGGATCCGAAGCTGGAGTTCGAGATGAACCGGCTCCTTGCGGGGGAACTGCGGGAGAAGGCATTGATCCTCATATCCCACCGGCTCTCCACCATCGCCGGAGTTGACTACATCTATCTGATAAACGAGGGGAAAGTGGAGGAGGAAGGCACCCATGAGGAACTGATGGCGAGACAGGGGCATTATGCCAGGATTTACAGGGCACAGGCGGATTTGTACGCCATGGAGTAGGGCGCTTTGGAATAGGGTGATGTGGTGTGGGATGCTGTGGAGTATGGAATAACATGTGACAGAGCTGCCTGTAGCGGAACAAAGCTGCAGCAGCTCTGATGATTAAAATAATTAACAATAAATCCCTCCCGTTTTTCAGGGAATTCTTCAGGGAAATTGAGCAGATATTCTCAATGTTTCATTGACGATTTAAGTGGATTCGGGGTATAATTACTGTACAATTCTATGATTGTTTTGGATTGACCGTCAGGAAGCAAGCATGACGAAAGATAACTGGTAAAGAGTTCGATGACAACTTCATCGGCGTGAGACAGGATATATTCGGAGAGGACATCAAGATTGTAGGAAAAGACGGATGTGAGGCCTCTATCAAGGTTCAGATGCCATCAGCGGTTTGGGGATGGGTATTACAAGAGTATTTGCCATACCGCTTGTTAGACTGGATTCGGGCAAAATCCAGAGAGTTCGCGCGAGGATACCCGCGAGTTACAATCCGTTCTATTACTATGACAAGGCCATTATTTCCGTGGACACGCTGAAAAATAATCTGGATTATCGTACCCATCTGGAGAACGCATGGTGGGACATTATCGTCATGGTCTGGGCTAACTTTGAAAAAAGATTTGCAGATCAGGAAGGCGGCATATTATGATTGAAGCGACAAAAGGGTAAAATAAAAAGTTCCTTTTGCGTCAGGAACCT